>ERZ1740067.2633-NODE-2633-length-10737-cov-7.793765_pt1 | contig 10737 bp, 7 predicted proteins | sample MGYA00581736_ERZ1740067 | MGnify/ENA primary metagenome ERZ1740067 (study PRJEB43018, sample SAMN04849236) | marine metagenome | isolation source: floating plastic debris | place: Pacific Ocean | collected 2008-08-27 | study: EMG produced TPA metagenomics... | reverse complement strand
GTACATTGGTGCGGTAGTCGTATACCCATACTTCTTTGGTCCAAGGTGTTTTGGCAGCAGGCATTTTCTTGAAGAACAAAACATTGGCTTTGACACCATTGGCATAGAAGATCCCAGTTGGCAGGCGCAATATGGTATGCAAGTCCATTGTTTTGAGCAGTTCTTTGCGTACGGTTTCTCCAGCGCCTCCTTCGAACAATACATTGTCGGGCAACACAACGGCTGCTTCTCCGTGGATGCTCAGGATAGAACAAATGTGTTGCACAAAGTTGAGCTGTTTGTTGGAGGTTGTTGCCCAAAAGTCCTGACGGTTGTAGTTCAGGTCTTGCTTTTCTTGCTCGCCTGCTTCGTTGGTAATGGTCATACTGCTCTTTTTGCCAAAGGGCGGATTGGCCAATATATAGTCGTAGTTTTGGTTGCCTTTAGAAATGAGGGCATCGGCCGATGATATGAACGAGGTACCATCTATTTCGCCTATGTTGTGCAAAAACATGTTCATGAGGCAAAGACGGCGGGTACTGGCTACGATTTCGTTACCATAAAAGGTCTGGTTTTTTAGAAACTTCTTTTCTTCTTTGTCTAGTTTGTGGTGGGCTACGATGTGGTCATAAGCGGCCAGAAAGAATCCTCCGGTACCACAAGATGGATCGTGGATGGTTTTGTGGGGTTGGGGTTGCACACAGGCGACCATGGCTTGGATCAAAGCCCGGGGGGTAAAGTATTGTCCAGCGCCACTTTTTACATCACTGGCATTTTTCTCGAGCAGGTATTCGTAAATGCTTCCTTTGAGGTCGGCCCCCATGATGCTCCATTGCTCCCGATCAATCATGTCTATGATCTTGAGCAGTTTGGCCGGATCTTGTACTTTGTTTTGGGCTTTGGTAAATATTTGTCCCAGCATTCCTTTTTCGCTGCCCAAGGTACGGAGCATTTGGGTATAGAATGCTTCCAGGGCTGCGCCTTTTTTGCTGCGGAGGTTTTCCCAGTTGCATATTTCACCCTCGGGGATTTCGCGCCCTTCTACGTCTTTCATCCGGGGGAAGGTGAGGTTTTTGTAACGGCTTTCTTCGTCGGCCATTTTCAAAAAGAGCAAAAAGGTGATTTGCTCGAGGTAGTCGCCATATCCTACTCCGTCGTCGCGGAGTACATCGGCAAAGTTCCATACTTTAGAGGCAATTGCAGCTTCTGTCATTTCTTTGTTAGTTTTTCCTTGTTTTTTCTACTGATGTGGCCTTGCAATACGCAGTACCAAAGGGTCTCTTTTTTGCTGAACCCACTTACTTTTCACCTGTTTCAATCATTTTTGCTCCTTTATTTTCTTTTATTTTCTCTAGTAGCGCCTGGGCAGGTTCCCAGTCTTTCTCATTTTTGCAAGCCTGCAACTCCGCTGGACTGAGGAGGGTACCTTCGAAGGCTTTTTTCAAAATACTTTGCCGCAGGGCTTCGGCTTTTTGCAAACCTTCGGCGATGTTGGCTTCTACTTGGTCACATACTGATAAGCGGGCTTCTATTTCTGCAACAATTTGGTTTTGTTCGGGGAGGGAGCAAAGGGGGATGGGTAGGTTTGAAAGGACAGTCAAATTAATTGACGCAAGATTTGTGGTTTGTTTTGCATTTTTGAAAAAATATCGTTTTGCAACTTTCGTCTGGGAAAAATAACCAATAAACTTTTGAGGCATTTCACGCAGATATAATCTCGCTCGGAAAATATGATTTTGATGAATGCAGTTCTCGACCTCATTATTCCAAATAGTTCCTCTCCCTAATTTATCTTTGTCACCACCTTCTGTATAAAGAATGTCTCCCTTAATAAGTTTGTATTTGTCCAAATCACTTGGTAAAACATCAATATTCTTAACCTGATTTAAATTAAGATATCCATCCTGAACATTGGCAACTCTCAAATAGGGTAAAGAAATGAGTTTTTTACCTTCTAGTTTACGCCCTTTCGTCACTCCCCCCATTAAGTGAGCAATATTTACTAGCGAATCCCAACTCCACCCATCAGGCAATTCTGGCAACGCCTTCAATTCCTCTTCACTCAAAGGAGCCACCTCTTTTATTTTCTTAGGCTTAGTTGGCTTTTTTCCATCTTTGCCGTTGGCTTCCCAGGTTTTTACCGCTTGTTCCCATTCGGCCATTTGTTGGGCCTGGTGTTGTTGGCGCTCGGTTTTGATTTGAGCTAATAGCACCTCCGTAGTGGGCAGGTCGGTTTGTTTTGCTCGCCAGGTTTTGGTCAAGGCACCCTCAAAGGCCTTTTTGAGGACGGCTTGGCGGTATACTTTGAGCTGGGCCTGGGCTTTTTTGAGGTGGGCCACGCCTGCATCCAATTCACTGAATAGTTGTTCTATTTTGGCGACAATGGCACGTTGTTCGGGTAGGGGAGGGAGGGGAAGTTTTATGTTTAATAGGTCACGTTTTGCTAAGCTTGGTATTGCAGTACTTTTATCTAACTTTTTAAAATTAAATCCAACAGAAAAGAAATATAAAAACCGATTATCTAATGCCTCACTTGGTACAAGTCCAAAAGCTGTATCTATATTCCAAAACTTTGTTCTTATATACATTGGACTATTTATAGTACCTTTTCTACCTATTATAGTTGTACCCTCTTCACATAAGTAATCATTGGCATACCCCATAAACCCTCCACTTCCATAAATTGGGTAAATTCCGTTATCATCCACTACTTCAGCTTGATGCTTACCACTAATTATCGCTATTACATTTCTAAACTCAACTTCAATCCAATCTTCTTTCATTTTTGTGTTTCGGTTGTTGTTACTTTTCTGTCTTTACTGGGATGGGTAGGGTTTACAGATTCTAAGATTTTTTCGATTGTTCCACCCTTTTGGTTTATCCTCCTTTTTTTATTTATTCTAGCTTCTGAGTTTTTAGGCTTTTCGATTGCCCCATCTTTTTTAATTTATTGCATACTTATAAACAATCATCTGTAAGTCATCAAGTAGCATATATCATCCTTCTGTAAATCCTACCCCTCCTATCAAAGACAGTTACTTTCTATTCTCCAGATGATGAATATTATACACCCGTTTGTACTCCAGGCTTTTACCCCCAAAATTGATGAGCAAGTTAATGGGTAAGTCATACGCCTGACAGTAATTCATCGCTTGATTGAGATGTACATCTTCCAGGCGAGCCACTGCTTTGAGCTCCGGCATCATATTACCTTCCACAAAAAAATCTACCCGTCGGGTACCAATATGCTCTCCTTCATAAGAATTTGCAAAGGTTCATCAAAAGTACAAATTAAGCCACCAATATCTCGTTCAATTCTTCAATAATTTGGTACATCTGTTGGCCAAAAAGCTGGCCCATTTTACCCCGGCCTCCGTGGGCATCAAAAGGACTATAGTCGAGGTCATCGTCTTCGATATGAAAGCTGGTAGCCACATGGTCTTTGAGCATGCGCAACCACTGCATTTGAGCGTCGTTAAATTTGGCTCCGGCTCCCGAATGCCGCTTGAATACCCACTCCTGAAAGTTGCGGTCTACAGTTTTATCGTATGCAGTCAGCGCTTGGTCCAGGCCAGTCACCCGCCGGATGAGCGCGATGAGGGCGGCCAGTTCACTTTCGGGGCGTTGGCTTTTTACCTGTTCCAGAGCCGCATACGCTTGCCATACATAGTCAGGAGCCAGCGTAGGTTGATCCGTTTTGAGCTTCTCGAGCACTTCTTTGATCATTTTGTACGTAACCTGCCTACGATTGTAAGGCTGGTCATAAAAAATACTCAAGGCTTGAATCTCGTCTTTGTGGGTTTCCAAATAGGTCGCAAAGTCAGCCACGATTTGGGCGGCTTTGTCGGTAGCACTGGTATCCCATTCGGCTTTGGTAACTTGATCTATATTGACGTGATCAATGATTTGTTCGTGGTCGCGTCGTATGTTTTCCAGCAATTCATTAAAAGCACCATTGAAGTTGGCCGAAGCCGTTTCGATGAGTTGGTCCTGGGCTTGTTGCGTAGCCATTTCCATACTCGGCAATTGGTCGCGTTGTTTGAGAGTGTGGGCCAAATCACTGATGACGTCGGGGTTGTGGGCGCTGAGCAGTTCATTGGTGATCTGCTTTAAGTTTTTACCTCCGGTTTGCTCTAGTATTTGTTCTTTTTCTTGGAGTGACAATTGTTTTTCTAAGCGAATCAGGCGATTGGCCAACGACAAAAACAGGTCTTCGTCGGCTGCGCCCATGGTCACCGCTCCCAGCAAGTCTTTGGTAGGTACCGATCGTTTGCGTTCCAGTGGGCGGCTATCGGTTTTTTTGGATTTGGTAGCCCCTACCGCATCTACAATGACAAAGTGGGTTTTGCTGGATGCGGCCGAAGATACCATTTGCAAATCGTTGTGGTTGATGGTGCGGGTACCCCGTCCCTTCATTTGCTCAAAGTAATTGATGCTTTTGACATCACGCATAAACAACAACACTTCCAGAGGTTTGACATCAGTACCCGTGGCAATCATATCTACTGTAACTGCAATGCGAGGGTAATAAGAATTACGAAAGCGGTTGAGGACTGATTTGGGGTCTTCGTCTATTTTGTAGGTTACTTTTTTGCAAAAATCGTTGCCCTCGTCAAATTCTTCGCGCACTATCCTGATGATGTCGTCCGCGTGGCTGTCGGTTTTGGCAAAAATAAGGGTCTTGGGTACCTGGTATTCTCCGTCTTGGTATCGCTGGGGGTAAATTTCTTGTTCCAGGGCCTGCCGAAAACGTCGGATGATGGTTCGAATCTGGCTCTCGCTGACCACCTTGCGGTCCAGGTCATTGCTTTTATAGGTAGTATCTTCGTCTTCGCGTTGCCAGCGTTTGCTACGAGTAAGCTTATCCCGGCGATCTACATACCAACCAGCCTCAATTGTGGCTCCCTTTTGGGAGATTTCGGTTTCAATTGTGTATACATCATAGGGTACATTTACTCCATCGGCTACCGATTGTTCGTAGGAATATTCACTCACTACATTTTGATTAAAGAAACCAAAAGTGCGTTTGTCAGGGGTGGCAGTGAGGCCAATCAAAAAGGCATCAAAATAATCGAGTACTTGTTTCCAAAGGTTGTAAATAGAGCGGTGGCATTCATCAATGATGATGAAATCAAACTGCTCGAGAGGCAATTTTTCATTGTATACTACTGGCAATGGCTCTTTTTTACTGAGTTGATTCTGTAACCAGGTAGATTCGTTGGGATTGTCTTGTTCCGCACTTTCATCTAGTTCTTGGCCCTTCAAGATCGAGTACAAACGCTGGATGGTACTAATGTATACCTGGCTATCGGGGGCGATGTAGCTGGAGCTCAACCGTTGCACATTGTACAGTTCGGTAAACTTGCGGTTGTCGTCGTTGGGCTGGTAGGCCATAAACTCTTGCTCGGCCTGCTCGCCCAGGTTTTTGGTATCTACCAGGAAGAGGATTTTTTGAGCTCCGGCGTATTTCAGCAAGCGGTAGACAAAAGTAGCCGCAGTAAAAGTTTTTCCCGCTCCAGTGGCCATTTGAATCAGGGCCTTGGGGCGGTTGTTTTTAAATGATTTTTCCAGGTTTTGAATGGCTTCAATTTGAGCTGGGCGCAGGCCGGTGATATCCAGAGCAGGCATTTTCATTAATTTACCCCGCAGCGTTTGTTGTGTTTTGGCATAATCGCGCTGCCAAATTGCCATGGTTTCAGGGCGATGAAAACCAAACACCCGGCGACCACGGGACTTGGGGTCGTGGTAATTGGTAAAACGAGTCAGGGTTCCAGTGCTTTCGTACACAAAGGGCAAGGGAGCGTTGCTTAAGTATTTGAGTTTAGCCTGGGCATAATGGGTCGACTGTTCTTCTACCGTAGTCAGGTGGTGCCCTTCTTCTTCTCGTTTGGCTTCTATAATTCCTACTGGTTTGCGGTCGACAAATAACACATAATCAGCTGGCCCTACATCAGTTGGGTATTCGCGTACGGCTATTCCTCGGCCCGCGTGCAAATTTACTTTGGTTTTGGATTGTACCAGCCAGCCCGCGTGGTGTAACATTGCATCTATTTTGTCGCGGGCTACTTGTTCCGGATTTTGGTTGCGTGTTGCCATTGTATTGGGATGTTTGCTTTACTTGTGAAGATCGTCTGGGTAAATTCGTAAAAAACTCCCGATAAACAAAAAAAGGGTCATTTTTTAGCCCAACAAGCTCCACTCCAACACCATTGCCCATTTCATCCACCCCCTCACTCCTGTTTCAAACTCATTTTACCCTGCAAAGTCACGTATTTACCCCAACTAGTCAAGTCTCAAAATCCCAACTTGACCACCAGTTGGCCTTCTTCAGTTTTTACATCTTTTAGCAGCATACGGGCCAGGTTTTGCGTGTATTTCGTTTTTTTGAGTCGATATACCGGAAAACTGGTAAGATAGGCGTTCAGGGCCTTGTCCAGTAGGTTTACTACTCGGTCTTTTTGCTGGCCAGTGATGTTTGCCAGGTCTACGCGGCGTATGTGAAAACCTTTCAAGTAAAAGGCTTTTTTGTCAGGTCGGTAGGTTACTTCACCCGAAGCGTTGAGTTGCCCCTCGATCGATTTGGTAAGGGCCGATCCGTTGAAAGATACGTCAATCAAAAGTTGGTCGTTTTTGAGGGTTAGCTTGGGGTCGGTCAGTTCTATTTTGGCCACCAGGGCGCTTTTCTTGTAGGGAAATTTTTTGTCGATGGTTTTTTGGAGCTTTTCCTGAGAAAGCTTGATCACAAGAGGTGCTTGGTTGCAAGCCGATAATGCCAAGGCGATAAACGACAGCAGCAGGTATTGTTTTTTCATTGGTTGTTTTTTTGGGGGTTGTTGTTTTTTTATGGGTTTAAACTGGGTGATATGGTCGCTCAAAAGTAGATGATTTTACTTGATTGACCAAAATTGTTTGAGTTGCTTGTCAGGTTCCAAAACTATCCAATGCTTCACTTTATTCCATACACGTCCTTTTGTCACTCTGAGCACAGCGAAGCGTCTGAAGATCAGATGCTTCACTTTGTTCTGCATGACAATGGATGTGGAAGGTGGAAGTTTAGATAGTGGTTATCCGACATCTCTTCGAATCAAAAATCCACATTTTTATCCAGTATTTGCTCCACTGATAATGGATGGAGTTGTATAGTGAAAAAAACAAGTTATCGACTATTGTTCAATTGTTCCGCCTTTGGCTTTGCTCAGGACTTCGGGTTGCGCAAAGCGATGATTATTTTCTTATTCTTGCAAATATGAAAATAACTAGACCGAGCCTTGCCAAGCTCAGCAAAGCTAACTGTTTCGCTTCGCGCTACTATTGACTATGGACCGTCGACCGTGAACTAGAGAAGATCTGTAACACAAAAAATAAATACATCACTATGAACACACTACCTACATTTGAGGCAAGCAACGCTGAAGCACTGGCCCAAGGCAAAAAACTCATCGAGCGCCCTTTTCGGGTGCTTTTGCTGGTGAGTGCAATATTGATTACAGGCTTGTTTCTGCTTCGCTTTGTGGCCGGCTTTGTCCAGTTAAGCAATGTCTTGATTCCTACATACGGGATATTGGTATTGCTTTACAATCAGTTTTCTAAAAGCCGGGGAAGTCAAAAATGGCAAAAGTGGGTATTACTCCAAGCCCAAGATTTAAAAGTGTTGGAACGGGAAGGCATCCGACGCAATTGGCTCACCGACCAAGGTCTGAAACATCCTAGGGTATTGCAAAAACTGCCCCAAGCGGAAAGAATGGTCGTAGAGAAACGCCTGGCCAATTTTAGCAATCAGGACCGGACTTGGCAAGATATTTCTGAAATTCCCTGGGAGGTAGAATATTTTGTAGAACAACGCCAGATCAAGAAAGAAATTCAACACTTGAGTCTCATGATTTTGGCCCCAATGGTACTCTATGGCTTTTTGTGGTGGAGTGTAGCGGGTTATTTGGCGGTGAAGGTGACTTTGGGGGTCGTGTGTATCGCCTATATGGGCAGTTTTTTACGCAAAATATGGCATTACCAAACCCTGGCCAACTGTGATGAACCCATGCTGAAAGCCAATAGCGAAGAAGTCAAGTTTTACGATGGACAAACCGCTCTTCATATTCCTTGGAAACATTTAGAATCGGTTTTGTTGCAAGGCAAGGATTTGAAACTGATTTATCGGGATGAATACCTGAACTCACTCTCGGCTAAAAAGGATAAAACGGCACATTTAGATCTCAAATTTTTGTACATCCCTCACCGCGACCATTTCGAGAACTTATTGTTTTTCTATCAACAGCGGTTTATCAAGTATCGGTCAGAGGTTTTTTAGTTGGGAGTTGGGAGTTGGGAGTTGGTAGCAATTAAATGACAAATGTAAAACGTAAAATGAAAAATGATGCGTCGCTTTGCGCAACCTTTAGTCCTGAGCGAAGCCGAAGGAACTAACCATAAAGCAATAAGCGAAGCGGAACAATGCAACCATTTAACTAACCACAAAACCGAGTTCTAATTTTTACTCTTTTCATTTAAAATACTATTCAAACTTTTACGGAAAGAAGCCACCCAGTTGGGTTGCTTCTTTTTTTGTGATGCAAGTAATGCAATGCTTTGTATGGCTTATACGTGGTTTTCGGAGGTACTACGCGAGGCAGGTACATCTGCTTTATTGGTGTTTTTTGCGCGTTGCCTCATTCGCAACAAGCGCACCAATACAATGACTGACAATACCAAGAACAAGGCAGAAGCACCAATGGCAATGCGGCGCCACTGATTGCGTTCATTGGTCAACGCCTCAATGGCTTTGCCTTTATCAGCCAGTAATAGCCCCTTCTCTTTCTTTTCGGTTTTGAACTTGCTCTGTAGAGAGGTAATCTTGGCCAAGCTTTCTGAACTAAACAACGAATCACGTAGGGTAGTATAGCGTTGGTGGTATTCGTAGGCCCGTTGATAGTTTTCGTTTTGTGCGTAGGCTTTGGCAATGTACTCATAGGCTTCTTTTTCGTACTCTTTTACCCCTATTTCATCAGCAATGCGCAAACCCCGACGCAAATACACCAAAGCTTGCTTTACATCCCCCCGGCTCAAGTACGTTTGTCCAATGCTATTGAGCGAAGCCGCTTCTCCTTTACGGTCCCCAATCTCGGCTTTGATCTTGAGCGACTGCGCGTGATATTCCAGTGATTTTTCGTAGTTTTTCAGGTTTTTGTGTACAATCCCAATGTTATTCAGGGCAATGGCTTCGCTGTTTTTCTCTTCCAAACGCTGAAATATTTCCACGGCCTGTTTATAATAATCAAGCGCTTTGTTGTATTCCTTGGCATCATCGTATACTGCGCCCAGGTTGGTCAGGGCTCCGGCAATGCCATCGTCTAATTGGGCTTTTTGGCTTACTTCCAGGGCTTGTTTAAAATAAATAACCGCTTTGTCATTCTTCTTTATTTTTTTGTACACAATTCCCACATTGTTCAGGGCCAACTGTCGGCTATTTTCATCATTGAGGCGTTCGCTGTATTTCAACGACTCAAGGTAGTACCCCAAGGCTTGATCGTAGTCGGCCTGAATGAAATAGATGGAACCCAGGTAACGCAAACATTCATCAATGCGAGAGGCATTGTTGGTTTCTTGGTATATTTTGTAGGCTTGCTGCAGTTGTTCCAAGGCCTTGTCGTATTCCCCCAGATAATAATACACTACTCCGATAGAGCTTTGGGCATACGCCAAGTCATCGCTTGATTTGGCTCGTTGGCTATATTGAATGGCTCGTTTGTGGTATTCGAGGGCTTTTTGATAATTGTTTTGGTATTGTTGTACATCGCCCAGGTCGTTTAGGCTTCGAGCAATGATTTCATCATCTTTTAACTTTTGGGCCAAGTCGAGGGCTTGTTGGGCATATTTTTGGGCTTGCTCCAGATTGTCTACCGATAACTCGCTCACCAGATCCTGGAGGATGGCAATTTTTTTTTCATCTGAAGTGGTTTTGGTCAGTTTTGCTTTCCAGACAGTTATGGAATCTTGCTGAGCCAGTACCACGGCACTGGTGCTCCATAAAACCCAAAAAGCAAGCAACCACACTCCTTTTAGGGCATTAAAAGGGAGTCGTCTCATGCGATTTTTTTCTAAAACTATTAATTCTTAAGGTGTCAAAGTGGTAAGGAACGAAGCCTCCACTGGGGTCATTAGTGTATGTAAGTTTGGGCTTTTTTTAAAAATTTACAAATAATTTGGTTAATTTGAACAATGCAATCACGGATTGAAAATATTGGTAAGCCTTGACATTCAGTTTATGCCTTAGGCCAATGATTGAGTAATCAGGCTTGGTATAAATGATGCCGCATTGTAGAAAGGGCATTTTCTATGTTTTTAAATCCTGATGTGGACTATTTAAAAAAATGAGCGCATTGAAAGACAATACAAACGACCTCACCCCACAACCTAAGGGGGAAAACCGACGAGCGGTCCTAAAAAAAATAGCCGTGGCAGGTACTGCAGCCGCAATTGCTCCCTTGGTACTGGTAGGTCAAGACAAGCAATACAAAATTGTGATAAAAGGAGGAAGGGTGTTCACTCAAGGAGCCTTGAAGTCACTCAACGTGGGCATTACCTATGGTGGCAAACTAAAGCTTAGTGAAGCTCCATTGGAGGGGCGTACCGTGATAGATGCTTCTAGTAAGATTGTAAGCCCGGGTTTCATAGACATACTAGGAGACAATGCCAGCAATCCAAGGCAAACTTATCGCTTATTTGAAAAGTATAAAATCAGTGATGGGGTTACTACAGTATTAC
>ERZ1740067.2632-NODE-2632-length-10742-cov-12.019369_pt1 | contig 10742 bp, 12 predicted proteins | sample MGYA00581736_ERZ1740067 | MGnify/ENA primary metagenome ERZ1740067 (study PRJEB43018, sample SAMN04849236) | marine metagenome | isolation source: floating plastic debris | place: Pacific Ocean | collected 2008-08-27 | study: EMG produced TPA metagenomics... | reverse complement strand
GAGATGCGTCTCGCCGAACCTGAAGAGGCGCATAAGTGAGCTGGCTTCTTGCACTTCCTATCGCAATTCCGTTCCTAACTGCGGTTGCGACCTTTCTTGCGCGGGACATTCCCGCAGGCCGTTGGCTGTCGGTCATCGGCTCTGGCATCCTGCTGATCGCCGCTATCGTGCTGATGAACGCGGTATTGAGCGAAGGCGTGATCGCTGGGCAGATGGGCGGCTGGGCTGCGCCTTTCGGTATCACCTTGGTGGCAGACCTGTTGTCTGCTGTGATGGTCCTCATCACCGCCATCGTCTCTGTTGCAGTTTCGATCTACGCGCTTGCGGACGTCGACGAAAAGATGGAGCGGTTGGGCTACCACGCTTTGTTCAACATGCTGATTGCGGGGGTCGTGGGGGCGTTCGTCACGGGCGATTTGTTCAACCTCTACGTCTGGTTCGAGGTGATGCTGATCGCGTCCTTCGGCTTGCTCGTCCTTGGCGGGCGACCTGAACAGATCGACGGTGGCGTGAAATACGTGGCTTTGAACCTCGTTTCGACCATCATGTTCCTGACCGGCATCGGACTGCTTTATGGCATGACCGGAACGCTGAACATGGCAGACCTAGCGAGTGCGGTGGACAACGCGGACCAGCAACTCCTGACGGTCGTCGCGGTGCTGTTCATGATTGCGTTTGGTGTGAAAGCGGCGGTCTTCCCGCTCTTTTTCTGGCTCCCAGCCTCGTACCACACACCTGCCTTTTCGGTGTCAGCCGTCTTTGCAGGCCTGTTGACCAAGGTGGGTGTCTACGCACTGCTCCGCATGTTCACGCTGGTGTTTGACAATGACACCGCCTTCACCCACACGATCCTGCTTTGGGTCGCGGGTTTCACAATGGTCGTCGGTGTTCTGGGCGCCGCAGCACAGTCCGACATGCGCAAGATCTTGTCTTTCCACATCGTGAGCCAGATCGGCTACATGATCCTTGGCCTTGCCCTGCTCACACCGCTCGCCATCGTCGGCGCGGTCTTCTACCTCGTCCACCATATCGTGGTGAAGGCGAACCTGTTCCTGATCGCGGGCGTCGCGCAACGAATTGCAGGTGGCACAGAGCTCAGCAGGATTGGCGGGCTTTACAAGTCCGCACCGTTCCTGGCGATCCTGTTTGTGGTTCCCGCGTTTTCTCTCGCAGGCTTCCCGCCGCTCTCGGGCTTTTGGGCAAAGTTCCTGTTGGTCAAGGCGACGCTGGAAATCGAGGCGTGGTTCATCGCTTTTGTCGCGCTCGCCGTGGGTTTGCTGACCATCTATTCGATGACCAAAATCTGGGCACAGGCATTTTGGGAGCCGCACCCGGACGGGGTGGAACCCAAATTGTCCAAGCTGAGCGCCCATGACCGCAACGCATTCCTGATCCCTATCGCGGGTCTGGCGATCCTGACGGTGGTTATCGGCACCATGCCGGAGCCGTTTGTGCAATTCGCCGAAGCGTCAGCCGCACAGCTTTTGGACCCAACCGCCTACATCACCGCCGTTTTGGGAGAGCAGCCATGAACACGTTTGGGCTAAACGTCATGCTGGCAGTCGCGTGGGTCGCCTTCACAGGAACAGTGTCCCTGTCGAGCCTCTTTGTCGGTTTTGTCATTGGCTATGCGGCCCTTTGGTTGATCCAGCCATTGATTGGAACGACCACGTATTTCCAGCGCGTCACGGCCTGGATCAAACTGGTGATCATGTTCCATTACGAATTGATCGTATCGAGCCTCGCGGTTGCCGCCGATGTCCTGACACCCAAACACCGGGCACGACCTGCAATCCTAGAAATGCCGCTCGACGTCAAATCAGACACTGGCATTCTGCTGGTGACGAACCTGATTTCCCTGACCCCGGGCACATTGAGCATTGATGTCACCGAAGATCGAAAAACCCTGATCATCCACGCCATGTTTGCCGATGACCCAAAGGGCCTTATCAAAAGCCTGAAGGACGGCATGGAACGCTGGGTGATTGATGCAGTGGAGGGCCGGTAATGAACGGATTTCTCGAACTTAGCCTAGAGATCGGGTTTGCCACGGTGGTGCTGTCGGTCGTGTTGGCCTTTATCCGCATGGTCAAAGGGCCAAGTCTGCAAGACCGCGTTGTAGCACTTGATTTCATGACTGTGGCGATTGTCGCCTTCTGTGGACTTGCCGCTGTTCGCTATGACACCGCCGCTTTCCTGGACGTGGCTCTTGTTCTGGCGCTTGTCGGCTTTTTGGCCACCGTGGCTCTGGCGCGCTTTGCAGAACGAAACTCTATGCGCGGGCAGAAAGGCGATTCAAATGATTGAGTTCATCGCTGGAAGCCTCATCATTCTTGGTGGCATCTTTGCGGTGATTGGTGCACTTGGGCTGCTTCGCATGCCTGACGTCCTGATCCGCATGCACGCATCTACCAAGATCGGAACACTGTCGACGGGTTTGATCCTGGCAGGATGCGCGGTTGTGTTCGGGTCATCTGAAATCATCATCCGCGTGGTCGCGATTGTTCTGTTCATCCTGCTGACCGCCCCAATCGGTGCGCATATGATGGGTCGGTCTGTGCTGTCGACCGGTGTGCCTCTTTGGAAGAATGAAGGCATCCCCGAGGATAAAGTGGATAAGCTGCTGCCGGATGAAATGCAAAATGGCGAGAAGCCCTGACAAAGAAAAAGGCCGCTGCAACAGCGGCCCCTTCAAATCGGTCTCGCGTAGGTCGGCTTAACCGTTCACGCTGTCCTTCAGTGCTTTCGCAATGGTCATTTTGACCACTTTGTCGGCTTCTTTCTTGAACTGCTCGCCGGTGGCCGGGTTGCGCACCATACGCTCAGGACGCTCGCGGCAGTAAATCTTGCCAACGCCCGGAAGTGTCACGGCGCCGCCAGCAGCAACCTCTTTGGTGATGATGCCTGTCACGGCATCAAGCGCTGCGCTTGCGGACTTCTTATCGCTGCCCATTTCTTCGGCCAAAGCGGCCACAAGCTGGGTCTTAGTCATTGGTTTCGCCATTTCGTGGTCTCCTTCACTGCCCGATGTAGGGCCTCACGCCCAAAAACTAACCGTATATTGGTACCTAACACAACGGCTGGTGGCATAAAAACAAGGGTATTTCGCCTTTTTGGGCGCTTTTCCACAGGTTTCCAAGGGTGACGCAGGGGAATTCCGCTGATGGAACGCCCTTAAACAGAATCGGTTAGAGAAACGCCGTTTCCTCAAAGCTACGCAATTTCCGGCTGTGAATGCGCTCCAACGGCATCTCACGAAGGTGCTCCATCGCGTGAATGCCGATCATCAGGTGCCGCGCCACTTGGGTCTTGTAGAAATCCGATGCCATGCCCGGCAGCTTGAGCTCCCCGTGCAGAGGTTTGTCACTGACACACAACAAAGTCCCGTAGGGCACCCGAAAGCGAAAGCCGTTGGCGGCAATGGTCGCACTTTCCATATCAAGCGCGATTGCCCGGCTCTGGCTCAGGCGCTGCACCGGTCCGTGCTGATCCCGCAGTTCCCAATTGCGGTTGTCCACACTGGCCACAGTCCCCGTCCGCATGATGCGCTTCAGGTCATAACCCTCAAGCTGCGTCTCGGTCGCCACCGCCCGCTCAAGCGCGATCTGAATTTCCGCAAGCGCCGGGACCGGCACCCAAACCGGCAGATCATCATCCAACACGCGGTCTTCGCGCAGATAGGCATGGGCCAGCACAAAGTCGCCCAAAGACTGGGAGTTACGCAAACCAGCGCAGTGACCCACCATCAGCCACGCATGCGGGCGCAAAACGGCAATATGGTCGGTGGCCGTTTTCGCATTCGATGGCCCGACGCCGATATTCACCAACGTGATACCAGACCCACCAGCGCGCTTAAGGTGGTATGTCGGCATCTGGGGCATCTTCATTGCCGGTGCGATTGGTGTTTCGGGGTCCGAAATCTCAACATTGTCGGTGCTGACAAAGCTGGTGTAGCCGCTGTCCGGGTCGGCCAGTTGCGCGCGAGCATAGGCCTCAAATTCGGCTACGTAGAACTGGTAGTTGGTGAACAACACGTGGTTCTGAAAATGCCCAGGGTCGGTCGCAGTGTAATGCGCCAGACGGGCCAGCGAATAATCAACACGCTGCGCCGTAAAGGGGGCTAACGGTTCAGCCCCGTCGGGTCCTGGCTCGGCCACACCGTTGACGATGTCGTCATTTGTGGTGGCCAGGTCCGGCACATCGAACACATCGCGCAAAATGAACTCAGCCGCGCCGTCCTGCGGGACAGAGATGGCCGCATCGTTTGCAACGGCAAAATGGACAGGCATGGGCGTGTCAGACATGCCCACTTGCACAGGAACACCGTGGTTCTCCAACAGCAGACTAATCTGTTGCTCAAGATAATGGGTGAACAGATCGGGTTGCGTGATCGTCGCAACATGGGTACCCGGATGCGCCACATGGCCAAAGCTCAGCCGGCTGTCCACCTTGGCAAAGGTCGTCGTCGTTATCCGCACCTCTGGGTAAAACGCACGATACCGGACACCGGGATGGCCCTGCTCCATCGCCATTTGAAAGCTGTCACACAGAAAGCGGACAGACGTCTTGTAAAGCTGACGCAGTCGTTCGACAGCCGCTTTTGGATCGTCAAACATCTCAGCCGCGGGCGTATCAGGCGTGTGAATGTCGAGATTGATCATGCGGTCTTGCATGCCGAGCCTTCCTTGCGTTTTGCCTGCCTGACCAGCAGGTTGACAGGTCCATGACACAGGATCAAGCTGATCCCAAGCCATGCGCGGATGAACGGAAGATCATGGATTTCGAAACGGTTACAGCAGACGTGTTTGGCGCGAGCCTTAGGGGCATCGGGATCAACATCATAACCCGAGATGTCGCGGCACAGGCGCAGCGGCTGTCGGATGTTTTTGGCATGTCATCGCATCGGGTAAGTGCAGACTTTGCCATCATGACCTATGGCGGCGACGTCTTCCAACTGCACTCGGATGGCACCTATGGTCAAAACCCGCTTCTGAACCTTTTGCCAGAAAACCCGCCGCGGGGTGCTGGTGTTGAAATCCGTATGTACGAGACCGACCCGGATGCCGCTTTCGAAAAGGCAGAAGAGGCGGGCTTTACGGTGTTGCAGGACCCGACGGACAAGCCACACGGGCTGCGCGAATGCTATCTGCTGTGCCCCGATGGATATGCCTGGGTGCCATCGCGTCCACTTTAAAACGGGAACCGGCGGTTGCGCCTATGCGTTGACCCGACATGCCAAAACTTGAAGGCTTGGAATTCTATCCGGATGACCGCCCCGGCATCGCGCGACAACGTCGTGGCCGAGGGTTTTCCTATCTAGCCCCTGACGGCACGCGCATCGCTGACCAAAGGGAACGGCAACGTTTGAATGCATTGGCCGTCCCGCCTGCTTGGGAAAACGTCTGGATTTCACCGCTGCGCAACGGTCACCTGCAAGCTACAGGTCGGGACACAAAAGCGCGCAAGCAATATCGGTATCACGCCGACTGGACCGCCCTACGCGCGAACAAAAAGTTCGACCACTTGGTCGATTTTGGAACGGCTCTGCCGGGACTGCGGCGGCGCATTCTGCGCGATCTTCGCAACAATGACGCCGGCGATCGTAGCTTTGCGATTGCTGCAGTGCTCGCCCTGATTGATCGGGCGTGCCTGCGCATCGGGTCCGAAGCCACGGCGCGTGAAAACAGCGTGTACGGTGCCACAACACTGCGCAGTCGCCATGTCGATCTAAGTGACGGTTCGATACAGCTAAACTACCGTGCCAAAGGCGGGCAACAGGTTACGAAAGAGCTTCGGGACACCACACTTAACCAAGTATTTGCCAAGCTTGACGATCTGCCCGGGCAAGACCTGATGACATGGATCAATGATGATGGTGAGGCGCAGACAGTCACGGCAGGCGAAGTGAATGCGTTCCTGACCGGGTATCTTGAAAATGACGCACTGACCGCCAAAACGTTTCGCACATGGAATGGCTCTGTTGCCGCCATGGACTAGTTCTTTGCCGTCGATACACCATCGATCAAAGCTTTGACAGAAGCCGCTGCGCTTCGTTTGCACAACACACCAGCGATTGCGCGCTCTTCTTACATCCACCCGACCGTCATCGACCTTGTCGCCAACCCAGAACCAGCTTCCGACCTGACATCAACACCCGGCATCTCGGGGCTTCGACAAGGCGAAGTACGTTTGCTCGAACTTCTCCGCAAATCGACTTGACCAAACGAGACATGATCCAACAGGGTACTCGCAACGCAAGGAGTTTTGCTCATGTCCGTCACACAATTCGCCCCGAACATGGATCACTGGCAGGAACGCGTTGATCTGGCGGCTGCGTTTCGCTGGACGGCGCGGCTCAACATGCACGAAGGTGTGGCAAACCATTTCAGCCTGTCGGTCAACGAAGATGGCACACGGTTTCTGATGAACCCAAATCAGGTCCATTTCGCACGCATCAAAGCAAGTGATCTGATCATCGTGGACGCCAATGACCCCGACACGTTGCAAGGGCCAAACGCACCTGATCCAACGGCTTGGGGATTGCACGGAGGGTTGCATCGCCAATGCCCGCACGCGCGCTGCGCCATGCATGTGCATTCGATCCACGCGACGGTTCTGGCCTGCCTTGAAGACCCACGCTTGCTGCCCATCGACCAAAACTGCGCGACGTTCTTCAACAGATATGTGATCGACAGTCACTATGGCGGTTTGGCGTTCGAAGAAGAGGGCGAACGCTGTGCGCAGCTCTTCACCGACCCAAAGCAAAAAGTGATGATCATGGGCAACCACGGCATCATGATTATCGGCGATACGGTCGCTGAAACGTTCAACCGCCTCTACTATTTCGAACGTGCTGCCGAGACGTACATTCGAGCGCTGCAAACCGGCCGCCCGCTGAAGGTGTTGTCGGATGAGATTGCTGAAAAGACCGCGCAGGAACTGGAAGGCTACCCGGAACAAGACGAACGCCATTTGCATGAATTGAAAGCAATTTTGGACGCCGAAGGATCTGATTACGCGGCGTAGTTCGCGCGCATCACAGCTTAGCGATCCGCTTGTATTTCCAAAATGTCGCACCACCTTTAGCGCATGGAAGAGACGCTACTTTCGCTTGGCCACGGCTACAGCGCGACATACCTCGCCAAACGGCTGGTGCCGCAGGGCTGGCGTATTGCGGGCACCACACGGGACGCGGACAAGTTCGATGCGCTGCGGGCACAAGGGATCACTCCCCTGCTGTGGGATCGCGATGCAATTCTGCCCTGGCTTGAAAACGCAAGCCATGTGCTTGTGTCTGCTGGACCAACCGAAACCGGGGACCCGACGCTTGATCTGGTAGCGGCCGACTTTGAAAAACATGCAGCGCGCATGACTTGGGTCGGATACCTGTCGACCACCGGCGTCTATGGCGACGCGCAGGGCGGTTGGGTCGATGAAAGTGCCCCGCTAAGCCCTGCAACAGAACGTGGCAGACGGCGTGTGGCGGCTGAAAACGCCTGGACCGCAATCCCTGACCTGCCGCTTCACATTTTCCGTCTTGCCGGCATCTACGGCCCCGGTCGCGGGCCCTTTGCGAAAGTCCGCAACGGCACAGCCCGCCGGATCATCAAAGAGGGTCAGGTCTTCAGCCGCATCCATGTCGAAGACATCGCACAAGTTCTTGAAGCGTCCATGGCGGCTCCTCAGCCAGGCACAGCCTATAACTTGTGTGACGATGACCCTGCCCCGCCGCAAGACGTGATTGCACATGCCGCTGACCTGCTTGGCGTCGCACCGCCGCCCGAGCTGCCATTCGACCAAGCAGAATTAAGCCCGATGGCGCGCAGCTTTTACGCGGAAAGCAAACGCGTGCGAAATGAACGCATTAAGTCGGACCTAGGTGTAGCGCTGAAGTATCCAGACTACCGCGTGGGTTTGGCCGCTGTGCTGGCGGCTGAAACAGCGCATCCCTGACCGACATGCCACACACACCACGGTCGTTGATGGACCTTCTTGATGTTCTCGATCCCACCGACCCAAGTGAGACAGGCATATCGGAAGAGACACACCCAAACGGCTTGACCATTCAACAGTTGCTTGATCGGGTTGGGCCACGGTCTTTTGGCGCGGTGCTGCTTGTTCCGGCACTTATTCTGGTGTCGCCGCTATCGATTATCCCGTTCATGCCAACAATCGGCGGATTGGTGATCCTAACCATTGCAACGCAAGCATTTTTCGGCAGACGGCATCTCTGGCTGCCACGATTTTTGGCCAACCGGAGGTTAACCACAGACCAACTGACCCGCGTTGTGACGTACCTCAGACGACCTGCAAAATGGCTCGACACGCACAGCCGGGATCGCCTTCGGTTTCTGACCGCGCCACCGCTCGACAGGATGTCTCTGTTGGCGGTCATGACGGTCGCCTCAACATGGCCCTTCCTTGAGATTGTTCCCATGTTCACCACGATCAGCGCAGCTGGCGTGGCCTTGGTCGGGTTCGGTGTCATGGTGCGCGACGGGTATGTCCTGCTTGCCGGATACACCATTATCGCCGCAACGCTACTGTTCGTGCTGCGGCTGGTGACGGGTATTTTCTAAGCCCGTTTCCCAAGGGATGCGACACCCATCACGTCCAGCACCTTGGCCTCAATATGTTCTGCGTTGAGCTTCGCGACATCGTACATGGCGGATGGGCTGGCCTGATCAATGAAGATATCAGGCAACACCATTGACCGGTACTTCAACCCACGGTCAAACACGGCTTCGTCTGACAAAAGCTGCGCCACGTGGCTGCCAAAGCCACCAACAGCACCTTCTTCAATGGTAATCAATGCGTCGTGGTCTGCGGCCAATTGCAAGATCAAATCGCGGTCCAAAGGTTTGGCAAACCGTGCATCAGCAACCGTCGGTGAAATGCCTTTCGCTTCAAGCGCTTCGCACGCCGCCAGCACTTCACCCAAACGCGTGCCAAAAGACAAGATCGCAACTTGCGCGCCTTCGCGGATCATCCGTCCCTTGCCGATCTCAAGAACCTGCCCCCGCTCTGGCAGTTCGACACCCTGCCCTTCGCCCCGAGGATACCGGAACGCAATCGGCCCGTTATCATGCGCCACCGCGGTCGCCACCATGTGCTTAAGCTCGGCCTCATCTGCGGCGGCCATCACGACAAAGCCTGGAAGGTTCGACAGGTAGCCAATGTCAAAGCTGCCCGCATGTGTCGCACCATCCGCGCCAACCAATCCAGCGCGATCAATGGCGAAACGCACTGGCAGGCGTTGGATGGCCACATCATGCACAACCTGATCGTAACCGCGCTGCAGGAACGTCGAATACATCGTGCAAAACGGCTTGAGCCCACCTGCCGCAAGGCCAGCGCAAAACGTGACGCCATGTTGTTCGGCAATGCCCACATCAAACGTCCGCGACGGGTAGCGTTCGGCAAAGAGATCAAGCCCGGTGCCATCTGGCATCGCAGCTGTCACAGCACAGACCATCGGATCATCTGCCGCCTCTTCACACAACGCATTGGCGAAAACCTTGGTGTAGCTCGGCGCGTTCGACGGCGCTTTTTTCTGCTCGCCTGTAACAACGTCAAACTTTGCCCGAGCATGACCGCGGTCTGCAGCGTCTTCAGCCGGGGCATACCCCTTGCCCTTTTTGGTCACCACATGCAGCAGGATCGGCCCATGCGCCCGATCTTTCACAGTGCGCAACACCGGCAAAAGCTGGTCCAAATCGTGCCCGTCAATCGGCCCCAGATACGAAAACCCGAGCGCTTCAAAAAGTGTGCCGCCGACTGCCATGCCTTTGAGCATATCCTTGGCGCGCTTCGCTCCTTCGCGGAAAGGTTCCGGCAGGAAACTGACAGCGCCCTTAGCGGCGTCCTTCAGGTCCTGAAACGGTGCGCCTGCATAAAGCTGCGTCAGGTAAGATGACAAAGCACCAGTGGGTGGCGCGATGCTCATCTCGTTGTCGTTCAGGATCACGATCAGGCGTTTCTTCAGATGGCCTGCGTTGTTCATCGCCTCATAGGCCATGCCCGCGCTCATCGCGCCATCGCCGATCACAGCAATCGCGTCGCCCAAACCGGTCTCGCAAGCGCCACCCAGATCGCGCGCGACGGCAAAGCCCAAAGCAGCAGAGATCGAGGTCGAAGAATGCGCCGCCCCGAATGGGTCATAGGGCGACTCGGACCGCTTAGTGAAACCGGACAGCCCGTCTTCCTGTCGCAAAGTGCCCATCCGATCCCGACGGCCCGTGAGGATCTTGTGCGGATAACACTGGTGCGACACATCCCAAATGACCTTGTCCCGCGGCGTGTCAAAGATCGCGTGAAGTGCGACGGTCAATTCCACAACGCCCAGCCCGGCCCCTAAATGACCACCGGTCTTGGATACTGCCGAAATCGTCTCGCGCCGCAGTTCATCCGCAAGCTGCAGCAGCTGCGCATCCGAAAACTGCTTAAGGTCCGCAGGTGAAGACACCGTGTCCAGAAGGGGCGTTTCTTTGGTCAAGGACATGTCACCGCACCCCTTTCCTGGATCATGCGTCGCGTCAGGTGTCGCGCGAAATAACGAACTGTGCCGCCGCCTTCAAGGTTTGGCCCTTAGCACCATAGACCGACACAGCATCACAAGCGGCATCAACCAAAACCTGTGAACGCGCTTTCGCGCTATCCAGACCCAGCAAAGACACGAATGTCGCCTTCCCACGATCCGCGTCTTTTCCAACCGCTTTGCCAACGGTAGCTTCATCGCCTTC
>ERZ1740067.2631-NODE-2631-length-10745-cov-11.951169_pt1 | contig 10745 bp, 6 predicted proteins | sample MGYA00581736_ERZ1740067 | MGnify/ENA primary metagenome ERZ1740067 (study PRJEB43018, sample SAMN04849236) | marine metagenome | isolation source: floating plastic debris | place: Pacific Ocean | collected 2008-08-27 | study: EMG produced TPA metagenomics... | reverse complement strand
ACTCAAATATTTGGAATGAGCCGATGTGGCTCAAAAACATAAGGTTGAGCACCTACGGCGTAGACCTATCCTATGTTAAAACGAGGAGGTAAAATTGTGGTGTTAATAAAATTCATTATCTATTCAATTATACATGGTATACAAGATATCAACTGTGTTGCTAATGGCACTAAATGCTGAACAGAAATGTACAGTACTCCTCAAAATGATAAAGAATAAACCGATACATACCTTTTCGATGCCGTCCGCCATTACAAATCCTTCCTGGCAGCCAGGTGTGTCGCACTTGTGGTGAGCATAAGGATTCTCTCTTGGTTTGTCCATTCTAGTCTTGCATAGTGTTTCCAAATCGATCCTGTCGTTCTCATCCCGATGTGGCACTTTAGTAGATGAATCATTAGTCACGATGAGGCGATGAAGGAAATATGCTTCTTCAAGTCTCTGCCGCTCAATTTCTGTCGAATGGGTTGCATCGTAACAGTCACAGACAGATGTGAAGCTCAGAGCGGCTGTTTCGATCATGTCAGCAGTAGTAGACAGGAAACTCGATTCATAACCAATCTTGGAGGTCATCATGAAATACTCCTTGTCCAGAGCGGATTTGTGGAATAATTTTTCCCCATTCATATCCATTGAATACGAATGATAGAACTTTCTCCCACACTTCTTTTTTAGACATTTCTTGTGGAACGAATAGGCTTCTCGGGGTCCGCTATGTGTATACAAAATGAGGGATGAAGGACGCACGTTTGTTTCCAGTCTTGATGCACAACTGTCGCACACACTTTGGATGGGAGTCAGATTGATCAATGGCAGACCTAAAAATAAAAAAAAAGTTCTTTTGCTCAATGCAACAATTATTTTATAAAAGTGTTAGAAGCAGGAGTTTCTAGCAATAAAGTGAATATTGATTAGACAGGATACCTGACAGCTCATAGCTCTAATACAGGGACTCAAAAACACCTCGCATTGAATGATGGAAGGCATTGTTATTCCACTGTCTCTGTTATCTCCAAGCCTCATACACATAATATTGCACACTCAAAGGTACCATAATGTGCTCAGACTTGTACCGGCCATAATGTGGGCTTACACCTACAGCAGTAGGCCGGATACAATTTTCAATACAATCAACACTATACCTTTATTTAGAATTTACTTTTCAATCGAATCTTGGTTCCATACTTGTGACACCAAGTTTCAAGCCAAGTGTTGTAACAAAATATAGAAACATATGTAGTACTGAGAAAAATGTCAGTCAACAAACTGCTGAAACCCTAATGGTATTGAGAAATGTGAGCCCAAACCGAGGTATCACTATGGGAATAGCAGTGAGAATGCACAAACTCCCAAGACTGGTAAACAAACTAAACACATGTACATGGTATTAGTTCGCAAGACATCTTTAAATACGATAAAAAATTAGCCAAAATTACCTACCCAAATAGCAAAAAAATCGATGTGAAAACCAGCGTCTGTTTCAAATTGCTAATACCGGTCGTGAAATTATGCTACTCTCTAGTCAAAATATCACATATGGAACATCAAACATCAAACATGCCATGTTCGAAACGTGACCATGGCCATGTTCAAAACATGAACGTGATTATGGACGCGGTAGCAAAACGTGATTCCAAGGGTATTCCACATAATATGGAAGCTAATACATCAAGACAATGGAAAAGCCAAGAGTAGGCTTTTGAAAACACCTCGCATTGAACGATGGGAGGCGTTATTATACCATTTACGTAACAAACCGAACCGCACGTAATTAATATGCAGAATATGCTAATACCGGCCTTGAAATTATGCTACTCTGTTGATGATCTAATGAGGGAAGTTTCAACTGACCCAGTAAATCATTTAAAAAACAACAAACCGCGCGCGTAATTAATATGCAGAATACATTGGATCCAACAAAGTCAAAATATCACATTATTTCATTAACGTAAATAGTCACTGTTACCTCCAAGCCTCACACACAAAATACTGCACACACAGAATGTACCGCAATGTGTTCAAACTTGTACTAGTCATACTGTGGGCCTACACCTATGCCAACTTCATAATGCAAAGAGAGGGCTAATACAATTTTCAATACAATAAACACTATACCTTTTTTTTTGCGTTTATGTTTTAATCAAACAAGGGCTCAATACTTATGACACCAATTTTTGAGCAACAACCAGATACCGAAATAGTACAGTGCTGAGAAAAATGCTTGAATATTACAGAAACCTGAATGGTATCCATAAAAATGAGCCCAAACCGAGGTATCGCGATAAGAGTTAGCCAATAGAGGGCTTTCGTTTGCATAGAGGTATCATACTCATAACCTGAATTTTGTTACACATGGTAACTTACCTGTAGTGCGTGTAAATAAGCATTCATCAATCCCTGTATCCATCAGAAGACCTGAATCCACCGACATGATATGCTTGTATAGTTTAGGGAGCCCGGATCTGTCTAGGTAGTCACGTACTGTTCTTCTCTTTCCAGACTTGCCAACCTGCAATAGCACAAAAAAAAGTACTATATAGGAATGGTCTAGGCCTAGTCCATTCGATATGAAATGGAATATGGGAAACCTCATACATACGTGTGTATCGTACATGACATATAATCAAAACTAGTATGGCAAGCATAGTTTTTAAGTGTAATTTATTATTAATCCCTCGTATTTGGTATGACTGTTACTGTTAATGTAGGTACATGTAGTTGTTCGAATTTTCTAAAAGTATAAACAACGATTTTAGTATGCGGTAGATGTCAATCTGGCAATAGTAGTAGGTTCATTTTTTGGAAATTACCAGTAACCAGTAATTAACCCACAAATGAATGGAACCAACGCCATAAAAGATCATTTTGGCTAAAAAAAATTGCAGCTCAATTTATTTATGCAATAATTCTGACTACTACAAACATTTCATAGCTACCTGTACTGTCGAAGATTCAAGGACGTCCTTGTGAGTATCACAGTAACCAGTCACATACGATGAGATTTTATCCCAGCGAGATGGTATATCCTTATCGATGCTCTGCAGAGCATATTTCAGCACAAAGATCAAGCGTATAGGTACTATGTAAATCATCTTTGAGTGAATATTGAGTTGGAATGAATTAATGAAAATTGCCATCATATTTATATACTCTTTCACTAACAATAGCTTGTATTGAAAACAAAGGAAAGATTATTGCCATAATAAACCAGGTGATTATTTCTTTAATTCCCTACCCCTACCTGTGATGCTCAAAGGTCTCGCTAAATCCCTAGCTACATTTAATCTGGGATTTTGTTAATTTTGCTCATAAATAGCTAACTACTTAATTAATATGAATACATAGAGAGCCTACGTTATTGGAAGCAATAATACTTAATCATAATTTCTCTTCATAGCATACTACTCCCCCATTCATGGTAGCGGATTAAGAAAAATAATATTGTTCTTACAATTCCTCTGGAACAGTGCTGACTAGGGATGGGCGATACTTACATTTTAGAGCCGATACGATATTTGCCTCTTTCAAAACGATATTCGATATTATCGTTTTTGCGGAGTTTTCACTCTGAAGCATGTGGGGTGCACAAAGTCTCTGAAAAATCTGTCTTCTTTCCAAGTGTTTACAAATAAATTCAACTGACTTTGGGCTTATATTGACGATATTTTATTCGATATTTGGTTCGATACCGATATTTGATATTTCGATATTAGAATTTCAAGATATCTTTCAAATGATATTGGAGAATTTTCGATACGAAATGATGATACCTGAATTTGGAACATCTCTAGTGCTGACTGAAATAACGCAGCAAAGCCATTTATCACAATATATATCCCATTTCCACGATGTTTGTCGAAACCGTTTAAAATTTGTTTGGTGCATATGGAATATCTACCCGAAATATCGGCATGAATTTAATTTATACACATCTAAAAACCGAGTTGTATTTTTTTCCACCAAATATAACAAAACTATTTTTGAAATTCAATACAACAATAATATATTCGGATTGAGTTTGAAAATCTGCCCTTAAACCATCTTTTCAAATGTTGCTGATAAAAGCCAATTAAAGTAAATTAAGCTATCCATATTCATTTTTACTTTACTGGCGGTTGGTGATTGTGGAAATCAGAGTTATCGGCTGGACTATGTTGTACGGATTTGTTATTGGCATATGTATGTATGATATATTGTAATATGTTCCGCTCAATACCCGGCAAAATAGTTAAACTGTGTTCTGGAAGTCACTACCAGACACCATCAGGCATCACCAGAGAAATGCTCTGGATATATTTATCGGTATTTGATCTGTTTATGACTTAATATGAATACATAAATGGCCTACTTATTGGAAGATACAAGTAAATGCTTGATCACAATTACTCTTCATTTCATACCAATACTACTCTCCCATTCATGATAGCGGATTAAGAAAAAGAAAATTGTTCTCGAACAGTGCTGACTGAAATCACTCTGGTCCATTTGGCACTTAAGCCATATATCACCATATATCTCCCATTTCCACAGTTGTATGTTAAAATTGTTTGAAATTTCACATTCCTGCAAGGAACACTGGAATTTGCGTAGGCCTATACGTAATATCTACGCAAAATATCAGTGTGAATTAAATTTATACACCTCTAAAAACCGAGTCTCTTTTTTTACCACCAGATACATATATCAAAACAAATTCAATACGAAAATAATTTATCCAGATCGGGTTTGAAATCCGACCTTAAACCCTCTTTTTTAATTTAGCTGATAGAAGCCAATTTAAGTTGGCTGAAAAAAAACCTACTTTTAGCTAGGTTATTTAATTGAATGGTTATAGTACATTCTCTCGGATGCTGGTACTGTTTTGTTCACATACATTTTATGGACAACTCAGACTCAAGTACACGTCCTCATTCACAGATTAGGTTTTTCCATTGGTAAACCCATGAAAACAAAAGATTATCCCTCATCACTGAGTAAAATTTTAATCCCTTACCTATGAACTAACCAACCCCAATATCACTTGCTCCAAATCCCCATCCCTAACAGCAATTAAAGGATTAGGTCCTATGGTACAGGCTATGTAGCTGTTGCTGATACAATTTTTCCCAACCACCTTCTAATATTCGTTACAAAACTGAGTACGGTATGGAAATTGATGATGCTCTTATGAAATTGTTTGACTAGTATCTATCAGACCCCCAAATTTATTTCAGCAAGTGCACCTGGATACTAAAACTATATCAGCAGAGGCCATAACAGTGGATGTGTTTATGTGGAAAAAAACCTGCTAACAACTACCACATGTATATATTACCTTAAGTGCTGGTTAATAAACTGAATATTGGAGGAACTTACCATATCATTAAATTAAACATTTTCAATATAACTCTGCATAGAATTTCCAAATTTTTAACTTTTGAACAAATATTAACTCCGATATCGGTCCAAAGCTCCACTATCAGCCTTGAAATTGCTATCGGTCTGAAAATTGCGCTATTTCGATGATACTCTGATGAACGAAGCATCAAAACGTGCGCAAATCATGCAAAACTAATGTACAAAGTCTATCTGTTTCTAAATCCAAATACAGTAGCGCTTTTTTCTCTTGTTTCAAAAATGGCATCACATAATTGTAGACATTTTATTCTCCTGCAGTTTTCAACAATATAACCTTTATGGACTGGGCAGTACTATGAATGAGAGTCCTCACTTTGTCTTGTTGTACCCTAATAAAGTGGGTACAACATTATTTTGTCTAAGATAAGCCTACTAGAAAAATAAAACTGTAGGTAGGTAGTAATACATACCTATAATGTACCTATATATATAGGTATGAATAAATGTATATATAACACATGAGAGTTCTGGAGTAAATATAAGTTCAGTGGACTTGTGAACAGAAAACAATTCTAATAAAATAAAAATCAAATTACTAAGATTAAAAAACCTCTCCAAAAGCGCTTCAAAACTTTAAAAGTTACGGGCCAGCTGGTCCAAAAAACCAAAGGTGGTTAAAGTCAGGATTTGTGGAGCCAAATTTCATAGTTCAGGTTCCAAATACTAGACATGAAAACAAAACATAAAAATGATCTACCCAAATTCCATTTTTGTTCATCTCACCTCGCTTTGTCACTGAAATAAATTAAAATTGAAGTGAGTAGTACTTTTTTGTAATAATCAAACCAAAGAAAATTGTTCATAGCTCCTAAAATAAATCAACCTGTAAGTTACTCTACGATGTTACTTTCCAGTAATAATTATGACAAATTTGTATAATTAATTTCCTTGATATCTCTAGAACAAATTGTTTGTCCAAGCATTCTCATTTATTATGCTTTAGCTTTTTACACCTTTCATCTGAGGAATGTATGAGCAGGAATTAAGCGCAATTAAGTTATTACCAACTGGCCTTAATCCCCTACCCTACCTGGGTTACGAAAGCCTGTGGATTTAATTCAAAAGAGCATCAGTGAGATAATCTGAGATAGCTTTTAAAACAATAGACAGCTGGACAGGAGGAATGTCTGTAGGTATATAAATAGGCTCACCAGCCAAATATACATCATCATTGCTAACAACACAGTCAAACATGGCGAATCGTAAACACTCTATAACAAGGCAGGACATTCGTAATATACAAAACATAGAAGCTGACTGGGGAGACATGCTTCCTTCGGAGTTATACAAGTCGATGGAGGGGTATGCTAATCTAAAAATGGTACCCATGGATCTAGTATTTTTGCCCATGGTGACTCTCTCTGCTTCTCTTATGGGACATAGTTGCTGCAAAGTTGATGACCTTGGTTACACACAGCCAGCAATTCTGTGGACCATTGCGGTACAACCAAAAGGTAGGTGGTCAATTTACTTTTTAACGGCACCGATAATACTACACCAATAAAAATGTCTGAATACAGATCACACTGTCAAGGAAATCAGACAAGAGTTTGGATTTTCATTATCTTTTGCCAATGCTTCAGACATCATATATATTATATCTTATTAACATGCTTTATTTCGCATGGTATCGTCTTGGAGACACCTTTTCCAAATACTAAATACATTTTATTCAAACACCGGCGCTGCAGGGTGCTGGCTTTGTTTTGTTTTGCTGCTTCGAGAAGCCCCAGTACCTATAGCCCTTGGTCATAAATTTCATGATGGTGTTCTGCTGATGTACTCCCCAGGAAAAAAAATATCTGTTATTTTCCGAATAGGAATTCATTTTGATACACCTGTGCTTTGCTTGCATTTTCCTGAGGGTTTTCCAATGCTGTAGAATGACTTGTTACTGCTTTCAAAAACTATCAATAATTACAATAATTTGGATATAACAATATGAACCAGCATGTTCACATGTAACTGTTGTTACTGTACATACGTGTCCCATTGCTTTGATCATCAAATACCTCTGCTATTTCATAAAATCAAAGAATAGGCCTAACCAAATGCCAGTTACAACTCTGCTAGAGCCAATTTTATTTCCTAAGCCCATTGTCTTAATTTTAAGACTGCTAGAGGTAATATTCAGTGGCCATTCAGTCATATTTTGCAACACAGTCGTTGCTGTCAATTGTTGAACCCCGTTGTTACTTTTGTAGTCATCTGGTTTTTGTCGTTTATGGGATATGTGTCTAATGATGTGAAAATTGAATGCCTGCATTGTGACTCATATATAACAATCTGTTCTCTCTGTAGGCCTAGCAAAAAATTTGCAAACTTTATTGAAAAATGTAGCTGGAAAATATTCTCCAAATTAATTCTGGAATAGTACAGTCATCAAGTCCAGGAATATATCATTTACCAAAATTATGTAAACATCTGTGAGTTCCACAGATATTTGAAGATTAGTAGTTGGCTACTATTTGTGCTGTGTGCAGTCTTCAAGGTATCAACTCCGCTAATTAATTTTACTTTGGGTATTATTTTTTAAAGGTTCTCGCAAGTCTGCAGCACTCAATCCAATGATAGAGATCATGCAAGATCTACAAGAGAAAATGAAATCAGAGTGCCTACTTAATGGATCATTTGACCTCTTTAATGTCACTAAGACAGCTGATCAACAACAGGATATGATGATTGACGACTTCTTTCTGGCTAACGCATCCTTCACTCTGCCTCGTCTACATGAGATGATGATGGTAAGTTGATTTCTCATTACACCATACATCATTTTAAGATTTATTTTATTTTGCATCTACATTTGTAACAACACCCATCAGTGTAGTGTACCCTAGTACTCGTAGTCTATACCATAGCAATGCAGTTAAATGTTGAAAAAAAATCAAGGTGCAGTTCTTTAGCAATTTGAAATAACAGGCATCAAAACACAATCCCCTGAAACAGCACAGCATAACAATCATCTCTCACTGGGTGAACAACAATCATATTAATCGCGCAAAGATAAACAATAGAAGACATTTTTGGTATTCCACTCCAGTTTAATAATTAGGTTGCATCAGGTTTATTTGCCAACTTACTTCAGTTTAAAATATTTTAGTTACAATGTATATTTGAGTCTGTTGTGTTGTCACTGAAAGATACTTGAAAAAATTCAAATGAGGTAAATCTTGAGTTTAGTGAATTGCAATTAGTGAAAATAGCAAAAATTTGATCTGTAAGGTAAACTTAATATTTGAAAAAGGTGCAAAGTCGTGTAACATTACTAGCCTAAAATGTACATGTACGTGTGCTCTTTAGAATACAGTAAACCTGTGTTTTTGATGTGCCGCTATAAGAATTAGGCTCCATTCAGGTGGAAATTTTACTCGCTGGGTATTCTTGTTTTTTTTTGGGAGCGGTTTGTATTATGTTTTGTCATCAAGGTCTGGGGTGTTGCTATTTCAATACCAATGTGGTATTACAATTTTGAGTAACTTTGATAGGTTTGTTCCGCATAGTTTTTGATGATGATTTGCTGTATCAGTTGGAATTCCTCTCCCTTGTTTTTACATTGGTGTTCTAATATTTCACAATGTTTGCAAAATGATATGACAAAGCACTAGTGTTAACCGAAGTGTGCCACATACTTTTCAAAGCACCACATTCTACCACCCTCCTACCATTGGATCACTAGATGTATACGTAGCTTACATGTTTCAAGTACAGGTCTATGAACTGAGATCAATGTTCTATATTTTTGTTGGCAATTAAACAATTTTTCATCAGTTTGAGCTTTTGTGGTGATGAATAGATCACAGCACATCCATCATATGCATGATAACACACACCATTGCAATAGCCTTCCATACATACACTCTTGATCCCTAACTAATCTCATGGCCTAGCAGACAGGTGATGAAGGTTGTTCTAGTACTTGGTAGCAGCTGTCCTGACGCTCTTGATTGAGTTGTTAAAATGTGTGCCTTTCATTGAGTTGAATTAATATTGGCTGGCGTTTCTAAAACAGGAATGATGATATGGATGATGGATAACTGTTTTTTTTTCTGATTTTTTTCCTGTCCTTTCTTGGCCATACAAGTCATGTTGTATTGGTTGTGGAGCTGCCTTCCCTTCTTTCTTAAAGGTTTTTATTTTGGCCCTTATGTAGACATATACCTTGTGTGGCCAACTCTTTGTTAGGCCACAGGACATCATTTTCAGATGCTGTTGTGGGCAAATCGTTGGTTAACAAAAGGTATCACTGCTGTCTGAGTATTTTCAAATATTTTTTGTGGTGGGTGCGGTGTAAAGACATCTACCCATCACACCTCACTCAATCTTGATTATGAAATCCTGTCTGTACTTTGGTCTAAGCGAGCTTTAACGGGACCTCTAAGAGTAGCAGGAGGCAATTGCCCCTTTTGTTTCTTCAACAAATCAAATAGTTTGAGTCTGGCAGGCCAACGCGTGATCAGGACCAAAGCGTTGGCGTAACGCTCGGTGCACGCAAGTTAGCTGAGCCCTAGGCTCAATGATTTTGTCTGGAGATTAGTTTCTGGCTGTCTCCAAATAATAAAAAAAAATAATAATCATAATAATAAAAATAATGAAGTCTGTTTAGGGAATTCTTAATAAAATTTCTAAAAACAATAATTTCTAAGCGTTGTACATTAAATATAGGCACATGCACATGCCTGGTGCCAATGCAATAGTGTATTTTGCAATGAGCTGAGACAGTTGGGCATTTGTTTGTTACCTGTAGGAGCTAGGGATCTTTTGCTTTCTTGTGCCCAGCAATATCTAGGTCTCGATGTCGATATTGGGTGTGAGCGTGTAATACTGTGCAGTTTTCTCTAACGAGTTAGTATCTCCTACACTTGGTTTTTGCTCTAAACAAAATTATTTGGGATTCACGCTGTCGTAGTACTTTTGACAGAGAGGCCTATATTTTCAATATACTGAAGTCACGATTTACGTCGTTTTTTTTAAATGTGTGGAACATGATGTTGAGCAGTGATACATCCTGTTTATTTTATTTTGTGATTTTTTTAAGTCTTTTTTATACACGGGTACATGTGTATCATATGTATGTTGGAGTTATCCTTTTTGTACCCCTTTGCTTCGGCTTTTTTTTGGTACCATGTTGCTAGAGAGATATTTGTTGCCGAGTAAATGTCGACTCATTGTTAGGTCATGTGCCTCCTCACTAGGTTATTGCTCCAAATAAAATTATGTTGGACTGTCTTTGGCATATTGTTTTTGACAGTTCTCAATGCTCTAAAGTCTGCTTTGTACCCCTTTTCTTCGGTTTTAGGTTAGCTTATTTTTTGTTGATCACTGTGCGTTACAGAGGTAAATTGGAG
>ERZ1740067.2630-NODE-2630-length-10750-cov-4.721178_pt1 | contig 10750 bp, 11 predicted proteins | sample MGYA00581736_ERZ1740067 | MGnify/ENA primary metagenome ERZ1740067 (study PRJEB43018, sample SAMN04849236) | marine metagenome | isolation source: floating plastic debris | place: Pacific Ocean | collected 2008-08-27 | study: EMG produced TPA metagenomics... | reverse complement strand
TCTTCCGTCTGCTGGTCTAAAGTGGATGACGTCAGCCGGTCGCTATGTCTTCGAACGTGTAGATCTCGGACATATCCATCTGCGTTTCATCCAGCCAGTTGTACCTGCCGGTGCTGAGCAAAATGAAATGAATCAGAACTGCGAGCGTGAACAGGAACACGGCAAGAGCGACAAGCACCCGTCTCGGGTCAAAAATGAGCCAAAGTCTATACATCCATCAGCTCCCTTTAACCTAAGAACGGCGCTAACGCGGTCGAAGCGGTTTGCACCCCATCGAGCAGCGTCGCATATGTGCCGTCTGCATTTGGGACCCACGGGCGCCAGTTCCACACAAGCAAATGTGCGATAATGGCTATGATCGTGAACCCAATGAATCCATAAATAAATAACTTATGGAATTCACGAGCCTCGCTAGCAGTCATTCCTGATAGCGAGACGCTGTCGGGACTAGTCATCTTTCAACCTCCTAGTCTCGTGCCTTACGGCATACCGCTGAAAATCCCGCGGCCGGATAACATGACCCGCAAGAGTCATGATTTCTCCAAAGTGCGTTGGAGAAATTTCGTTTCATCAGCATTGGACGGCGTATCCCGCCGGGCCATCTGCTGCGCGTTTGGACGCTTGAATAATGCCACCTTCCACAGGGCGGCCTGCCATCTTGAGCCCAGCAACAACAGGCAGGGCCAAGGCAAAGAGCGTGATGAAAACGCTGTAATAGACCAACGTATCGCCGACCTTGCGCTTTCGTTTATGGCTCGCATGATGCACCGCCGGCGCAGATCGCTGCGGTTTCGAGGCAGGTGAAAAACCAGCTGTGGGGAGATCTGAAAGGACCTTGGTCGCCATTATGCTGCACTCCTTTTTAACGATCGACTGGATGCGAGAACCCGGTCGAGCGTGACACGCGTTTCGCCCGCTTCAATGGCATCACGCTCGGTTTGGTCTCTGAGGGATTTTGCTGCGGAAATGCGCACCAGCACGGGCTGGGCATCCACCACTTCATCAAGCGCTTGCTGCGCTTCAGGATCCCACTGCAAAGCGCCCTTGATAGTCGTCGGCACAAGGGCCGCTGATTTATCCATGTCGCTTTGCAGCGGCAGGATATGGAATAGGGCGTCAAACAGACTGTTGCAGACCGTCTGGATCAAATAGCTCGCGCCGCCATAGCCCATGAAGGGCGTGCCTGTGTGGCGGCGAATAATAGCCCCCGGGAAGGAGGCAGGAATATAAACCGAACGCGAGCCCTGGTCGGCCATATACATCCGCTCATTATACGACCCGAACAGGATCATCGGCGCTTTTTCTCGAATGAGATCTTGCACTTCGCCGTTATCGGACTTCTTGCCCGGGAGACGCGGTACCGCGAACGTACAGGGCAGTCCCATCTCCTCTTCTAGGAAATGGCGCACGCCGCGCGTATAGGTCTCATCGGCAACAATCGCGAAGCTGGCGGTACCGAAAAAGTCTTGCGTGACCGAGCGCCACAAATCCCACATGGGCTTCAGCGTTGTGTGCTTTTCGCGCTCAATGAATGGTTCTGGATCAATCTCCAAAAGCTCGCCAAGCTTGCGCAGAAACGCCGTTGTTGAATGAATACCGATGGGCGCTTGAAGATAAGGCCGGTCTAAAGCTTCACAGAGCAAACGCCCAAATTCGCGGTAGAGGCAGACATTCACATCAGCGTTGGCGAGTTTGGCCACATCGGCCAAATGGGACCCAAGCGGGAAGACCATATTGACCTCCGCCCCAACACCTTCAATGAGACGTCGGATTTCCGCCAGGTCAGAGGGCGTATTAAAGCGGCCATACATCGGCCCGATGATATTGACACGGGGCTTTGCACCTTCCGCGCGCTTTTTCGGAGGCCGCACCTTGCCCTTTTTGGGACCATATTCCGTCCACAGCCACTTCAACGCGCGGTCAGCGCTTTGCCATTGGTCTTCATCAATGGTGCGCGGCAAGAAGCGTTGAATATTAGCGCCTTCCGGGGTCACCCCGCCGCCAATCATTTCTGCGATTGAACCGGCTACGACAACAGCCGGCAGATTGGGATCAAGCACTTTACGCGCTCGGCGCATGGCTTGTTCTGTGCCGGTTTGGCCGAGCTCTTCTTCGGCAATGCCCGTGACCACGATGGGCAATTCATGCGGCGGCAAGCCGTCCGTATAATGTAGCACCGACGTCACCGGCAGGTTTTCACAGCCGACCGGCCCATCAATGATAACTTGGAGGCCTTTGATGGCGGTGAAGGTGTAGACCGAACCCCAATAGCCGCCGGCGCGATCATGGTCGTAGATAAGGGTCATGTGCCGATTGCCCCTCCAGATTCCACTGCGTTGGTGCTGCGCGCTGCGCGCGCGGCGAACTTCTTCTTAAAAGAGGGCCGGTCTTCAGGCGTTTCCTCCCAAACCCCCGCGGCGTAATCCGTGCCAACGCCGTCAAAGAAAGACTTCATGGCATCGAAGCGGGATTTGTTTTTGAGCGCTGCATTGATGACTTGCGACAATGACCCAGCGCCAGCCGGGCCCATCAGCGGCCGCGCAGAAATCAAGTTTGTGAAGTAGAGGCTTGGCGTTCCCGCCTCTTTGGCTTTCTGGACAACCGGCGTGGTGCCAATAGCCAAATCGGGCTCGAATTCTTCAATATCGGCCAAGTCGTCTTCTAGAGACGCACGATAGCGCACCTGAACGCCATGCGCCTCAAGCCACTCCAAATCTGGCGCTGACCACTGCGTTTTTGGACATGCAGAACCGACATAGCGCACGTCCGCACCGCTTTCGACCAGCAGCCTTGCGACCAACAGTTCCGAGCCCTCATAGCCAGACAATGTGACCCGCGCTTTGATGGGCGCAGCGCCAAGGGCGCCTTGTATGGCCGGACGCAAGGCATTGCGCGCTGCATCCACCTTTTCAGGCTTCACATTGCACAGTTCGCCAATGGCTTTCAGCCAGGCATCCGTACCCTCCACACCAACCGGCGCCGAGCCGGTGATGGGGCGCCCTGCCGCCTCGAACTCGCGGAAGGATGCGGTATAAAATGGATGGATGGCCGCAACCGCGCTGCAATCGAGCGCTGAATAGAGCTCACGCCACTCGCGTGTCGGCACCACAGTTCCGGCTTCAAGGTCAAGCGGCGCCAACATCTGGCCGATGCTGATGGGATCGACGGGGAACATCTCACCGACAAGCGTGATTTTCGGCTTGCCTGACCCAGAATCGCCACCGGCTCTACTCTCCGGCGCTTGAACGGGCCCAGCTGTAGCCGCCTGGCGCGCATAATTCAGCATGGCGGCAGCCAGGATGTCCTTGGCTTCCGCATGGGTTGGAACACCAAAGCCCGGCACATCAATCCCAATGATGCGCACGCCATTGATCTGCTTTGGCAGCATTTGCAAGGGCACGCCGGACGCCGTGGGCACGCAGAGGTTTGTCACCACAACAGCATCGTATTTTTCAGGATCAGCGATTTCGTGCACCGCGTCGCGAATATCCTCATACAGCTTACCGGTGACCAGGCTTTCAGAATCGAATGGCACATAGCCAACGGTGCGGCGCGCGCCGTAGAAATGCGAGGTGAAGGTCAGGCCATAGACGCAGCAGGCCGAGCCCGACAAGATGGTCGCTGTGCGGCGCATGCGCAGGCCAACCCGCAAGGAGCCAAAGGCAGGGCACATACTTTGCGGCTGATCATGGGGCCCGCGCTCAGCGTCAACGGGGTAGTCCTTGGCATACTGCTCCAGGACTTCGCTTTTGCCTGCCTTCATCGCGGCGGCTTTCAGCTTCTCTTTGCCGGCGTGACAGCCCAGTCCTTGCTGCTCGGCAGTATCCTGCGGTGCAGCTTGGCCTAAGGCGCTAGACACATCCACAGAAGCGCTTTCGGCTTCAGCGCTCATCCGGTCGCGGGGGTTAAGAGTGTCTGTCATGGCAAATCACACGTCGTCGTAAACGACCTCCAATGATTCTTTGTGGAATACGGAGGCATCGCACATGACTTCTGGCAAAGCCGGATCGAGCACAACGCCAGCGCCGGTGTCATCGTCTGAGAACAAGCCAAGCAGGCCCTCTTGGCTAAGCGGCGTTGGCTGCCGAGGCGGCGCCACCATCACATTTTCCGCAAGGGATGAGAAAAGCGGCCCCCACTCACCTTCCGGATCCCCCACGATTTGATACATGGCGGATTTCCGGCGAATATCCTCATGCTGCGGAATGGCCGCAAGGACGGGGATATTGACTTTCTCTGCAAAAGCCGCGGCTTCACCCGTGCCGTCATCTTTATTGACCAGCATGCCGGCAACACCGACATTGCCGCCCAGCTTGCGGAAATACTCCACGGCCGAGCACACATTGTTGGCCACATAGAGAGATTGCAGGTCGTTTGACCCAACAACGATGACCTTCTGACACATGTCGCGGGCAATCGGCAGGCCAAAGCCACCGCACACGACATCGCCTAGGAAATCCAGGAGAACGTAGTCAAAATCCCAATCATGGAAGCCGAGTTTTTCTAAGAGCTCAAAGCCATGAATGATGCCGCGCCCGCCGCAGCCGCGGCCCACTTCCGGGCCACCGAGCTCCATCGCGAACACGCCGTCCCTTTTAAAGCAGACATCGCTGATGGTGACATCTTCCCCAGCCGCCTTTTTGGCCGCTGAGGTTTCGATGATGGTGGGGCAAGACCGCCCGCTGAAGAGCAGCGAGGTCGTGTCTGACTTGGGATCACAGCCAATCAGCAAGACCTTTTTGCCCTGCCGCGCTAAGTTGTACGACAGATTGGCAAGACTAAAGCTCTTGCCAATCCCGCCCTTGCCATAGATCGCGATGACCTGGGTTTCCTTGGTCACCTCACCCGTATGCACCGGGTCGGGCTCAATATTGGCCTCCTCCTTGAGCATGGCATGAATGTCGAGGCTGTCTTCCTCAACATGTTCATGCAAGCCTGCATCCGGGTCCATTGAGAGGGTGTCGGTCATGCTTCGGCACTCCAGTTTAAAACCATTTTCAGACAGGTTGGATCATTGAACGCTTGGTCGTAGGCGCGTGCTGCATCAGTGCACTCCGCCTCATGGGTCACTAGATCGCTCAGCGACAGACGGCCTTGGTCCAGCAACGCCAAAACCGCTTCCATATCGGCTGGCTTCCATTCCGCAGCGACACGCATGCGCGCCTCCTTCATGAAGGCAGGCGGAAAGGCGAAATCGACACGCCCAGAATAAAATCCGGCTAAGACGATTTCCCCGGCCGGTGAGACGTGCTGAATGAGCTGGTCAAGGATGCCGCTGGCGCCGCTGACATCGTAAATCGTGTTATAGGTGCGGCCGGCATCGTCGCTGGGGTCGCGCACATCATAGCCCCGGGCGCCGTCACGCCGGGCAGCATCGATATCCCAAACCACGGGCGCTGGCCCGCCGAGCGCCAGCGTTATCCGCGCCAGCAGCCGCCCAAGCACACCATGGCCAATAATCAGCTCCGGCAAGGCCGCGTCCTTCGCAGCCAAAGCATGGTGCGCTGTTGCTGCCAAGGCCAGCAGGATAGCATTTTTGCCAAGCCCGGGATCAATGGTTCGCGCCTTGTCGGCTTTGACGACAATCTTGGACGCCGAGCCGCCAAACAAACCGCGCACATCTTTATAGCCGGCAGACCCCGGAACATAGACCCGATCACCAATCCGATTTTGATAGGTGGGCGCCGCGTCAACGACGCGCCCAACGGTCTCATAGCCTGGAACCAGGGGGTATTTCAGCCCAGGAAAGGGCGGCATGTCCCCCGTCCAAAGGAGTTTCTCGGTACCGGTGCTAATGCCGCTCCAGTCTACATCGACAACCAGATCGTCATCGCCAGGATCAACGAGCTCCACCTGATCGATGGAGAGCTTGCCTGGCTGTTCAAATATGACCGCCCGTGCGTGCATGCCGTCCTTCCATGTCGGCCCTTGCGCTAACCAGTTTTAAGCGTCAGGCCTTTTGGGGATGTCAGTTTATTTAGACGGTCTTAAATGTCAAGTTTACTCGACACCTATTTTAGACTTTTGGTCGCGGCAACGATGCTGGCGTTCAACGGAAAGCGTGTTTTTATGTGTTTGGTGCTTTGAAAGCCTGCTTGCGCTGCCATTTTCTGGAGCGCTTCCAAACTGCGCGGCGTGCCGCTGCCCATCGCATAGAGGTAAAAGTTGAAATAGGCGGCAGAGATTCGCGCAGCAGAACCGCCCGTCAGCATAGGCTCACACATCAGGAGCGTGCCGCCCTCCGGCAGCGCATCATAGGCGGCCTGCACAATCGCCTGCGCTGGCGCGTCGTCATGATCGTGCAGGATCCGCACCAAAGAGATGAGGTCAGCGCCGCGCGGTAAGGCATCATCAAAAAAAGAGCCCGCAAAAACCTCAACGCGATCGCGTATCGCGGACGCCTGCAGGATCGCCTCCGCCTGGCTTGCAACGGCAGGCAAATCGAACACTTGCAGTTTAAGATGGCTGTACTGCGCGCCAACCGCGCGCAAAAACACGCCATGCCCGCCGCCCATATCGAGCAACGTCTGATGGCCTGAAAAATCATAGGCAGCGAGGATTTCCCGAGAGATCATGGCCTGGCTTGTCGCCATGAGCTCAGAATAAACTTGGGCTGTGGCCTCATCTTCAGGCGCTGGGTTTGCCGCATAGTCCCAAAAGCGCGAGAGGTTCGTTTCCTGCCGCCCCTTTTGCAAGAACCCGACCGGGTCGTCTAAATCGCGATAAAAATGGGGGTGATGGCGTATCATGGCAAGCGCGCCCGGCGTTGCAACGAGAGCAGCTCCGAGATCGCCAAGACGGTAGAGCGCGCCGCGCTTTTGCAAAAGCCTGAGCGATGCCGCGCCTTCCACAAGGCGCCGGGTTTCATCAACCCCAAGCCCAATCTGCGATGACAAGTCTGCGATCGTTTGACCACTGCCAATGCGCTCGAAGACGTTGAGCTCGACGCAAGCGAGCAGAATTTGCGTGTGCACAAAGCCGGAGACGATATCGAAGATTTCGCTTTGCCGCTTGCGCACAATCGGCCGGGTCAGGGGAAAGCGCTCTGCGAATCGGTGAAAGCGCTCAGATGTTAAGCAAGCGTCGCGGAGATTAAGCCAAGAATCGTAAAGTCCCATCAGAGCATTATGCAGTGCTAGATAGCGACCGGGCTAGACAACCTTTTGCGCATGCTTGGCGGGGATGAGGCGCTTGGCTTGGCTCACAATTAAGCTGCGCAAGGCGCCAACATGGGCGCAATCAGGCACCGCATCGGCGGCGGCTTCGACTGTCTCTTTCAACAGCGCGCTGGCGCCGCTGACGCCATATTCTTGAACGGCGTTGGGCCGTGTATGCGCGCAATCCTGCGCCACAGGCTTGCCGCATTCCTCCGCGCTTCCAAGCGCATCCATCAAGTCGTCAGCAATCTGATAAGCCGCCCCGATGTTGGCGCCGACATCGCGCCATGGTGCAGGGTCTTGCCCAGCAGCAATCGCCCCAACACTGACGGCACCGACAAACAGAGCGCCGGTCTTTGCGCTATGATATTCATTGATATCGATAACCTCTTCGCTCTCCCAGGCTTGGCCGGCGGTAATGCCGCCCGTCATGCCCACGGATTTGGCGATGCAGGTGATGAGCTTGGCCATGCGCGCGGGATGGTTGGAGCCGGACCGCGTCACGGCATTGAAGGCCTCAACAATCAAAGCATCCCCGGCCAACACGGCCAGAGGCTCGCCATAGAGGACATGGACCGACGGCTTGCCCCGCCGGATGTCGGCATTGTCAAAACATGGCAGGTCATCATGGATAAGCGATGCGCAATGCAGCAGCTCAATGGCTACCGCAGCGCCTTCGGCCAGGGCGGTATCCTGACATTCGCAGGCATCCGCCACTGCCAAACTCAAGGAGGGCCGTACCCGCGCCCCGCCGGGGAAGACAGCGTGATGAATAGCCTTAGATAAACCTGGCGGGCAGGAAGGGCCCGTCGCGCGTTCAATGGTTGCTTCCAGATTTTGCTCAATCCGCGCGGTGTTTTCCATTGCACCCTCCCTTTGAGAATGTCTAAGTTATTAGACATGATATATGTCAATAATTATTGACGCTTGATCAAAAGAAATCAACCGAAACTTTTTGAGGACATCCGTGAGCAGCGAACCGACCATCATCATCGGCGCTGGATTGGCCGGTCTCTCCGCAGCGGTTGCGCTATCCGCCAAGGGTGAGCGCGTCATTTTGCTAGAGAAAGAGGCGGAGGTCGGCGGCAAGATGCGGCGCCAGCCGGTTGGCAATCATCATGTGGATGCAGGGCCGACCGTCTTTACGATGAAGTGGGTGTTTGAGCGGCTCTTTGCCATGGGGAATGCGGATTTCGAAACGCAAGTCCCGCTCAAAAAGGCGGACACGCTGGCCAGACATGCCTGGGATGATAGTGACGTCTTCGACCTGTTCGCAGACCAAAAACAGTCTGAGGACGAAGTCACCCGCTTTTTCGGACGGAAAAATGCAGAGGGCTATCGCCGGTTCTGCAAAGATTCAGCCGCCATTTTTGACACGCTGAAAGACACCTATATCGCCGCGCCCTGCCCCTCGCCCACGCAGCTGGCCGCGCGTGTCGGCTTTACGAAAGTATCGAAATTGATGGCGCTCAAGCCGCTGCAAACCCTGTGGCGCAGCCTTGGCAGCTATTTTCCAGACCAAAGACTCCAGCAGCTCTTCGGGCGCTATGCCACCTATGTCGGCTCCTCCCCGTTTATGGCACCCGCCACGCTCATGCTCATCGCCCATGTGGAGCAAGACGGCGTGTGGCTGGTAAAAGGCGGCATGCATGGTCTGGCGCGCGCCATGGCAAAGCTTGCCGCAGCCCAGGGCGCAGACATTAGGCTGGGCGCTGATATTGCGGAGATATTGACGGAGGGCCGACAAAGCGTTGGGGTTCGGCTCGCTGATGGCGAGGAATTGCGCTCTGGACGAATCCTCTATTGCGGCGACGTCTCTCGCTTGGTCCGCCCCTTCCTAGCCTCGCCAGCCATGGCGGATGCCGCCGTGGCCCCCAGCAAACGCTCCTTGTCGGCCGTCACTTGGAGTGTGTCTGCGCAGACCAGCGGCTTCCCGCTGAAACGGCACAATGTGTTTTTCTCTAGCGACTATGCCCGCGAATTCGAGGCCCTCACCAAGCACCGGCGCATACCAGAGGATCCGACGGTCTATGTCTGCGCCCAAGACCAAGAAGAAGATGTGCCGCTCGCCAGCGGGGCGGCTGAACGCATGCTGTTTCTCATCAATGCGCCTGCGTTCGGCGACCGCAAGCGGCTCAATGAAGAGGAGATATCCCAATGCCTGGAGATGACGCAGTCTCGGCTCGCCCAGTGCGGTTTGACGGTGGATTTGGCCACAGCGCAGATCGAAGCGACACAACCGGCCGACTTCGAGACGCTGTTCCCCAGCTCCGGCGGAGCGCTCTATGGCCGGGCCTCCCACGGATGGACAGCATCTTTCGCACGTCCCGGCACGAAGAGCCCCATCAAGGGCCTGTATCTGGCGGGCGGGAGCGTGCATCCGGGGGCGGGCGTGCCGATGGCAACCCTTTCGGGGATGCTGGCGGCGGAGCAGATTCTGAAGGACCACGCTTTGACATGATGGTGCCGCCAGGCGGCTATGGCTGGTGGTATGCCGATGCCATCAGTCAGGATGGCCGCTTTGGCTTTTCAATCATTATCATGATTGGCTCGGTTTTCTCGCCCTACTACGCTTGGTCAGGGCACAAACACCCAGAGAACCATGTGGCCTTCAATGTTGGCCTATATGGCAAAGGCGTCAGGCGCTGGACGCTAACGGAACGAGGGCGCGGCGCCATAAGCCGCACGCCGCACGCCCTCAAAATCGGTCCAAGCAGCGTTGCTTGGGATGGCGAGAGCTGTGTCATCACTATCCATGAAGTCGCCGCCCCTTTCCCGCAGCGGGTGACGGGCACCATTACGCTCAAACCGCGTTGGCGCACAGCATCGCCCTACGCCCTAGATACCCAAGGCAAGCACTTTTGGCATCCCATCGCCCCAGCGGCAGACGTCGAGGTCGCGTTTGAGAAGCCCGCCATGCGCTGGACGGGAGAAGCCTATTTTGATTCCAACTGGGGCACAGAAATGCTGGAAGAAGGCTTTGAGAGTTGGGATTGGTGCCGAGCGCCTTTGCCAGATGGGGCGGGCATTTATTATGATGCAATCCTGAAGAATGGGGACACCAAGCGTCTCGCCTTGCGCTATCACAGCGACGGCACCGTATCGAAGATGGCCTGTCCACCGGCCACCGACCTCTCACCAGGGCCCATATGGCGTGTCGCCCGCACCGTCCCAACGCAAGCAGGCACACAGCCGCAAACGCTCACCATGCTGGAAGACACGCCGTTTTATACGCGCTCACGCGTCGAAACGCATTTTGATGGCACACCAGCAACGGCCATTCACGAGAGCCTGGATTTAAGGCGTTTCTCACGCCAATGGGTGCGCTGCCTTCTGCCATTCAAAATGCCGCGCAGGGCATGACAGATAGGCCTTAAGTCAACTCCAAACTGTCCTACACGCTTGGGCGGCGCTATGATGCGCGTAACTGGCCCTTAACAGGACACTGCTCTTTGACACCGTATGACCGCCCCTTAATAAGGCAGGTGTGACTTTTGTGACTTTTGGCGCGCGGAACAGACTGCTGCGAAGGCCAAAGACTAGGGTCAGGACCTATTAAATTCATGCACATGGTGCTCACTTGGCTAAGAGAT
>ERZ1740067.2628-NODE-2628-length-10765-cov-45.865453_pt1 | contig 10765 bp, 12 predicted proteins | sample MGYA00581736_ERZ1740067 | MGnify/ENA primary metagenome ERZ1740067 (study PRJEB43018, sample SAMN04849236) | marine metagenome | isolation source: floating plastic debris | place: Pacific Ocean | collected 2008-08-27 | study: EMG produced TPA metagenomics... | reverse complement strand
AGACCCTCTCTTAGCTCACACAGCAATCTGTCCCAAAATCCCTGACAACGGAAAGGCCTTGTTCCTCGTCCAACACCACAAGCACTGCGTGGTAGAGCCATCGTGGATCGGCATCAGGTGTGACGTGTACCGCAAAGCTGTTTTGTGCGAGCGCAGAGCGAACCTGCCACGGCCCTGGACCAGCGAATGCCTCACGTGGAACGGCTCTAAAAGCTGCAAGAGTCCGGTCAGTCGTCTCGCAATCCGGCAATGCGCCCATAAGGCGAAGTTGATCGACACAATGATCTGCGTGCATCTGACTATCCATCAGGTTCCTTACGTCCATCTAGCTCGACTACCGGACCATTTGTACGCGCCAGGGAAAGAAGCTCGACTAGAATGCCTTAAATGTTCGGATAGCGTCATTTCTGACTTTCGAAACGCTCCGGTCGACCGGTATCAACGAAGTCAGGATATCAGTCTGCCACCGCAGCACAATCCGCGAATCCGCCATTCATGCGCCTTGCAGCATCCGGTAAAACGGGCTCTGAGCCGCCCGATGCCGACGCGTCAAAGCGGTTGCAGCACGTAGGTTCAAACCGGTCATCAGGCCTTCAGGCCAAGCCCCTTATAGGGTGACTTTTCGCACCATGAGCGACCGTTGGCGGATCAAGGGCCGTAGTTCACGCGACTGGCGACGAAATCTGACTGCGAGCCAAGTCTACCAGATGCTGCACTCCACCAAAACGACCGGAAAACCACGATCTGCGGTCATTCTCTTTGGCAAGTACTTCGCCAGCTCTATGGGCTCCGCAAGACAAGTCTGAACAAACTCAGTCAAGGGCGATCCAATTCTTTAGGAGGCCTAACCGTCTCTTGCACAGTATCGAAGGTCAGGAACGATTGAGCGTAGGCATGTGGTTGGCAAAACGGCTTGATGTTCCCTGAACAAACTGAAATCATACCCGCACACAGGGGTGCTCCGTAGTGTCGGGGCTGAGATGCAGGGCGCAAGTCCTCGATCCCTTGAGCTGATCTGGGTAATGCCAGCGGAGCGAGGTGAACATGTTCTCAGGGGCGCAAGTCTCATTATATCCGATGTCCGACGATTTCGTCGACATCATTCGCAACTCAATCAAATCACTGGATCCATGGCGCGATCGGCTGAGGTTCGAAACCGACTCTCTGTCGACCCTCGTGGTGGGACCGCCGGAGGTGCTTTTTCCGGCGATGTGCGATCTGTTTTGCGCCGCTGCACGATCCGGTGTCCACACGACGATGCACGCCACCGTGTCCCGCGGCTGTCCGGGCGAGCCCGACGATCCGATTTGCGTACCCGTTGCAGGGGCCCCGCGGGAGATGAGCCTGGCGAATCGCGTGATGGCCCGTCGCAAAACGGTCGCGGTCGCGCCGATCCGGGAGCAGACCATTGCGGCCCAGCTATCGCTCTACCCGCTTGGGGTCGGGCACCATATGGACGAAATCTATGGGTGCATCGAGTTTCTCAAAAGCTCGGGCACGTTTGATCGCTCCAAGAATTTCTGTACGGCACTGCGCGGCGATGCAGGCCCTGTGTTCGAGACCCTGAGCCAGACTTTCACCGGCTTCGGGCCTGACGCGGGCCATCTCGCTATGGATGTGACGGTATCGGCCAATTCGCCAAGCGATCACTGATCGACCGGTCGCGCTCCGACGCGCCCAATCAATCCCCCAATTCCATTCCAACAGGAGGCTGCTATGTCCAACCCATCCGTCTGGACTCTCCGTGAAACCCTCATCATTGCCGTGCTCGGAGCCGTTTTCGGCGTGCTTTATCTGGGCTGGGTCCAGGCCTGGCTTGTGCTCCAGGCGATTTTTGGTCCGGTCACGATGGATGTCGTAATGGGCTTCTGGTTCATCGTGTCGATCATCGCGGCCGCCATCATCCGCAAGCCCGGTGTCGCGCTCGTCTCGGAAGTCATGGCCGCCGCCGTGCAGGTCTTGCTGGGCAGCCCGGCCGGGTTGCTTCTTTTGCTTACCGGCCTTGTCCAAGGTGCGGGAGCCGAGGCCGTTTTCGCCGCGACCCGCTGGCGGCGCTATTCGCTTCCGGTGCTGATGGCGGCCGGGATGGGGGCCGCGGTGTTCTCCTTTGCCTATACATGGATCCGCTTCGATTACGGCAGTCTGGCACCGGGACTTCTGGTGGCGATGTTCGCGCTGCGGTTGGCATCAGGCGCACTGCTGGCCGGGCTGCTGGGGCATTACATCATCAAGGCGCTGTATCGCACCGGCGTTTTGTCTGGGCTTGCGATTGACCGGGACACTCGCGCCGCCCGTGCCTGATGCGCTGTCATATGACCGCGTCGCTCTGCGTCATGCCGGGGCGATCACCGACGCTGTCGGGCCGGTGTCTCTGAGCCTCGCGCCGGGCGAGCGCGTGCTGTTGCTTGGCGCATCCGGGGCGGGAAAATCCACTCTGCTGCACGCAGCGACCGGGTTGTTCCCCGTCTCCATCCCCGGTGACAAGAGAGGCACGATCCGGCTTCAGGGCCAACCGGTCGACAGCCGGAGGCCCGCGGATTGGGCGGACACCTGCGGCTACCTGTTTCAGGATGCGGGTGTGACGCTGGCGGGCTTCACTGTGCGCGACGAGATCGCGTTCTCACTGGAAAACCTCAGCGTTGCGGCGGCCAAAATTCCCCGGATGGTCGCCAAGAGTATGACCCGCGTCGGCATTCCGCAGTCTTGGGCGGACCGGCGCATCACGACGCTTTCGGGGGGAGAGCGGCAGATGGTGGCGCTGGCAGCACTTCTGGCGCAGGACGCGCCGGTGACGGTCGCGGATGAACCGGCCGCCAGTCTCGCGCCATCGGTTGGCCGGCGGATGGCCGATCTCTTGCTGGCGCTGGGCTGCAGCACGATGGTTGTGGAGCACAAGCCGGGTCCGATCCTAAACCGAATTGATCGCTGTGTCGCGTTAGGGCGGGATGGACGTGTGATGGCCGAAGGCGCACCGCGTGACGTGTTGCACCAGCATGACGCCGCCCTGGCCGAGGCGGGCATCGCTCTGCCGTTGGCCACACGCTTGCACCTGGCCATGCCCGGCCTGATCGATCCTCGCATGCCTTTGCAAGACGCCCTAGCGTGCGTCCCGCGCAGTCGCACAGAAAGGTTGCGCGACACAGTCTTGCCGATCGCGATCCCGATCGGAGAGGAAATCGCCGCATTGGACAGAGCAGATTGTGCCCCGCCCTTCGGTCCTGTCGTGCTGCGCGATGTGTCGATGTCCCTGCGCGCGGGGGAGGTCCTCGCCATTCTGGGGCCAAACGGCGCCGGCAAATCGACACTTGCCGCCTGTCTCTCGGGCCTGTTGCCGCCCCGCGCTGGCCGACGAACAGGGGCACCGGGGGCAGTGGCGTTCCAGAACCCTGAAGCGCATTTCAGCCGGGAATCGGTGCGCGCCGAGATCGAAGGGCTCGACATTGCGCCCGAAGGCGTTGCGCCCATTCTTGAGGATTGGGCGCTTGCGCGCGTTGCGGATCAACATCCGTTTACCCTCTCGCAGGGCCAGAAACGCCGCCTTTCGCTGGCGCTTCTTGCGGAAACCGACAGATGGCCCGTGCTGATCCTCGACGAACCAACCGTCGGCCTCGACGGCGCCGCGGAAACCGCGCTTGGGCGGCGGATCAGGGTGCTGGCACGGCAGCGGCGTGGCATCGCGGTCATCACCCATGACATGGATTTTGCCTTATTCGTCGCGGATCGCGCGGTGCTTTTGGATAGGGGCGCGGTCCAGTCCGACTGCCCATGCCCGGCGTTGATGCGCGACACCGCGCGCCTGGCGGCGGCTGGGCTGCTGCCGCCCGAGGCCGCACCGATTCTCGACTGGTTGGAGGCGGCATGCTGAAAACGTTTCACCCGCTGCCGAAGCTCGCGCTTTGCCTTGCATGGATCGGGGCGTCGCTGGTCGTGTTTCGTCTGTCCTTTCAGATCGCGCTCTTCGCGGCAGCCATGCTTCTTTTGCTGGTCGACGCCCGCATCCCGCCACGACGGTTGCTGCTGCTGATGGTGCCCTTCGCGCTGTTCGGTTTCGGCTTCTTTACGACCTCGATCCTGTTTCGCGCCGAAGCGGGTTTTGCGGTGCAAATGGCGCAGGAACAGGGCGGCGCACCCGATGTGGCACCGGGACTCGTGCTCTTTTTTCGCGTCCTGGCCTGCGGCATGACTTCGGCGGTCTTCGTCCTGACGACCGACCCCGGACAGTTTGTGCGTGCTCTGATGCAGCATTTGCGACTGTCCCCGTCCTTGGGGTTCGCCCTGATGCAGGCGATGCATATGGTGCCCGATCTCCGTGCCGAGATGCTGCAATTGCGTATGGCGCGCGCGATCCGATTGGGTGGAACGCTGCGGCGCTTTCCGGTTCCCGGCGAGGTGATATCCCTGGCGATCCCACTTCTGGCCTATGCCATTCGGCGCGCGACGCGCGCGGCCTTGTCATTCGAAGCGCGGGGGCTGCAACCGGGTCGGCCCCGTTCAAACCTGCCCCAGCCCCCGATTAGACGCGCCGACTGGACCCTCCTCTTTCTCGGGTTGGGGGTTCTCGCTGCAACGGCAGCGATCATGTCCATTCAAGCCGCATGAGCGTGCCGCCAAAGGACAATCCGCATTTCAAAGGAAGCTCTGGACGCTAAGATCGCACCGTTGCAAGGCCCTTCGCAGCCGCTCGAAACCCCGTTCACGCAGCTGTCGCACCCGTCTTTCGAAACACCTTATCGGGCGCCAAGAGCCTCCAGCGTCGCCGGTGGTTCAGCGATCTGTGTTGCGATGATGATGTCACGTTCGCGATCCGGTAGTGCCTGAAGGGCTGTCGCAAGCGCCTTTCTCAGACCCGCAGCTTCTAGGTTTTCCAGAGTTTCTGGCTCATGGAGGCTTGCCGGATCCTCGAGCAGAGCAAGGCGATCAATGCCATCTGATCCCTGAACGGGTACATTCAGTGAACTATCTGCGCCCGTGACCTGTTCAAGCAAAGATGCGGCCTCTCGCAGATCCAAGCCCAACGCTTCAGCAAGCTTCCTGTCCACGGCGGCCTGATCCATGCCAGGATGGGCTGTCGGATAACGGAGTTGTTCGCCCGTATGAAGTCCTGAACCTCGGCGCGCGCCCACCAAACGGCATAGGTCGAGAAACGAAACCCGCGATCCGGATCAAAGCGATCCGCGGCTTTCATCAATCCGATCTAGGCTTGTTGCATCAAATCCGGGTCGGCCTCACCAGGCCAGCGCTTGTGTCGCTTCGCGACCGAGGCCGACAAGGGCGCGAAGGCATGTATCAGGCAATCGCGTGCGTCCCGGTCGCCATGCATCTGCCAAGCGCAAATCAGCGTCCGCTCCTCCTCCGCCGAGAGCATCCCGGAGATCCGGACACGCTGGGCACCCTAGATGAGATGTGTAACAGGTTTATTCATGGCTATGACGGCTTAATTTCGAAGCGATACTAATTCTCAGCCCAAATGATTGTCAAACTGATTTCGCTTCGCTATCACTTTGGCATGATACGTGAGACGCAAACACCTGACCGGATCGCCGAGCTGCTCGTCCATGTCGGGCGTGCGGCGCGGAGCGAAGATGCGGGCTCTGGGCTGACGGCCGCTCAGTGGACCTGTCTGCGCTTTTTCGCCCGCGCCAACGGCAGCAGCCGCACACCCTCGGGCTTTGCCAGCTTCCAGGCCACGACACGGGGCACGGCATCGCAGATCGTCAAGTCGCTGGAACGTAAGGGATTGGTTGTGGGGACGAGATCCGACCGGGACCGCCGCAGCGTGTCGTTTGACCTGACCGATCGTGGACAGACGATGCTGGCGAGTGATCCGTTGCGCGATCTGATTGACCTGATCGCCGGTCTTGCGGCCGACGAACGCGACAGCTTTCTGACAACGCTGTCCCGCCTGGCGGCAACCTTGGCCATGCAGCGGGACGTCCCCGCGTTTGGAACGTGCGGGGATTGCAGCCATTTCGCGCGCGCCGACGACAAAGCCTATTGCGCCTGCATGGCAGAAGAACTGGCGCTCGTGGACATCGCCAAGCTCTGCGCGAGCTATGCCCCGACAGGCGAGCCGCTGAGGCAAGGAGACAGACATGACGCAGAGTGAGACCTCCGCAAGCCCACGCATGATCGCGATAAGCAGCGGCAAGGGCGGCGTCGGCAAATCCACGGTGACGGCAAACATCGCCGTGGCCATGGCCGATGCGGGCCTGCGCGTTGGCGTGGTCGATGCCGACATCTATGGACCGTCGATCCCGCGCATGCTGGGCGTGGCATCGGGGAAGCCCGCGATGTCGCCGGACCGGAAGGTCGTGCCCGCCGAAGCCCATGGTGTGAAAGTGATGTCCATGGCCATGTTGTCCGACGATGACAACCCGGCGATACTGCGCGGACCGATGGTGGCGAAGTACCTGCAGATGTTTGTGCGGCAGGTCGAGTGGGGCGCGCTGGACCTCTTGCTGCTCGACCTGCCACCGGGCACGGGCGACATCCAGTTGACCCTGGCGCAAGCCTTTCCTCTCTCGGGTGCTGTGGTCGTCAGTACACCGCAGGATGTCAGCCTGAGGATCGCACGGCGCGGCCTGCGCATGATGGAGCAGGTGAATGTGCCGATCCTCGGTGTGATTGAGAACATGAGCGGCTTCACCTGCCCGGACTGCGGTAAGGTGACCCATATCTTTCACCAGGGCGGCGGAGAGGTGATCGCGCAAGAGCTCGGCGTGGAATTCCTGGGCAAGGTGCCGCTTGACCCGATGGTGGTCGATTGCGGGGACGACGGCCGCCCGTTGGTGTACGCCGCGTCGAACAGCCCTGCGGCCGCAGCCTATCGGAGCATCGCGGCCACGTTGGCCGGAACCCAAGGTGACATCGCCGGACTTACGTCGCCCTTTGCATGGACACTTGCCGACGGCACGGGAAAACCGGCCCCCGCACCGATCACCGAAGGTGGCCCGGGCGATCGCCTCGCAGCGCTGGATCATGACGAAGGCGCGCTCAGCTTGCGCTGGGCAGACGGCACAAAGCAGTTGCTGGCCGACCGCGATCTGCGTCTCGCCTGCCAATGCGCGCAATGCCGGGAGGAGATGAGTGGCAAGCGGCTTCTGAACCCTGACGATGTGCCGCTGGATATCCGCCTGACCCGCGTGTGGAGCGTCGGCAACTATGCGCTTGGCATGGCGTTCAGCGATGGCCATGACACCGGTATCTACACGTTCAAGGCGCTGCACACGATCGTCGGCACTGAGCTTGAAGATGTCTGAAGCCGCTATCCGCCGCCGCATCCGGGCGAAATCCTCGGCGAGCGATCCAGATGTTGTCGGCTTCATCCTGGACGCGCCAATCCAGCCGGGCGCATCCGTCCAGTTCGACGCCGCAGGGGACGCGCCCCTGGCGCGCGCGCTCTTCGCGCTGGCGGGTGTGGTCCGCGTCGAAGTCTGCGGGACCACGATCTGGGTAAAGAAGCACAGAGATGCGGATTGGGTATTGTTGAAACCCGCCGTCGCCGGCGCGCTCCGGTCGGTTCTCGACGAAACCGACGCGCCGCTTGGTCCAGATACGCACGCTGATAACTCGCCCGACACAACACTTCTCAGTGCGATAGAAGATCTGCTGAACCAGCAGGTCAATCCGGCCGTCGCCGCGCATGGCGGTCAGATTTCGGTGGACAGGGTCGAGGGCGGCACCGTCTACTTGCGCATGTCTGGCGGCTGCCAAGGCTGCGCCGCGTCTTCGGCGACGCTTCGCGAAGGCGTGGAACGCATGCTGCGCGCCGCTTTGCCGGAAATCGACAAGATCGTCGATGTCACCGACCATGAAGCAGGGGACACCCCGTTCTATGCCCGGGATGATGGCCCATCGCCGGTGCTGAACCGGCCTATCCCCGCCGATGTGATCGGATGGGAAGATGGGCAGATCATTGTGGATCCCGATTATCTGGCCTCAAGGCTGGGCATCAGCGGCGAAAACCTTCGCGCCTGGCTGCAGCGGGGAGACATCGTCGGCGTGACCGAAACCGGCGAAGGCTCCGACAGTGGTAAGACCCGGGTCATCGTTCGCACATCGACCCGCGCTTGGGCGGCGGAAGTCGACGCAACCGGAGCCGCCCGCGAGATCCCGCCCCCGCGCGTGATCGAGGCGGCGTCAAAAAAGGAGAAGGACCTGTCGAATCGCGTCCGTGCCCATCTGGAAACCCTCGGCACGGACGAAAGCACGATCACCTACGGCGCATTGGCGCGCGCCCTCGGTCTCTGGACCCCGGGCTCGATCGCCAACGTGACCCGGGCTCTGGAATCCACGATGCGGGAAGACGCCGGAGCAGACCGCCCCTTCATCGCATCCCGCGCCGTCAATCGCGGACGCGACAAGCTTCCGGGCAAAGGCTATTTCGACCTCGCCCGCGCCCTGTCCCGCGGACCACGGGACGGCGAAAGCGAGGTGGACCACCACGCCAGAGAGCTGAATAGCCTGCGCGAGGCAATCGCAGAGTAGGCATTATCTGGTGCGCCCTGCGAAGGATAAACAACCAAAGTAACTTACAAAATCCGCCGCTGGTGGCCCTCTCTGGTTACAAAGTGCTGAAAATGGCCATTCAAACAAAGGTTTCCGATGTACGCTTTTCCCGCAGACCGGTCATCCAGGAGACATATTGACAATTTTTTGCACAATCTGGCCAAAATGCTGAGGTAAAGAGCAGTAACCGCCTCAGCTCAGTTTCCAACTCGGGTTGTGGTAGAAACCATGAGGCTGCTCTTGTTTTGTTCAGGCGTATTTCTGGCGTCTCATGCCTTCAATCCAGTTGAACGCATGTTCACGTGCAGCTTCGCGGTCCCAAGCGAATGCGTCATCCCCATAAGAAACTTCGAACTTCTCGAAATCCTCAAGAGCAACTTGCGCCTCGAACTCAGCATCTTGTCGGTGGTACTCAAAATGATCTGCAATGCAGATCGCCATCTCCGCCAAGTAGTCGTTACGTTTAAGGTCATTTGCCAAGCGTCCATCCTCCCTTTGGCAAGGGTTGTACTGCAGAAGAAATTTCAACTGAAGGTATAGTCCAATTCTGGATTTTGGCAATCAACTGAGCAAATTACTGCTGACGACCTCGCCTCCCACCCTCTTCACCATTCAACTCACAGACGCCCTTTGGCCTTCGGACCGCGTTGAACTCTCATCTCTGCACGACCACCTCTAGCTCAATGAACATCGTAGCGTTTCGACAGCGACAGGCTAACCGCCTGGCCCCACGAGGATGGCTCAAATGTTTGGTGAACGTCGCTGTTCTCATATGCATCTATATCACCGCCAGTTTGGTCTTCCGGCCGATTGATCCTCTCGTCGCAACACTTACCATCTGTATGGTCTTTGTAGTTGCGAGATTCCTGCTCAAGGACGAAGATGTCCGGTCGGAGTGGAATGCAGGGCTTGCGGCGGCCGGTGCAATTCTCGGGATGATCATTTTTGCTGCAACTTACAACGATCCTGTGGTCATGCTTCGCCTTTTGTCCATGGGTTGCATAATCGTTACCGGTTCTGATGCCTATTCGCTTCTTAAAGGTCGGGTGGGGCAGCAATCGGATGGCTTAGAGGAACCAAAAGCTGACCGGACGCATCGCATGACGTATCAAACCAGCCATCCTTAACAACCAATTCATCAAAAAAACGCAAGATCTACACTTAATTCATTTATTGCATTGGTCCTGTGTTGAGGTTCACAGCAAAGGAGACGGCAAATGAACATGATGGCTCATAGGCAATTGCCCCCGAGCGCCCAGGAGGCAGCGATTGCACGCGCATCAGGGCAGCTTTTGTCGCGCTATGTACAAAGCAAAGCGCCTCTCAAGCTGCGTGTCACCGATGGCGATCAGGCTGAACCGATTGAACTGCCGGCAGGTGCCGTCACACTTCTGATGGATATCCTGGAAGCCATGACCGCAGGGCAGGGGGTCACGATCATCCCCGAGAATGCCGAACTGACCACAGTTCAGGCCGCGGAAGTGTTGAACGTCTCCCGCCCCTTCCTGATCAAGCTCCTCGATGAGCAAAAGATCCCGCACCGCAAGGTCGGCAAAGACCGCCGTATTCGGATGGAAGATGTCATGGCCTATAAGGCCTCCATTGATGCAGAACGGGAAAGCGTCCTCGACCAGTTGGCAATAGAAGCGCAAGAGCAGGATGTGGGTTACGGCAAACCATGAGCCACTACACGGCGCTTCTGGACGCCAACGTTCTCTTAGCGCCCCGGCATCATCAATCCGGCGCAAGTCTTTTTCGAAGATGATCTTCGAGTAACCTTTACAGGCACACAATTCGAACCAGACCCAACGAAGGTGGACCCGAACAAGTACAATACATTCAATGGGTTCCCGACTGTGCCCGCGTCAGCGGGGGACTGGTCGCTTTTGCACGATCACCTGCGCGACAATCTCATTGCCGGAAATGTTCAAATGCTGCAATCGCGGTCCGCATAATGGAAATTCGCTGTTTCGCTTTGACCGTTCACTTGGGTGGGTGAAAATACATCAGCCCTTCGACTCTTCGTAGGCAGTCGCTGCATCGCTAAGAAATCTAACAGCATCGTCGAGCTCTGACTGGCTGTATGCCGCTGCTTGCTCTTGCAGCTTTGTCACAGTGCTGCGTTACAAGGGGCCCACGGTCTCAAACAAATGTTTCGTAGGATGTACAATGATCCCGCGCCGATCATCAGGATCACGATCAATAATTGATCGTTCGTCGGTTTATCGGTGGGTGCAGAAGTTCGGCCCGGAATTAA
>ERZ1740067.2627-NODE-2627-length-10766-cov-5.663057_pt1 | contig 10766 bp, 7 predicted proteins | sample MGYA00581736_ERZ1740067 | MGnify/ENA primary metagenome ERZ1740067 (study PRJEB43018, sample SAMN04849236) | marine metagenome | isolation source: floating plastic debris | place: Pacific Ocean | collected 2008-08-27 | study: EMG produced TPA metagenomics... | reverse complement strand
CTCTCTTACCTCTAATAAGTACTCGCCTGGTTCTCCTTGTACTATTAATTTTAACCAAACTACCTTATTCATCCCATGGTTAATATTTCCACTCCTGTTTTGTACAAAATGCTTTTGGTCTGTTTGTTGAACATCTTGAAAACTTAGTTGTTGGCTTGTGTCTACAAAAATATAAGCCATAGAAGTAATATCAATTACCTCATGTTTTGAGTTAGATAATATAATGGACTGTGCAACAAGGAGTTTTACATTACACACGAGAATACAAGCTATAAAGAGGTTCCTCAACATGAATGTTTTTGATAAAAAATATATGATTTGATTGTATAATTAGAAGAAGTGGTTAAGCTAGAGTGTATTGTTATAACCAATTATATTATTCAATTGTTTCACTACGCTGTTTAATGACGCTCTTGGTAAATTTGGCACCATTCAATTTAGCACCATTGATGGCTATACAGCACCCTACCAAAGGCAACAACTAATCCAGTGAAAACAGTCAACTATTGCGAACACTTTTCTTAGTTTGCATCAATACCTCAGATTTTACACATCTGACCCATCAGTTATTTGGAATTGATGAATTTCTCATCCTTTTGTTGGTACTTCTAGTCTCGAAGGATGTTTAAACAAAATGTTTACACAGAGGTCTTTGGTTGGTTGATGAACTTCTAAAAGTGCACATAGCCATCACTACGCAGCTCCTTACCTGACAAGTATTGATGTAAAGCCAACGCCAAAGAACCGGAAGAATTTGACAGGAATTTAGGGGCATACCCTCAATAACTGGCCATTTTCGCTTCATTACTTGAATACGACACTTGTTTTGAACAGGTTCCTTAGTTCCCAAAATATTAGTCCAATAAACTCATCACGTCTTCTTTGGTCAAGCTTTTGATAAAACTCTCCTCAGTCGTAATCAGGTCTTGGGCCAATTGCTTTTTACTGGTTTGAAGCGCCAAAATCTTCTCCTCTACCGTACCTTTGGTAATAAATTTATAGGTAAAAACAGTATTTTTTTGGCCAATACGATGCGCTCGGTCCACGGCCTGAGCCTCGATGGCAGGATTCCACCAAGGGTCTAGTAAGAATACATATTCAGCTGCGGTAAGGTTGAGTCCTACTCCTCCGGCTTTGAGCGAAATCAAAAATAACTGAATCTCTTTTTTGTTTTGAAAGTTTTCTACTTGTTCCTGGCGATTTTTGGTGGAGCCATCCAAATAAGCATAACACCACTGGCGCTCTTCAAAGGCAGTTTTCAAGAGTTGCAAATGTTTCACAAACTGACTAAAAACCAACACTTTATGGCCATTTCCAATGATGCTTTCCAGTTTAAACAAGATGTCCTCCATTTTGCCCGAACTCTCCTCATAGTCTTGGTCAATCATACGAGGATGGTTGGCCAACTGTCGGAGCTTGGTCAAGCCCTGGAGCAACAAAAACTGTGTCTTGGCCATTCCACGAGATTCTATTTGCTTCAGGATTTCGTTACGGTATTGAGATTTCACCTTTTCGTAAGCCTGCTCTTGCTCGTCAGTCATCGTACAAAACTGTACATTTTCAATTTTTTCGGGTAATTCGGTAGCTACTTGCCCTTTCAGACGACGCAAAATAAATGGCTTGATGACGCTTTTGAGTTTGGTGAGTTTCTCAACATCGTGTTTTTTCTCGATTGGTAGCAAATACTCCTTCTTAAAAAATGCCTGGGTTCCTAACAAGCCTGGATTGATAAAAGATATTTGTGACCACAAGTCCAGAGTAGTATTTTCCAGAGGAGTCCCCGTAAGAATCAAGCGATTGTGGGAACGCAACTGTTGTACGGCCTTGGTAATGGCCGCAGTAGGATTTTTGATCGCCTGTGACTCATCCAAAATCACGTAATTAAACTGGTATTCTTTGAGAATTTTAATATCGATGCGGGTAATACCGTAGGAGGTGACTACCAAGTCATAATCGTGAAATTGTTCTACGTTTTTCTTGCGATTAGATCCTGTGTATACAAATATTTTTAGTTCAGGGACAAACTTTTTGGCTTCTAGTTGCCAGTTATAAATCAAGGAAGTAGGAATAATGAGTAACGAAGCTTGAGTGGCTCCTTTTTCTTTTTGGGATTGTAGCAATGCCAAGGCCTGGATTGTCTTACCCAGTCCCATATCATCAGCCAAACATCCTCCAAAGCGATACTCATTCAAAAAATTAAGCCAATCATAGCCTGCTTGCTGGTAAGGTCTTAGACTCCCATTGAATCGTTCAGGCATTGTGGCAGGTGCAATTTCTTCAAATTCACGAAACTGCTCCAGTTTACGGTTGAGGGTCACTCGAGCGTGGTTGCCACTTTTGAGGTCCTGCACCAATGATAAATGATGCTTCTTTAGGTGTACGTTTTTTTCATTGTGCGCTTCCGAAAAGTTAAGTAAATCGGCATATTGCTCCAACCAAGCTTCGGGAATAATGGCAATTTCGCCATTTGGTAGGCTAAATTCCGTCTTTTTCTGTAAGATTAGTTTGCGTAGTTGAAAAAACGGAATATCAAATTCACCAAATTTTACGGTAGCATATATATCAAACCAATCTTTGTTTTCTTTGATCTCTACTTGGATTTCAGCCTTTCCTAAGAAATATTTTTTGGTGTTTCGGGTATTTTGTTGAATATCAAACCCGTAACGCTCCAGCAAACGAGTATGCTCATTGATCCAGCTAAACGCCGCTTCTTTTCCCAGCAATACATGGCCGTTTTTAAGTACCAGTCCTTGGTCTTTCAGCAGTTTGATGACTTTGTTTTCAAAATTGGTTTTACGCTTGATCCTAAAAAAAGTATAGGCATCTTCTTCTTTCTCTATTTCTACGTTTACCTCCTGCAATTGATCCGACTTGAACCGGAAACGATCGTACTGAAAATTAAGCTCAAATAAAATCTTATAATCTCGAGCCCGGTCTTTGGTTTCGTTCCCAAATAAATCTTTAGAGTTGGCATCGGTATAGTATTCCGAAAAAGTAAGCACAGGTTGTGCTTCAAAGTTTCTGGAGGCAATGTCAAACCCTTTGGCATATACATCAAATGAAGCCACCAACGGGGCCACAAACTTACGATAGTAGGTATCTTCTACTTTTTTGGGAATTACAATAAACTTTTTGTTCAGGAAAGGCTTGATCTTTTTACCATCCACCCCATTGGCAAAATGGTGCAGTGTTTTGCCCAACAAAAGCCAAGCAGGTTCATCACAAATGATGATGCCGTTTTTGTATTGAAAATCAAGTTTTTGTCCCTGGTACTTGATGGTAGGAAAATAATGGGTATTGTCTTCGTTGCGTCGAAAATGGAACAATACTGTGGCGGCTTCTTGGGCTATCTCGAGTTGCTTCCAGGTTGGTTCACCATCTCGTCCCATCTCAAAAACCATCTTTCCCTCGAGTAACGACAAGATTTTGGCTTGTCGAGTCTTGATGTAGCTACTGATGGTTGTCTGTAAATTTTTATCCCCTTTTTCGGGGTCATATATCTTCAGAAAAAAGTCAGCAGTTTTAATTTTCTTGTTGTAAAACTTTTTGACAATCGTTTCTTGCTGAATCGCGTCAATAAGTTTAATCAGCTCATAATCAGTATCATCTAGCCCTTTGTTGAATTCGTAGGCGTTTTGCGACGAGATATTTTGGTGTTGGTACGTAAGCTCTCCCTTTGAGTTTCGCTGAACCACGAATGAATCGAACAAATAACCTAAATATTGATGCTGAAATAGCGAATATACAATCTGAAAAGGTTGTGTAGTGGATACTTTCATAACAAACACTCTATGGGACTTTTGATGAATAAGTACCTATGGACAAAATCGCAATTTAAAAGAATTGTGAATACATGACGAAGGTTTTATCTTAAAATATCGTGAAGTTTAGGCTAAATATTGATGATACCTTCAAGATGTTTCTTGAGAAATTTCATTAATTTAAAAGATTCCTTTGAATTTGTCGAATAAAAAGGCCTGCAATTCAGAAAAAGTTATTTTTAGAGGTTTAAAAACAGCCCATATTTATTACATAGTATAAAAAAAGAACAATTTCATCTTGTTAAACGTTAATACAAACAACTAGTTAGCAATGAACTTGCTCGAAGGTCAGGCAAATTTTTTTCAACCCCATTTTAATCGTACTGAGTAAAAGACTCAGTGAAACACATCAATGAAGAATGACATTTTAAGTAAGGCTCGTGTAGCGCAAAAACAAGTGCATTACCTCAAAAATGCCCAAGCGCTCCACGAAAAAGAAATTGTGCGAGCAATTGCCAAGAAAAACCAAAGTCGGTCTACTGTATTTGAAATTGACGGCGATGAATTGATTGAGTATTCTTTAAACAAAAAGAAATTTACTCGCTGGATTGTATTTCAGGTAGATGAAAATCAAGTAATGCTTCTGAGTATTTAACGTAATCACAAAGGGGCAAGTCAATTATCCAACCTTGCCCCTGTCAACCACCCTAAATCTCTCCCTCAGTACCCCTCTATTCTCTTTCTTATTATTACATTTTTTAGTTTTCCAAAGCAATTTCTGGTTCCTTTTACTGTAGTATTTTCAATCCCTTGACTCCAGATAAAAATACGCAATAAAAAAGGCTACCTTGTATTACAAACAAAGTAACCTTCTTTTGGTAAAACTACCTAAGTACTGGAAGTATTTACTCCATCACTTTTCCTTTTTTAGACACACTTTGCCTCCCATCATCATACTTTCCTATCACACCAATTACTTCTCCTCTATCACCTTTTTCTATTTGAATCCTAAAATAAGGCAATCCTTCTACCCCAAACAGCTCCTGGGTAATTGGAATAAGTTTGCGCAGGTTTTGAGAAAGCTTCGGACGTTGATAATACAGTTGATTTCCTTTCAAAATTAGTTTCCGGTTGGTATAGTCTCCTACGTATGTTTTCAATACTGCTGTAGAAATTTTTACTGGATTTATTTTGGCCTCCAGACCTTGAATTGTCCAATCCAAGCCTTCTACTTGGGGCTGTTTACGTTTCAATAACTTCATCATTTCCAAGTGCGCTTTGTCCAATGCTTTGTCTGCCGAAATCTTGATATCGGGTATAACTCCTACTCCCTCCCAATCGGTTTTGGTAATGGGGTTGAACGACCGTCCAATGGGCACTGCCAATACAAAAAGATCTTCTACGGCAAAGCCTCGCACTGGGTGAGCTCCTCCCCCGGTAGTCTCCCCCACAATGGTTACACGTTTTTGAGCCTGTAAGCTGTAGCTAAAATCTTCTGCCGCAGAGAAAGTGGCTCTACTGGTAATGATAAACAATGGCTTGTTGGGCATTCTTTTACCCTGTATTTTGGCCAAAGTCCAGTAATCTTCCTTTCGGCTTCCTTTGCCCTCACGCCAATAAAAACTACTCAAATGAACGGGTTTGGTATCGAAAAAATAACTACAAAGCAATTGTACCATTCGTGGAGAGCCGCCGCCATTTCTGCGCAAATCGATGATGATACCCTGAGTATTGGCCAAAAAACCAAAAGCATGCGCTGCAGTTTCTGCCCCTCTTTGATGATCATAAAAACCTCTAAGATCAAGGTATCCTATGTTTCCTATCAGTTTTTCTACCTTCTCGAAACCATAATTTCTACTTTTTTCACGGGCTTCAATCAATCGCATTCTTTCTGGGCTGGGCTTGGGCAAAGGCCCCTTGCTCAATCGCTTTGCTCGCGCGGGATTATAACCTACTCTAATGTGCTTATCTTTACTTACCGCTTGTAAATCCCGAGTAAGTAAATGTCTCAACTCATCGGGATAATTCGCATTTACATAAACTTTGTTCCTATGTTGCTTTTGGAGGTAATTGGCCATTTTGATTCCCAGTTCTGGAAAAATATATTTATCTCTCATCAACTGCCCAATACGCGCTACCACTTTTTCTTTTTGCACTTCAGAAATTTTTCCTTGAGGTGGCTGTGCATAGCCGTAGAATGTACTTAATAGGCCAATGATCACCAAAGATGTATAAAATGTGTTTTTCATGGTTTAAAACGGTTAAATACATTGAAAAACACAAAGAGATAATAAAAGCAGGATAAAAAATAGAATGAAATTAACCTATTTCCTGCTACTAACTATTTTGGCTAAGGACACGATGAAAAGCGGTGCGGTTGTCTTCGTTTATGTCTCTACAAACCCAAATTAGTAGTATGAATCCTATTTATAATATTTTGAATGCTTTTGGAGTAAATCCAGTATAGGCTTTGAAAACTCTGATAAAATGGCTTTGATCAGCAAAACCACATTCATGGGCAATTTCGGTAAGTGATTTAACGGTATGTTGCAGATAAAAAAGCGCCTTTTCCACTTTAAGTTTTCGTAGGTAATCGCCTAAACTACAACCAAAGTATTTGGGGAAGTACCTGGAAATAGTAACTGGATGTAGATGGAGATTCCTCGATAGTTCTTCTAGAGGAATAAATTCGTTCCATCTATCCGCTAATATTTCTTCCAGGTCTTTGAGCCAGGGAGAAGTGGGTAATTTTTGTGTTTTTTGAGCAAACAATGCCAACAAAGAGGCATGTAAGGATTGCTGAGAGTAGGTATCATTCAGGTGCAGTTCTTGATATATTTTGAGCAGTTGAAAATAAATATCCCGGTTTTCAACAAATGCCTTGTCAAAATTGACCGATTGTAAAGCATTTCTTGAAAAAAAAGTCGGTTCCAATTCCAAATTTAAATTTTTAGAAGGAAACTGGGTATGGGTATTTCTATGGATTTCTCCTTGATTGTACAACAGTACTTTGCCAGGTACTGCTTGCGTTTCTGTCTTTTTTCTTGACTCTAGTGTCCCTCCTTTCAAAATAACGCAGAGCACTATCTGTTCGTGTCTATGCCATTCCTCAGATACAGGTTGGTGATAGTCTACAATGGTAGCTCTGCAATCATCGTGTTGAATTTGCTCCCTTATGGTTCCTAAAAATCCACTACTCGACTGCATTGACATACCCAAAATCGTGATTACTTCCGTTTACTGATAAACCTGGTTAATGTTTTACGAACAGGAGCCTCGGTGAATATGGCGATCACCTCCTGGTAATTTTCAGGATCATGCACAAATCCATAGGCTAACTTGGCCAAAGTAAGTTGATTGTCTTCAAAATTAAACAGTTGAATTACACTTTTAATCTGACTCACTTTCATGCATTTTTTTTGTTTCAAAAAAGCAGTCGCCATTTTCATTCTATCTTCCTCAAAAGATGCTCGTTCAAGTTGTTGTTTGTGTTGCTTGAAAACCGACTCACTTAAAGGGTATTTACAGTCTTGGGCATAAGCACGTATTCCATTTCCTGAGATTTCTAAACTCAACAAGCATATCCAGGCGAGCACCATAGTAGTCATCATTTGTTGCATAAAAATACAATGGTCTGGTTATTTATTCTACAATACGTATTTTTTTTGTAAAATGCTCTGGATTTGACAAATAAAAAAGCCCAACAATCATAGGCATTTGCGCTATGTAGTATGTTGGGTATAAAAATGTTGGAATGAAAGCTGGTAGATTATAAAATCAATTGAAGGATTGAGTGGTTGCTAGTTGGAACTTGGGAGTTTCGTAATAAACAATGCACTCGCATTCAAAAAATGACAAAACCCTCAAATAAAACTACATTTTTCAATCATATTGATGATTTTTACGGCTTGCGGTAGCCCCTAAAAGCCAAATACACTCCCAGTTATCCAATGAGTGTATTTGTTATTATCGAGTATGGTATGGTAAAGCATTTACAAGAATCCCATTGCTTTGCGCACTTTATTCAAAATGGGGGTAGCTACCGATCTCGCCTTGGCTTCTCCTGCTTCCAGTTTTTTATGCAATTCGGGCAAGTTATTCATATAATAATCAAACTTTTCCCGAGCATCAGCATATTTACCCACAATCAATCCTTTGAGTTCTTTTTTGGCGTGGCCATACCCATAATTACCTCCTAGGTATTTCTTACGCATCTCCTCAACTTGACCATCATTTGCCAATAAACTATACAAGGCAAACACGTTGCAAGTATCCGGGTTTTTAGGATCCTCTAGGGGAGTATCGTCAGTAACAATTGAGTTGAGTTGTTTCTGGAGTTTTTTCTCTGGTAAGAAAATATCTACATAGTTACTATACGATTTACTCATTTTACGACCATCAGTACCAGGAATCGTCATCAAGGCTTGATCAATCTTGGCCTGAGGTATGACAAAAATCTCGGATTGATAGTGATGATTGATTTTTTTTGCCACAAATCGGGTAAACTCCAGATGTTGCTGCTGATCTTTCCCCACTGGCACCAGATCGGCATCGTATAATAATATATCGGCCGCCATCAACATCGGATAAGCAAATAATCCCGTATTTACGCTTTCGTCGTTCTCTCCTCCCAATGCATCTGATTTATCTTTAAAAGAGTGAGCCAATTGCATTCGAGAATAAGGCATAAAACAATTGAGATACCAGGCAAGTTCGGTGACTTCGGCCACTCTTGATTGACGATAAAAAGTATTTTTCTCGGTGTCAAACCCCAAAGCCAACCAAGCAGCAGCGACTGCATTTACATTTTCTTCTCTCACTTTAGGGTCTTTGATAGAGGTAAGGGAATGCATGTCTGCAATGAAAAAGAATGAATCATTTTCAGAGGATTTGGATAGATCAATTCCAGGTTGAATTGCTCCCAAAATGTTCCCTAAGTGTGGTCTTCCTGAGCTTTGAATGCCCGTAAGTATCCTTGCCATTTTTCTTGATTTTTAAATGAAGGCTACAAATATATACAATTTTGCCAGAATCGTTCAATACCAAAAAAATGAGGTCACAATATTTATATCCTGATCTCATCGACACCGAAAATAATAAAAAACGAGCGCCCTGACCTTGCCAAAAATAGGTACAATGAAAATTAATTTTGCTCAGACAACTTTTGAATAAAACACCAGGTCTTTAGAAATGAGAGCTCATACAGAAAGGTAAATGGTCGGTAGTAATGTACAAAGAAAGCATTACTTGATAATCAGGCGTTACTTAATAATCTAAGATCAAATAGGATTATCTTTTAAACCTTTGATTTTTTAAGCCCTCTAAGTATAAAAAAAACCCGGTTTCGTATCTAAAGAGAAGTTTATTTCGAATTAATTCATAAATAACCTTTAAATTTGAATCTTGTTATTTTTGAGATTTAAACTCTAAAGTGAAAAAAACGTTTAGAGGTTTTAGCAATAAACATCCCTCATTTATATATAAAAAGTTAATTCAATTATCATATGATTGTAGTTACAGGTGCTGCTGGCTTCATTGGAAGTTGTTTAATCAGTAAGTTAAACATTGAAAATTACCAGTCAGTAATCGCAGTAGACAAGTTTGACAACGAAGCTAAAAATAAGAATCTAGAAGGTAAAAATATCAAAGAGAGAATAGATCGTGACCATTTTTTTGAATGGTTTGATAAGCATCACGAAGAAGTTGAGTTTATTTTTCACATGGGTGCTCGAACTGATACTACTGAATTTGATGTTGACCTCTTCAATAACCTAAACCTCAACTATACCAAAAAACTTTGGCAATATTGCTGTAAGTACCACATTCCTTTGGTGTATGCCTCTTCTGCAGCAACTTATGGTGAAGGTGAACATGGGTATGATGACAGTGAAGAAGTTATTCCAAAATTAAAACCGCTCAACCCCTACGGTGATTCTAAAAATGATTTTGATCTTTGGGCACTTGACCAAGACGAAAAACCTTGGTTTTGGGCAGGCTTGAAGTTTTTCAACGTGTATGGTCCTAACGAATATCACAAAAAACGAATGGCTTCGGTAATACTTCACGCCTTCAAGCAGATCAAAGCTACCAACCAAATGAAATTGTTTCGATCGCATCGTCCCGATTTCAAAAACGGTGAACAAAGTCGTGACTTTATCTATGTCAAAGATGTAGTGGAAGTACTCATGTTTTTGATGAATCATCGCAAAAGCTCGGGTATTTATAATCTTGGTACTGGCAAAGCCCGTACATTTCTTGACCTTACCCGCAATACCTTCAAGGGAATGGATGTTGAAGAAAAGATTAGTTTTATCGATACCCCAGAAGATATTCGAGATAAATACCAGTATTTTACCGAGGCCAACATGCAAAAACTGCGTGATATTGGTTATGACAAACCCTTTCATTCGTTAGAAGAAGGAGTATCTGATTATGTAAGCAACTACCTTATGGAGCAAAAATACTATTAATAACAATTTACTGAAGGTTGATAAATATCGGCAATTTTCCATTAAGTTTGCCAAACTTTGAAATGATATGCGCTTGATGATTGAATACTCAAAGCTTGTATCATTTCTTATCAACCTTTATTTGTTGATTGTTACATGAATACTTACGGAAAAGTTTTTAGAATTACGACCTTTGGCGAGTCGCACGGAACCGCCATTGGTGTTACCATTGATGGTTGCCCTCCTAACCTTGACCTCGACCTTGATTACATACAACAAGAGCTTGATCGAAGACGGCCGGGTCAATCCAAAATAGTTACCCAACGAAAAGAACTCGACCAGGTACAAGTCGTTTCAGGAGTTTTTGAAGGCAAGACCACAGGTACTCCGCTTACACTTCTTATCTGGAATAAAGACGCCAAAAGCAAGGATTATTCACACATTGCTACCAAATTTCGCCCTTCGCATGCCGATTATACCTATCAACAAAAATACGGCATTCGTGATTATCGTGGAGGGGGAAGAAGTTCGGCCCGAGAAACAGCCGCTCGGGTAG
>ERZ1740067.2624-NODE-2624-length-10781-cov-4.067966_pt1 | contig 10781 bp, 11 predicted proteins | sample MGYA00581736_ERZ1740067 | MGnify/ENA primary metagenome ERZ1740067 (study PRJEB43018, sample SAMN04849236) | marine metagenome | isolation source: floating plastic debris | place: Pacific Ocean | collected 2008-08-27 | study: EMG produced TPA metagenomics... | reverse complement strand
TGGGGGGGCATGGGAGGATTGATCGCAGCGACAATTGCGGGCGTCTGGATTGGGGTTGCGCCTCCGTCGGATGTGCTGGACCCGGCCGCGCTTGTGTCCGGTGGCTTTGACGATGTGGGCGCGTTTGACGAATTGCTCAGCTTTGCTGAAACCTCGCTGTTTGAACTTGAGGATGGATAAGATGACCGAACCTGTGGCCAAGCCAACGGGCGGAACGCCGTTTTGGGTCAAACTCTTGCTCGGGGTGTCTTTGGCGCTGAACTTGTTGATTGTCGGTGCCGTGGGCGGGACGATGTACCGTGTGTCCAAATCCGTGCAAGGCGGTATGCCCGGGCCGGGCATCGCGTTTTTGGGTGCGCTTGAAAAAGACGACCGGCGCGCCGTTTTGCGTGCGCTGCGAGGCGAAAACCGCGATGCGCGCCGTGAAGGTGGACAACGCGCGCGCGAGGTGCTGACAACCTTGCGCTCAGACAATTTTGACAGCGCGGCATTTGGCGCCTTGCTCAAGGCACAATCCGAGCAAGGCTTTGCCGTACAGGGGAAAATTCGGGATCAGCTTGTGATGCAAGTCGGTGCCATGGACCCAGCTGCGCGCGCAGCCTATGCCGACCGTTTGGAAGCAATCCTGTCAAAGCGCGGACGCCGCAATGGCGATAAGAAAAAGCCCTGAATGTCCCCGGCCTGAATCTCGGATCAGGCTGCAGAACGCTCTACCATAAACCGGTTTCGCCCGGTTTCCTTTGCCTTGTAAAGTGCCTTATCGGCGCGACAAAGCAACTCGCTTGATGACACACGCCGCATCCGGCGCGCGCCCACATTCGGATCACCCGGATCACACATTGTCATACCGATGGACACCGTCATCGGCACCGTCTTGTCCAGATCAGGAATGCGCACCGGAATATCCGAAATGTGCTGGCACAACCGCAAAGCCGTTTTGCGCGCAAAGTTTTGATCGCAATTGGGCATGACGATCAAAAACTCTTCCCCGCCGATCCGCGCAAGCAGATCGGTAGAGCGCACATTGTCTTGCAAACGGCGCGCGCATTCGACCAGCACGGCGTCCCCTGCTTTGTGACCGTACCAATCGTTCACCCGCTTGAAGTGATCGAGATCGGCAATCATCACCGTAAACGGGCGCCCCGACAGACGCGCCTGTTCCATCACCCGTTCCAGCTGCGGCAGCGCATAGCGGCGGTTATAAAGCCCGGTCAGATGATCGCGCGTTGCTGCCTCTGCCCCGTCAATCACAATCTTGCGCATCCCGTTGGTGGCCTGTCGCCGCGTGTTCAACCGTCGCGTGCGCAACACAAGTTCGCCGGGTGGGATGGTGTCCAATGCCGCATCATCTGCGCCCAGATCCAGCGCTTGCGCAGCCAGATCGGGACGGTCTTTGGGCACGATTGCAATAATCGCACTTTGGCGTGTGTTTGCCCCCGCGCGCAGGTCTGACAGAATTGACAATGCCCGCTCCGGCGCGCTTTCGGGCAGACCCAGAATAATCACGGATGCCCCAGTGGTGCTGGCCTGATCGCGCAGGGCAAAGCTGACCTGCTCACAGCGAAACGCGATGCCTTTGTCATTGGCCAATCCCAACGTATACAGCGGTGCATCAATCTTTTGCCCGTGCATGCACATAACGGAAATCACGGATTGAAAGCTTTGCAGGGGTTCGGCGAAACCCAGCGCACGCGTGGTGCTGTCGCGCAGGCGCCATTCGGATTCTGCGGCCCGCGTGCGCAAAATGCTGCGAATGCGGGCGACCAGAAACGAATGATCCACCGGCAATGTCAGCACATCCTCAACCCCCGAGCGCAACAGCGTCTCGCGCGTTTCCGCCAATTCAGTCAACGCCAAAATAGGGGGCGCATCCAGCCCAAGCTGCGCCTTTAAGGTCGCACTGATCTCGGCAATATGCATGTCCGACAATGTGTTGTTCACCAACACCAAATTCGGCTTCAGCTGTTTGATTTTATCAATTGCTTCTTCACCGGTCGAAGCCACGTTCACATCATACCAGGATGAGGATAACTCGACCTTCATGGCGACGCGATTGGTTGCAATACTGTCGACAACTAATAAAGAGGACTGAACCATCGGCTACCTTCTGGACGTGGGTCGTGACTTAGTACGGAAGGTTTTGCCTGTTCAAAGTTAACAAAGGGTTTCTCGATCAATTCAAAGTTGATTAATTCGTAAAGGAACGCACGTTATGGTCATGTCCAAGGACACAGCAGAGACTGTTGCACTTCAGGCGCTGGGCTGGCTGGTGGGAAACTCGGATCTGCGCGATGTCTTTTTGGTCGCAACCGGGCTGAGCGAGATGGATCTGCGCACCCGCGCGGGTGAACCGGAATTGCTGGCCGCCGTGCTCGACTTTTTGTTGATGGATGACGCCTGGGTGGTGCAGTTTTGTGACGAAGTTGGGCTGGCCTATGACAAGATCGCGCAGGTGCGCGCCGCCTTGCCGGGCGGGGAACAGGTGCATTGGACATGACAACGCAGATCAAGGGACTGGTTTTCGACAAGGACGGGACGCTGTTTGACTTTGCACAAACCTGGGCAGCGTGCACGCATTCCATACTGGTCCGTTTGGCCGAAACGCCCGACCAGCTTGACATCATGGGGGCAGCGATCGGCTTTGATGTCGCTTCGCGCAAATTCGCCCAAGACAGCATCGTGATTGCGCATACATCGCGCGAAGTCGCCGAGGTATTGGACCCGTTAGTGGAACACATGTCGCTCTTTGACATTTTGCGCACCATCGACTTGGAAGCCGCGCGCGCACCGCAAGTCGAAGCTGTTCCGCTGGCACCTTTTCTGGATGACTTGCGTGCCAAGGGGCTCAAGTTGGGCGTGGCCACCAACGACTCCGAAGCCCCGGCCCTTGCGCATCTCGCCTCGGTTGGGGTGCGCGACAAGTTCGACTTTATCGCCGGCGCCGATAGCGGTTTTGGTTTCAAACCGGATGCCGGGCAACTTCTCGGTTTTGCGCAGAAAATGGTGCTGGATCCGGGTGAGTGCGTGATGGTGGGCGACTCGCGTCATGATTTGGGGGCTGGGCGCAAGGCAGGGTTTACAACCGTGGGTGTATTGACTGGCGCTGCGTCAAGCAGTGATCTTGCGGACCTCGCAGATGTGATCATGCCCAATATTGGTCACATCCCGGCCTGGCTATCTTTGCAAAGCTGATTTCCGAAAACGACAAACTTTGTCGCAAAGTGTTAGACGCTTTTCCCAAACCGGCGCATTCTGGTGTTACAACGACAGGAGACAGAGCCATGGACGACGGCATGCAACCAAAACGCAGACGCGGCGGCGGACGAGCCGGGGCCGCGGCGCGCCGAGGGTCGGCCGTGATCGAACAAATGCCCTGGCGCATCCCCGTCAATATAGACCGCCCCATCGAACCGCTGAGCGCGGAAGGTGTCGAGGCGATCCATGATGGCGCCATGCGCATCCTTGAAGAGATTGGGATTGCATTCCTAAATCCCGAAGCGCTTGAAATCCTGCGCGACGCAGGGTGCACCATCGACGGCGAAAACGTCCGCATGGGCCGTGATTTCGTGATGGAAATGGTCGGCAAGGCCCCTTCCGAATTCACCATTGCCGCGCGCAATCCGGCGCATAACCTGCCCGTTGGCGGCAAACATATCCTCTTTGGCAATGTGTCCTCACCGCCCAACTATTACGATCTTGAGATCGGCAAGAAGGTTCCCGGCAACCGCGAGCAGTGCGCGAACTTGCTGAAATTGACTCAGTATTTCAACTGTATCCACTTTGCGGGCGGCTATCCCGTTGAACCGGTGGATGTGCACGCATCCGTCCGTCACCTTGACGTGCTGTATGACAAGCTGACGCTGACCGATAAGGTCATGCACGCCTATTCGCTTGGCAAGGAACGCGTCGAAGACGTGATGGAAATGGTGAAAATCGCCAACGGCATCAGCGAAGAAGAGTTTTGTTCGCGGCCCTATATGTACACCAACATCAACTCGACCTCGCCGCTGAAACACGATTTTCCGATGATTGACGGCTGTTTGCGTCTGATCCGGCGCGGGCAGGCTGTGGTGGTCACACCTTTCACGCTGGCAGGCGCGATGGCACCGGTGACGATGGCAGGCGCTGTGGCGCAATCAATTGCTGAAAGCCTCTGCGCAATCGCGTTGTTCCAATATGTGCAGCCCGGTGCGGCCTGTGCGATCGGGACGTTCACGTCAAATGTGGACATGAAATCTGGCGCACCTGCCTTTGGCACGCCGGAATACATGCGGTCCACTCAGATGACGGGCCAAATGGCGCGATACTATGGGTTGCCGCTGCGCTCATCCGGCGTTTGCACGTCGAATGTGCCCGACGGTCAGGCCATGTGGGAAACGTCGAATTCCCTCTGGGCCGCCATCCAGTCGGGCACCAACTTTGTCTATCACGCCGCGGGCTGGCTCGAAGGCGGGCTGATTGCGAGCCCGGAAAAGTTCATCATGGATTGCGAAGTCCTACAGATGATGCAGCGCTATATGGAGCCTGAAATTTCCGCGACTGGCACGGATGAAATCGCCATCGACGCCATCAAAGAAGTCGGCAATTCGGGCCATTTCTTTGGCATTCAGCACACGCAGGATCGCTATACCTCCGCGTTTTATCAACCGTTCCTGTCGGATTGGAAGAACTTTGAAGCCTGGGAAGCAGCTGGCGGCACATGGACGGCGGAGCGTGCTCATGGGATGTTCAAAGACATCATCAACAACTTCGAAGCGCCAGAGATGGAAGCCGGGCGCAAGCAGGAGCTCGCAGAGTTTGTCGAGCGCCGCAAAGCCGAAGGCGGCGCACCAACTGATTTTTAAAGCAGTGGAATTTCAGGGCGTGTCACGGGGATAACACGCCCCGTGCCGCAATCAGGCTGCTTTGCGCCGCCGCATTGCGGCCAGTCCACCAAAGCCAACCAAAAGCATCCAGGCACTCGCCGGCAACGGCACTGCGCCAACGGGGGCAGCCACGTTAATTGCACCAAGGCTCAGAGAATTCACAGTGTTGTAATTCAGCGCAAATGGGCTGATCGGCAGCACATTGACTGTCGATGTTGTCGTGGACAGACCCGTATCAAACAAGCAGCCAAACCCGTTGTCGGAGTCGGTTGAGGGATCGTCACAATTGATGCCCAGTTTGATGCCCGCGGTGAATGTTGCGGACAAGCCAAAGTCGCTTTCAAAGCTGTTGTCCAAGGCGAGGTCGACAAGTGACAGGTTCCAGATGCCTTGTTCGCCAAAGGTAAAGTCGAAATCCAACATTGACCCCGTCATATCAACGTTTCGCGTCAGCATGGAGCCGCTGGTTGCGTTTGTTGCGACGATCTTACCCGTCAAAGCAGAAATTTCGAGACTGGACTCCTGATCCACATTCGGATTTGCACTTGCTGTGACGCCGATGCCAACGCCCGTGCCCGGCAAACTGACAGAGTCTGTGTCCGATAGCGTTTGACCAAAGGAATATGTGGAATCTGCATCTCGTGTGTCGAGTTTGTAATCCTCATCCACAAGATTCAAAGGGATCGTGGCCGCGGGAATGCCGATAACGGCAGGTGTTCGGATCGTGGCCGTCACATCCATGAACGCGCCAAGCGCTGTGTCAAATTCTGCGCTGGCCCCTTGGAACGACAATTTGACGTTGGATGTCGCGCCGAGCAAAGCCATGTCGTCGAACGTGGCTTGCACATCAACCGAAGCCTTGGAATCCACCGTCCCTGAACTGGCTCCTGTTGAGGCCTTGAACTGAAACGTGCTGGAAGAGTTGCCAACCCCTACACTGGCGCCAAAATCTGATGCGCCGCCGCTGCCAAACAGCGACTGATTGCCCACACTGAAATTGGCCGTGACGTCGCTTGTGACCGTTGCAGCCCCGGATGCGCCTGCCGTCACAACGGCCAATGCAGCACCCACGACCGCAGAATTTCTTAAAAGTTGCATTAAAGTACTCCTAGGTACAAAAATTTTGGGGCACAGCCCCTTCCCAAAAAACGCGGATTGACGCAGACAGCAGGGTCAAAAAACCTGCGCTAGCCGTTTGAAAATCACTAAAACACCGCACAAAATAAAAAGTCTTCGACAAATGGCACGGTCATGAAACCGTCAAATCGCTACACCTAATAATAGAGAAGCTGCTTGATTTTTTTCGGATCATTTGGTCCGATTGACGACGAAATTAGTTGTTGCGCCGATAGGCGCGGGTGGATTTCGGAAAACCGGGCGGGCGCGCGCGAAGCATGTATTGGATCGGAACTCAATTTAGATGGGTCAGGAAAATTTAGACACGTTTGACGCCCGCATTTTGAACCTGCTGCAACAAGACAATCGTATGACTGCGGATGCCATCGCGCATGAAATTGGGCTGTCAGCGGCGGCTGTGCAAAAGCGGTTGAAACGCCTTCGCTCGGGCAACGTTATTGAATCAGAAATTGCCATTTTATCCCCGCATGCGCTGGGTCTGAATTTGACAGCTGTTGTTCAAGTCCGCCTGTCCCGGGACAGCTCGGCCGAGCTTGATCGGTTCAAGAAAAGGATGCTCAAGGCGCCAGAGGTCATACAATGCTATTATGTCACGGGTGAATGCAACTTTGTCTTGCTGGTCGCCATGCCTGACATGCAGACCTATCAGGCGTTCTCTAAACGATACTTCATTGACGATGACGGAGTGGCACAGTTTGTCACCAGCGTCATCATGGAGCGAGTCAAAAGCCACGGATCCATAGAAATCCCGACCTGAGATACATGGCTGGAACACCAGATACTATGTACTTAAAATTGAAATCTTTCCCCCTTTTTTAAGGGCTATGTGCCTATATCGATGCCGTTAAGCGTAGTTTTGGAAAGGTGAGGCGTGCATGCACGGGCTGGTTCTGAAGGCGGTTCAGCTTTTTGTGACGGACTGTTATGGCGCGGCCAAATGGGCCGAACTGTGTGCGGTTGCGGGCTTTGACTTTGATGATTTTGAACCGATGTTGATGTATGATCGCGCCACGGGCGATACGACATTGACGGCGCTGGAGCAGGTCATGCGACGCCCGGTTGCGGAGGTTTGTGAAGACATCGGCACCTATCTTGCCAGTCATCCAAATACCGAAGGTCTGCGGCGTTTGTTGCGCTTTGGCGGCGCCAATCTGGAAGAGTTTTTGCATTCGCTGGATGAACTTCCCGACCGGGTGCGGCTCGCGATGCCGGATCTGATTTTGCCGCGCGTCGAACTGCGCGAGCATTCCTTTCACAGTTTCAGCCTGACCTGTTACGGGGACATCCCTGGCTTTGGGCACGTGCTTGCCGGGCTCGTCCGCACGATGATTGATGATTATGGCGCGCTCGCGATGGTCGAACATGGTGGCGGTGGGCAGGGGATCGAGACGGTTTTGATCACACTGCTGGAACGGTCCTTCACCGAGGGGCGCGATTTTGAGCTTTGGGGTGACGCCGCATGATGTTGCAACCGCTGCCATCGGTGCAGGTGCTGGATGTGCTGTGCCCAATGCATGTGCAGGTCAGCGCCACGGGCCATATCACCCATTGCGGCCCGACCTTACGCAAATTGCGCCCGCAGGGTGCCTGGGAAGGGGAACGCCTGCTTGAGGTGTTTCGGGTTCTGCGCCCGCGTGGCGTGCAACATATGTCAGAATTCGAGGATGTGACCGGTAAGCGGTTGCATCTGGAATTGCGGGATGCGCCGCGCACAACCTTGAAAGGTGTGATCACCAAAGACGCCGAGCAGACAGGCTATATCCTGAACACGGCGTTTGGGATATCGTTTCTGGATGCCGTGCGGGATTTCGAATTGAGTGGTGCGGATTTCGCGCCCACCGATCCGACGGTCGAAATGCTGTATCTGGTTGAAGCAAAGTCAGCGGCGATGGATGCCTCGCGCAAATTGAATGTGAAACTGGAATCCGCCAAGAAAGCGGCGGAAAAACAGGCGGTCACGGATGGGCTGACCGGGCTGCTGAACCGCCGCGCGATGGATGATCGGTTGCAGCTGTTTATTGCAAGTGCCACGCCCTTTGCGCTGATGCATGTGGATCTGGATTTTTTCAAATCAGTCAATGACACATTGGGCCATGCGGCGGGGGATCATGTTCTTTTGAATGTCGCGCGTATTTTTCGCGAGTTGACCCGCGACAATGATGTCGTTGGCCGGGTGGGCGGTGATGAATTTGTTCTGTTGCTGCCCGGCACTGCGCCACAAGAGGAACTGAGCCGGGTCGGCCGCCGCATCATTAACGCCCTGGAAGTGCCGGTCAATTTCAAGGGCGACGCCTGCCGCATCTCTGGCTCGATCGGGACCGTGATAAGCGACAGCAACAGCCCCCCCGATGCGGATCAAATGCAGGATGATGCAGATGTTGCGCTCTATGCCTCCAAACACGCCGGGCGGGGGTGCCAGACCTTTTACCACCCGGATTTACGCCTCGCAGAGACCGCGGGAACTGCACCGGTCAGCGCACGATAATCATAGCCGCGAGAGACCCAGAGCATGCTTGGTTTTGACGCGCTTTGCGGTTAGCATTGCTTAAACAGGGCGCGGCAACGTATTCGCGCCAGCGACAGAGCAGTGGGACATAGTGTGCGTTTTTCTTTGACCCGCGCGGTGTGGGCGAGAACAATCCAAGGGATCCTCCCTTTTTTGGGTGCAATTGTGATGGGTGCGCAGGCCGCATGCGCGCAGTCATCTGATCCTGAAACGCTGGAAATTGGTCCCTCGGGCGAGGCCTATCTGGCCACGCTTGCACGCGGCATCGACACCAATGTTGCCTATTTCGATCCAACCCGTGCAGCCCCCGAACTCAGCACCGATGTGCAGCCGCAACGTGACGTGCGCGAACCGTTTCGGGTCGCTGATTTCGACATAGCGCGCTGGCAGGTCAATCTGGTGGTCGCGCTTATCCTGATTGCGCTCATTGTGTTTGTGGCCAAGAACGCAGGATCCATTTCGATCCTGTCGCGCCGGATTGGTGACGCAGATAGCGCCAGTGTCGCCAACGCGCCGGCGCGACCACATGGGCGACCGGAGTTGCCAAAATCGCTCAGCACAATTCTTGCCAATACCAACCGGCGCGAGGCCATCGTGCAGCTGGCGCGCGCGGTCCTTGCACGGGTCGCCAATGCCAATGGCCTGTTGTTACAGCGCAGTTGGACGGCGCGTGATACGTTGCGCCGCATTCCAAACGAACAATCCCATTTGGCGGCGATCCGGGATCTTGTCCTGACCTCAGAACGGGTGCAATTCGGCGGCTACCCGATTTCAGAGGACGAATTTAAGGCCCATGTCGACGCTGCTGGACCCCTTTTTGTCGAAGGCGCGCGGGCATGAGTGTGTCGGACACGACAACAGCGGCGACGCGCGGCGCGCGATTGGATACACTTGTGCTCGGGGGCGTTGTTGCGCTGGCTATAGGCCTGCTTTTGTTCTTTTCCGCGCAGCGCCAACCGCTTTTGCGCAGCGGCACCACGGGGTTTGACGGGCTTGCGCAATATCTCAACGCTGAAGAGATCGAAACGCGCGTGTTTACCGGGGGCTGGAACGTCAACGTCGACACCATCGGGCTGAACATCATTCCGGTATATGATACGCGACCCGGATCGGTACGCAGCTCGCCGCAGACTGAGCAGGAATTGCTCATGCAGGTTGATGAAAACGATCTGCCACCCGGGCTGAACCAAAGGCGCGCCAGCAAGGTGCAAACGCTGATCATCCTGCCCAAATGGCGCAGCGCGGTGCGTCTGACCGGGATCGCGCATCCGTTTTTGTTGATCCCACCAGGGCGCAATCAACTCGTTTTGGACACGCTCACCGGGTTAACAACCGGGAACGTCACACATGTGCCCCAGCCCTTCCAGACCTATGACTATGTCACCCAAGCAGGCGTGGATTTGCGGGCGCGGCTCTATACGCCACAGGTCTTTGCCGGTCCGCTCTGCGATCCGATCATTGGTGACCCCGGCGAACTCGTGCTGGCGGCATGTCCGTTGAAAGGGCATGAGGGCCCGGTGTTTATCCTGTCTGACCCGGATCTTTTGAACAATCACGGGCTGCGCTTGGGCGACAATGCCGCAATCGCCAGGGACTTTCTGGGCAATCTAGCCGGGGATAAACCCATCCACATAGACTATTCCTTGCGCGATTGGTTGCTGGTTGAACGCGCGCAAGAACGTCCTGTGCGGGAACGGACTTGGGCGGATTTGCTGCGTTTTTTTGCGCCGCCATTCTTGACGCTTTGGCTTAGTGCTGCGGCAGCGATGGCGTTGGTCTTGTGGCGCTCGGGCGTGCGTTTTGGCCCCTTGCCCAGCACGGTTCAGGGACCCGATGCATCAAAGCTGGCAGCGATTGAGGCGCAGGCCCGTCTTTATCGTTTGACCGGACAGGATGGCGCGTTGTTGCGGGAATACCTGCCTGCGCGCCTGGCGCATGTGGCCAGCACCAGACTTGGCAGTGGCGGGCGCGGCAATGACGCCGAACTGATCCGCGCCCATTTGAAACTCCACGCGCCCGACACGCTGCGCGACTATGATGCCGCCATCCACAGGTTTGGCAAACTTCCACATAACATCAATGCAGTGGCAGCGATTGCTGAAGTGGATAACCTTGAACGCATACTGGAGAAGATCACCCATGACACTTGAAACGCTGGCGATACAGGCCGACGCACTGCGCGCTGAAATCTCCAAAACCGTCAAGGGCCAGGACGAGATCATTGATCACCTTTTGATCGCGTTGTTTTCGCGCGGTCATGTCTTGATGGAAGG
>ERZ1740067.2623-NODE-2623-length-10782-cov-8.245269_pt1 | contig 10782 bp, 12 predicted proteins | sample MGYA00581736_ERZ1740067 | MGnify/ENA primary metagenome ERZ1740067 (study PRJEB43018, sample SAMN04849236) | marine metagenome | isolation source: floating plastic debris | place: Pacific Ocean | collected 2008-08-27 | study: EMG produced TPA metagenomics... | reverse complement strand
TGGGCCAGCTGGTGGGCTTGATGAAATCGGTGACGCGCAGATCGGCCAGACCCATGTCGGTGATCGCGGTCGGAATGCGCCGTTGGGGCAGGGCGGTGCCGCTTTCGGCGCCTTGCACGGTGGCGTTCATCCGCTCGGTCTCGTTAATCAGATCGCGGGCCATGATGCCCCAGACGGTGAACTCTTCGGCCACATCAGAAAGGCCCATCGAATGGCTGAGCGTCGCTTGCGGATCGAAATCAACACAAAGCACGCGGTAGCCATCAAGGGCGGCGGCATGGGCAAAATGCAGCGCAACGGTGGACTTGCCGGCGCCGCCCTTGAAGTTGGCAATCGCGGCGCGGATGGCACGCTTGCCGGAGGGGCGGGGGGGTTGCAGCGACTGGCGGTTGATCTTGAGGCGGCGACGCAGTTCGTTGATTTCCTCAAGCGTGTACCACCGCTGGCGGCCGTCTTCTTCAACCAGCCCTTGAGGCAGGGACGGGTCAGCAGCGAGGCGGCCGCGCATCGTGGACTGGTTCACGCGAAAGATCAGCTCGGCCACCTCCCAGCTTGAGAACCGGCGGAGCGTCTTCTCCATCTCGGGGGAATAGGTTTGCTGGCGAATATAGCCCTGCATCTTGAGGGAACGGGCCTGAAGCGCGCTGAGATCGGTATGGGTGAACATCGTGCCTGTCTTCTGCTTTTGGTGATTGTTCCCCGCGGGGAACATTTTTGCGGGGACGCTAATATGCTTTGAAATTGAATTTACGCGGAATTTGCGAAAAGTGCAAAAGCGAATAAGCTGCGTCGGACGATCATATGGTTTGCAGGGAAAGCGCATGTGATCGGCGTTTGCGGCTTAGCCGCTAACGATTCGGAATGATTGGAGAATTTCGCAAGGCGGCCCCAAATCTAGGGGGACAGTGTTGAGCACTCCACAGCCTATTGGGGGACAAAAGAGGCTGAATAGGGGGCACTCTGGATGTCCCCCTATACCGATGATACCTATTTTTCTGATTTGAATTGGATGAAGATCAAGACAGCGCAGGATCACCGCTTGACAGAATCGCCTTTTCGGACGCAAATCAGTCTCAATAAAAAATTAACGCTGAGTTCGATCAGTGATGCGGTTCGTTAACCGTTTTGAGGCATCACCCTTTCCGGTGAGATGACGAGGGCAGGCCATGCTTGCAATGAAACCCGTTGGGCGCAATGCGTCTGCGCGGAAATATGACATCCTGACGGCGCTTGGGTCTTATGCCCTCGCGCGGGGAAAACATGAGCAGCGGTTGGTGCTGCGGTTTCTGACGCTGATCACGGCGCGCTACAACTGGGCGCGCGATGAACTGGCCGTCGGACAACGCGAGATTGCAGCGCTTTGGTCTGTGGATGAACGTACCGTAAAGCGCGAGATGGGGAAGCTGCGCGGGCTTGGGTGGTTGGTCGTCAAACGGCAAGGTGCGCGCGGGCGCGTGACGCAATACGGTATCGCGTTAGAGATTGTGTTGCAGGCGACGCGGGCACAATGGGACGCCGTAGGGCCCGACTTTGCCCTGCGGATGCAAGGCGCGCCGGAACCGGACCGTGTGGTGCCGCTGCGACCCACCGGCAACGTCAAGGTACCTGACCTGAGCGATGGGACCGAATGGGCCTTGGCGCAGGCAATCTTGTTTCAGGAAGACGCGGCAAGCTACGGCGCGTGGCTGGCGGCATTGACGCGGACAGGCAGGGCAGGGGGTCGGGTGACGTTGAAAGCGCCGTCGCGGTTCCACGCGGTGTATGTTACCACGCATTTGATCGGTCGGGTCGAGGCTGCGTGCCGGTCGGTGGATGACACCGTTTCAGAGGTCGTTCTTATCGTTTGATATGTGATCGTCTAATTCTTGCCACATCTTCGCGGCAGTCTGCGCGGTATGCGAGTGATTCACCAATCTCCGACCGCTCTGATTGTAGAGGCGCGCCCGTGGGGAACCCCTATGGTTGCGCTTTGGCTGGCGGGTATCTGTGGCTATGCCACGCTTCAAGATGCGTCCACCGCGCCGGGCTATGACACGGTCGTGCTGTTCTTGCTGACCTGCCTTTTTATGAGCGTGGTCTGGGTTGTCGGGCAGGCGACGCGCCTGACCATTGATGGCCGGGCCCGCACCGTTTTGATTGAGCGGCGGTCCCTGACAGGATGGGCCAAGCAAAGCCTGTCGATGGATGATTTGCGCTACGCTGATGCGGATGTGTCCGGGCGCGATGGGGCGACTGCATGGCGCCGTCTGACGCTTGTCACCAAAAGCGGGGCGCGGGTGCCGGTGACGCTGGGCTTCGATGATAATCCCAAGGCCGATGAGGCCGCGCAGAAGATCAACAAATGGCTTGGTGTGCCAATCATCTGGGATGAGCCCAAGGGGTTGTGGGACCGCGCGTTTAGCTCCTGAGACCGAAGACCGGTTGTAATTGGGATGTCGGGGCAGGCGGGTTTGATAGCAACGTGCCCAGAGCCATTGCGCACTGACCTCGTTTTTCCAGCAACGACACTGCGCGCGACCTTGTCTTTCGCGAATGTGGGCTGATTACCGCTTGGCTGAATCATGTTATGTTCCTTCTGCATAGTCTGATCCTGACCCTGCTTGAAAGAGCAGAGCAGGAAATGATCGCTTTGAAACAGCTTAGAATGATCAAATTGATCCGGAGGAATAATTGAAGGCAGGCGATTGGAGCTGGTTGGAACTGACAAAGATTGTGACAGGCGTCCTGACACCGCTCACCATCCTCATCATCACATTCCTGATTAACGAAAATCTGCGCAGAATTGACGCGGAAAACGGACGCGAGGCAGCCGTCATTGATCTGTCAGAAGTGATCTACGCGCGTCGGGTTCGGGCGGAGTTACTTGCTTCTGGACTTCGACGACACAATGCAGATCCGACAGACAGGTCGCTTGTCGAATTAATCGAACGAAAGACCGCCTACGACGAGGCTTACGTGGATTGGAACAAGCGAAGCCAATCCAATCTCCTTGTTATGCGAGGGATCTTGGACTCGAAAATTTACACCGCATTGGAAGCAGTGGTAGAGTTTCATCTGTTCGGAGAGGTGTTTCAACCTTTGGATAGTTGCCTGACGGCAGCTTACGACGAGGCGGTTCGTGGGCGAGACGTGAGCCAGACTTTGGAAGGGTGCGGAGTAAAAGGGCTCCTGTCATTCACCTTGATTTGTGGCTACGCGATTACTGACGAGTTGTATGCCGCAGCGAGCAGCGCGATTGCTGACCGAGAAAGCAGCATGTTTCAGAGCGGTGAGATTGCGGCCAGCTGCGGTGTTCCAGCGTCAACCCCACGTTTTCAGGGTATCATTCCATCAGAGTAGGACCCGAAATTGCAAGGTCGGCTTGGCTCGCAAAGTCGACATGCAGTTACACGCATTCGTCATCTTCTTTTGGCCCGTCAGCAGTGCGCCAATCGGTTTGCATGGCAGGGTAGGTGCGGCGTTAAGATCAGCACGCAAAAAAGACCGCACTCCTGTCGGAGCACGGCCTGAAATTCTTTCGAAGAAAGCTTTAGTTTGTTGCGGCGGGCTCTTCGGTGGTTTCCTCGGATTCCATCGTCTCGTCGCCACCTTCGGCAGCGGGTGCGAGTGATGCAAGGTAGGCGTAAAGGTTTGCAGCGTCGTCTTCAGAGCGCACCTTGAAGGCCATCTTGCCGCGGGCGCGGCGGTCATCCAGCGTTTCGCGTAGCCAACCTGTCGGGTCTTGCACATAGCCGACAAAATTGGCTTCGTCCCAGACGGTGCCTGCTTCGCCCAGCTCAACGATGGAGTCGCTGTAACGGAAGTCTTCGACAACGCCCAGCGTGCGGCCGGAGACGGCGTAAAGGTTCGGGCCGGTGCGCGCATTGCGACCAGCGAGTGTTTCGCCGTTGCCGTCCACGACGACGTGACAGGCGACGCACTGGCGGTTGAACGCTTCTTCACCGGCGGCCGGATCGCCAGAGGCATGACCTTCAGCAAAAGCGGGCGTGGCTCCGATTGTAGCAATCGCGGCGGCGTAAAACAGTTTCATAGGTATGCTTCTCCTCTAGGACTTCTTCAAGATATCAACTGAGCGCTCGTGGCGCACCGGTCAAGGGGTGACATTCGTGTGATGCTCAGTTTATCAACATCCCGCTCATTTTTTTGTTCCAAACAGGGCGAAATATGAATTCCTGAGGGGAATGATCGCTATTTTTCCCCGTAAATTCAGCATCTTTTCGCCCATCTCGGTCACTTATGCGACAGCTTTCGCAAGGGCGCATTGGACCCAAAGTTCGCTCAGCGCGCTGACCAGATGGTCGATATCGGCGTCTGTGTGCAGGGGCGACGGCGTAAAGCGCAACCGCTCGGTGCCCTTGGGCACGGTGGGGTAGTTGATCGGCTGCACATAGATGCCATGCTCGTCCATCAGAATATCGCTCAGCTGGCGGCATTTGACGGGGTCCTTGATCATCACAGGGACGATGTGGCTGGGGTTGTCCATATGCGGGATGCCCGCACGGTCAAGGCCGGCGCGCAGGCGGGCGACCTGGCGCTGGTGCTGGGCGCGCTCCATCTGGCTTTGCTTGAGATGCGCGATGGAGGCTTTTGCCGCTGCCGCCACAGCCGGGGGCAGAGCGGTGGTGAAGATGAAGCCCGACGCAAAGCTGCGCACGAAATCGCACAGCGCGGCGGAGCCGGTGATATAGCCGCCAACGCAGCCGTAAGCCTTGCCGAGCGTGCCTTCGATCAGGTCAATGCGATGCGCGACACCTTCGCGTTCGGAAATGCCGCCACCGCGGGGGCCATAAAGGCCGACGGCGTGGACCTCATCAAGGTACGTCATGGCGCCGTGCTTTTCGGCAACTTCAACGATTTCTTTGATCGGGGCGATGTCGCCGTCCATGGAATAGACGCTTTCAAACGCGACGATTTTAGGGCGGTCGCCACAGGCGGCGAGCTTGCGGTCCAGGTCTTCGACGTCGTTATGCTTCCAGATGACCTTGTCGGCGCGCGAATGGCGGATGCCTTCTATCATGGAGGCGTGATTTTCGCTATCGGACAGGATCACTGCATTGGGGATGCGGCTGCCCAGCGTCGAAAGTGCGGCCCAGTTCGAGACATAGCCAGACGTGAACAAGAGGGCAGCTTCTTTTCCGTGCAGATCAGCCAGTTCAGCTTCCAAGGCCAGATGGTGAATGTTGGTGCCCGAGATGTTGCGCGTGCCGCCTGCGCCTGTGCCGCAGTTTTCCACCGTGCGCACCATCGCCTCGATCACGGCGGGGTGGTGGCCCATGCCCAGATAGTCGTTCGAGCACCAGACGGTCACGTCGCGTTTGTCACCATCGCTGTGATTGGAGGCTTTCGGAAACTTGCCGCATTGGCGCTCTAGCTCGGCGAAATAGCGGTAGTTGCCTTCGTCTTTCAGGGTGTCGAGCTGGTCTTGGAAGATGGCGTCAAAGGTCATTTGGCTGTCTTTCTTGGCAGTTTATTCGGGTTTGGGCGCCGGAAGCATCCAGCGCCAGAGTTTCGCGTCGGGCAGGGGGAGCACCATCAGAAGATGCTCAAGAAGGGCGAGGCCCAAAAGGGAGGTGAGCAGGGCAAGCGCGACCTGATCAGTTGGTGCGGTCGCATACATTGCGCCTTGCAGGAAGATTGCGGTCACAAAGCCCAGGCTCATGATCGAAAAGGGCAGAAGGCCGTTGGTGATGTCATCGCGGAAGTAGCTGGGCAGGTGCGCCAGCGGTTTCGGCAGAAACTCAGTGTTGATGCGCGGCACGCCATAGAACAGGTTCAGCTTGGCCGAAATGCGCGCGACGAACAGGACCGTGAAGGTCCATGCGGCGATCATGTTTTCGGAACCAGCGGTAGCTGCCCAAAGCACGATGAGCGCGGCGAGCAGGGCCAATTCGTGATAGGCGACGGTGCCGAAAGCGCGGGGGAACCGGCTGTGGCCCGAAAGCGTGGCAGGGCAGGGGGATTTGACCGGGCCGGTGATGATGCCGGTGAGGAACGCCAGTTCGATCCAGCCCCAGATCGCGAGGGCGGCGATGAAGCCAAGGTAGATGTTGAGGACCGTCGCGGCCTGCATCGAGGCGATGGTTGCGGCGACGCCGAGGGCAAGGAATGGCAAACCCCAAAGCGTCGCATTCACATGCGCCGTTTGACCGCCCCGGTCTGCGCGCTTCACGACCATCAGGATCGCGCCTGTGGAGAACCACCACAGGAACATCGCGCCGATTGCGGCGATCCAGGGGGAGGCCATCACTGGCCTGCCCCTTTATGCGCGTTCCAGCTCAATAGGCCGGCTCAAGGCGCGTGGTGGCGGGCACCGTGTGCTTGTTGGCAGGGATCGTATAAAGCGCGATGAACGCCCGCGTAGCTTGTGCCATGCCGATGCCGCGCTTGATCAGACCGCCGATGCCGCCTTGCTGCTTGCCTTCGGCCACTTTGACAGAGGCGCGCTGCATGCGCTCAAGATTGGGCTGCCAGCGAGGATGCTCGATATCCAGCGTGATCGGGAAGATCTGCTTGGTCAGCGTGGAGGTCTTGGTGAAGACTTCATGCGCGTACCAGTCGGGATCGACGCCAAGCGCCTTGTGGAAAGCAGGCCGCTGGTGGTCGCGGACATACATCGTGGAATAGACCGCGGTCAGGAAGAACTTGATCCAGAAGACGTTCATACCCTGGGTCAGCTTCGGATCGGTCTTCATCAGCAATGCGAAAGCTTCACCGTGGCTGAACTCGTCATTGCACCATTCTTCGAACCATTTGAAGATCGGGTGGAAGCGATGTTCAGGGTGCTCCTGCAGGTGACGGAAGATCGTGATGTAGCGGGCATAGCCGATCTTTTCCGACAGATACGTCGCGTAGTAGATGAACTTCGGACGGAAGTAGGTGTATTTCTTCTGCTGCGTGAGGAACCCAAGGTTCACCGCGATCCCGGCTTCACGCAGGGCGTCGTTGATGAACCCGGCATGGCGTGCCTCGTCACGGGCCATCAATTGAAACAGCTGCGTGATGTCCTTGTTCGATCCGCGGCGCTTCATTTCCTTGTAAAGCACACAGCCGGAGAATTCGGCGGTGCACGACGAGATGAGGAAGTCGATGAACTCCTTCTTCAGCTCAGGCTCCATCCCGTCCCAATCGACATGGTCCCAGTCTTCGTTCTTCTTGAAGTGGCCCTTGTTGGGGTCTGAAACCATCTGCGCGATCAGCTTGTCCCAATCCTCGCGGACCGGAGAGACGTCAATCGCGTCCATCTCGTCGAAATCGGTGGTGTAGAAGCGCGGCGTGAGCAGGGTGTCCTGCATGGCGACATCGGTCGCCTTCTCGCTTGTCATGTCCTCGTTCGTGCCGTGGACAGAAACAGGGGAAGACTTGCCGTTCAGGTTTTTGCGGGGCTCGGTCTGGACATTCATAGCGTCACCTCTTCGCTGAAGGAAAACTCGCACAGTTCCATGAACTCAAAGTCACCGGTCATGCGGGTCCACATCCGTTCCACGCCGGAGGCGCGGGTGATGGTGGCGGTGCGGTCCTCGGTGACGATTTCACCATAGGGGGCCATGATCTCGGCCCCGTGGACCAGAACGCTGTCGCCGGGATAGATCACGGCGCCGTTGTTGAACCGCACATGAGCGTGCAGGCTTTCAAACTTGTGGCTTATTTCGACCGTGCAAGGCGCGGTCTCTGTCTCTCGGGTCAGTAGTCCCATCTTTCGGTTCCTTTTGGGTTTAAGGCAGCAGGCTGGCGAAGGCTGCTACGTTGTCGGCGCCATAGCCCGACAGTTCGATGATGCGGTTGGTGGCTGTGTCGATGATGGCAATGCGACGATTGTCGTATTGCACCACTTTCAGGGCTGCGTTCGGGTCGGCCTTGGCCAGCATCCGGGCGCGGTCCGCGACGCGCCAGATGACCTCGATGAAGCCCGCGCGTTCATCGCGGGACGACGCGATTTGCACGCCGCTTTCATCCAGAACGATCACCTCACCGCTGTCAAAGCGCTCCAAGGTGAAGGTTGTTTGCGCCACGATCGTGGCGACGGGGGGCGTGCCGACCAAAGGCCGGTCGGTGATGCGCGCGTAGGCCACAAGCACAAGCGAGAACATCGCCAGCGCAAACATCGCGCGGATCAGGACGAGCGGGATCATTTCCTTGTCGCGCTCGGCCAGTTTTTGTTCGGGTGTAAGAGCTTTCATGTCAGTTACTCCGCTGCAACAGCCGACGCATCGGCAGGTTCATTGCGTGTGACTTGCGGGATAGACACCCGCGTCTCCGCTGCGGCAGCGAGGATCTTCGCGACCGAGGCTGCGTCAGGGATGCAGCGGAGAGCGGGTTCCGTCCTGGCCATCCGCCAAGGGCGAATGTGCGGCCAAGTCAACATGTAGGACAGCCGTTCGTTGCCGGTCATTTGCAACGCAATGGTGCCTGTCCCGTCACGACGCAGATCGAGGTTGGCATTGCCGATCTGCGTAAACGGCAGGTTGTAATAGATGATCAAAGCCGCCCCGATCCGCATCGACACGCGCTTGGACGTGATGATGTAGACGGTGGCACGGGCCTGCATGAAGGCGAGCCCCACAAGGATCGCACAACACAAAAGGCCCAGGATAAGATAGGGCGTACCGGTGGACAGCTCATAGTTGCCATCCGCGCCCCCCACGACGATCCGCCATCCTGCCAACAGGACAAAATAACCGGCCACCCAATACAGCGCGAGTGCGTCTCGGGCGAGCGCCCAGGTCTTGGGGCGCCCTTGCCAAAGGATGTCTTCGCCTTCGGGCGGCCTCTCGGGCAGTCCTTTTACAGGCTCGGTGGCAAAATCGTCGTGCATCACGACCTCCTTCGTTTACAGCTGCGGCGCCTGACGAAGCTCAGAGGCGTAAAGCGTTCCGCCGGCCACATAGCCGCAGATCTTTTCCTCTTCGAGCATCGTCACTTGCGTCGCAGATTTGGTTTGAGGGATATCGGCGAATTGACCGCCGAACAGGGCGCGTACTTTCACGCGGTCCCAGCGAATTTTCGTCAGTTGGATCGGCACAAGGCGCTTGCCGCCGCCATTCTCGGCGTTCAGCTCGATCTCAAGATAGCGGACGAACTGCTCTGGCTCGTCGATCCACATGTCGCTGATCTTGCCAACGATGGTGCCGTCACCGGCCTGAACGTCCAGACCGCGTGGATCCTTACCAGCGGAAACGCTGAACGTATCAAGGCTGGCCATCGGGACAATCTTGGGATGGCCCTTGCCGTCAAGTTCCGGCAGGTCGCGGCGCGGCGCCCAGCTTGCCGGACCAACGCCATCGAGCATCGGATTGCCTGTCGGCTCAAACGGAGAACCGGCGGCATTGCTGGTGCGTTCAAGCGCGAGTTCACGGTTTTCCGGCTGCATGTCCGGCACGGTCACTTCACCGCGGCCATGGGGCAGCTTGAAGGTTTTCGGCGAGGGCAGAGGGAAGGGGCCCTGGTTTGGCGCTGGCCCGCCTTCGTCCTTCTCCAGCGGATAGCCTTCGCGCATGTTTTCGGTTTGCAGATAGTAGATTAGCAGCGCGAAGAAGACCCAAAAGCCCCAAATCGCAACGCTCGCCAAATCGACGCGCCCAAAGAATTCAACTCCAACCATTTTCTTTCTCCTGGTTTAGGTCGGGAAGTCAGCAAGCCCGAGTTTGCTGATTTTCCGCGGTTGGTGAGACAGACCCCGGACGCGTACGAGCGGTCCAAGGGCCACGAGGGTAACAAACAGCAATCCAATCTCGACGTGATAGACGACGGAATAGCTGGTTGCGGGGTCGGACAGCGCATCGGGCAAAGACCCGTTGGCGGCGGCTGCCTGCATGAGGTCCCGTATCAAGCCGCCAAGCGCGATCGAGATGCCGGCGGCGGTGGCTTGCGCCGCCCCCCAGGCACCCAGCGCCAGACCCCGGCCTGCCAATCCAGTGGCAGGCATGGTCATCGCAGCGGTCAGGGTTGAGACCGAAAAGAGGCCGCCACCGAACCCGATGGCGGTTGCGCCCACAAAGAACAGCACGGCGCTGTCCAAGGGGGCGGCAAAAATAACGGCGGAGAACGCGCCAAGGCCGACAAGCAGCCCGCGCGCGGCCATGCGGTGCGGGTCCAGCCCGCTGGTGAGCCATTTCGCGGCCAGCGCGAAGGCGACAATCGCGCCCCCGGCCCAGGCTGCGGTCAGCAGCGTTGTCACGCTGACGCTGAGGCCCAGGATCTCGCCACCGTAAGGCTCCAGCAGGACGTCCTGCATGTTGAAGGCCATTGTGCCAAGGAAGACGACGACCAAAAGGCGACCGGCTTGGCCCCCAGAGGCAAAATCGCGCCATGCATCGCGGAACTGCGGGCGCGGGGCCGCGCGCTCTTCGCGGGTCATGGGCGACATCTTCTCTTGCTTCCACAGGGCGATGACGTTCAGCAGAATGGTGACAACGGCGGTGCCTTGCACGACTTGCACCAGCTTCACACCGTTGAAATCACGTAACAATGTGCCGATGATGATGGCTGAAATGGCCATACCAATCAGGAACATCACGTAAAGCAGCGCGACGACGCGGGGGCGCGTTTCCTCATCCGCGCGGTCGGCGGCAAGCGCCAGACCCGCGGTTTGGGTCATGTGCATGCCAAGCCCGGTGAGCAGGAAGGCCAGCGCGGCGGCGACCTCTCCGGCCCAGCTGGGGCCTTGCACGTAATCACCCCCAAGGATCAGCAGCGAGAACGGCATGATGGCGAGGCCACCGAATTGCCACAGCGTGCCGAACCACAGATAGGGCACCCGCTTCCAGCCGATGGCCGAGCGGTAGG
>ERZ1740067.2622-NODE-2622-length-10787-cov-4.330227_pt1 | contig 10787 bp, 8 predicted proteins | sample MGYA00581736_ERZ1740067 | MGnify/ENA primary metagenome ERZ1740067 (study PRJEB43018, sample SAMN04849236) | marine metagenome | isolation source: floating plastic debris | place: Pacific Ocean | collected 2008-08-27 | study: EMG produced TPA metagenomics... | reverse complement strand
GAGCCCAACCCTCACGCCGGCGGAGCGACAGCGGGTCACCGAGCGGGCCGTTGCGAGCTTTGCAGCAATGAGGGAGGAATCTGACAAGCGCCGCGCCACACGGATGGCCGCGTCGAACCCCTCTTCAACGATATCAACGCGGCGGTCATTCAGATTAAGGTCGATTTCAATCTCTGGATAGGCCGACATAAACTCCGATAGCGGCGCGCCCAAGTGTTTAACTGAGAAGGTCACCGGCGCCGCCAATTTCAACAGCCCGCTAACCTGCTGCGACTTGAAGGTGACGGCTGATTCCATCTCTTCGATGTCAGAGAGCACCACTTGGCAGCGCTCATGATAGGCTCTTCCAACGTCAGTGAGCGATAAGCGCCGCGTCGTTCTATTGAGCAGGCGCGCGCCAAGCCGCTCTTCTAAATCGCTGATATATTTGCTGACCGCCGACTTTGACATGTTGAGGACGCGGGCAGCGCCGGAGAAGCTGCCTTCATTGACCACACGGGTAAAAATCTCCATGGCCGTTAATCGGTCCACGCCGCAACATCCTTTTCAATACGCCAACGCTGGCAACCGGCTGCACCATACGCAAGGCTTGCCGTAGGTCAAATTTTCCTCGGCAGAAAGTGACTGCACCCGAACACAAAAATGAGAAAATACCGTACTTTCAATGGATTGGCTTTGGCATAAGACTTGAAAGATAGAGGAGCATTCGTCTTGAATTTGGAGTTCCCCTATGACCGAAGATGTTGAAGCCCTATTGTACGTTCATGTCGCCCGCGATCTGCGCGAACGCTTCGGCGCACATGCCTATTTGATCGCCGAAGAGGCGCGTGCAAGCCTTGATGAGGTCGGCGATGAAATGGGTGAAGCCATTTGGTCAGAAATCACGCGCAGCCTCGGCGCTATGGATATGGGCCTGGTTAGCAGCTCCATCCATTAACTCCTGGCTGAACCTTAGAAAAAATTAAGCATCATCAGTCACTATAGCGACGTTCGGCTTAGTGCGCACACCTGGTGTTCGTGCTGGCCTTAAAGGGGTTTCGGCGAATTTAGGCGAACGATGTTTGGTAAAAAGAACGGCACGACGGCAGCGGAAACACCTGGGCGCAAACGAATGCCCGGTCGCCAAGCTGCGCCTAGTGAGCCACGCGAAGTTGCGGAAGACGACGCAGCGCTCTCAGACGCGGAAGATAATCCAATCCGTAAAGCGTTAACTGCAGCCGAAGTTGCCTTTGAAAACAAAATCCCGCTACGTGACGGCGAGACAGCTGCATCCAGTCTCTTTGCGCCAGGTGAAGACGATGCGGACACGCCGCCACCGCAACAGAGGGACAGCATTCCGTCAGAGTCCCAGCCGGCAGATGAAGAGATCGCCACCTATGACTATGACGCCGAAGAAGATGACAGCGGCGGCATCGTCAACATCAAAGAACAGGTATTGCCGCGCCTTTTGGACCGCATTGATGCGGAGGCTGCGGCATCTCTAACCAAAGCTGAACTGCATGAAGAGTTCAGCCCGATCGTTCTAGAAGTTCTCGCCGAACTACGCATCACTCTTAATCGCAAGGAGCAAGCGCAGCTTGAAGCCATGCTCATCGATGAGCTGCTGGGCCTAGGACCGCTAGAAGTGCTCCTCGCCGATACGGCCGTCAGCGACATCATGGTGAATGGCCCAAAACAGGTCTATGTCGAACGCAAAGGGAAGTTGGTCCTGACCAATATCCGCTTCCGCGATGAAGACCATTTGCTGCACGTAGCGCAGCGCATTTGTAACAAAGTTGGCCGCCGCATTGACCAAACCACGCCACTGGCCGACGCGCGCCTTGAAGATGGCAGCCGGGTGAATGTCATTATCCCACCACTGTCGCTAAAAGGCACATCGATCTCCATTCGGAAGTTCTCCAACAAGCCCATCACCATCGACATGATGTGCTCCGGTGGCTCGATGAACAAAAACATGGCCGATTTCCTCAAAATCGCTGGGGCGTGCCGTCTCAATGTGGTGATTTCCGGCGGCACGGGCTCGGGTAAAACCACCATGCTCAACGCCATGTCAAAACTCATTGACCAAGGCGAGCGCGTCGTCACCATCGAGGATGCGGCGGAACTTCAACTGCAGCAACCGCATGTCGTGCCGCTCGAAACCCGGCCGGCAAACTTAGAAGGCCAAGGCGCCGTCCATATCCGCGACTTGCTTATTAACTCTCTGCGGATGCGTCCGGATCGAATTATTCTGGGCGAGATCCGGGGCGGAGAATGCTTGGACATGCTGCAAGCTATGAATACCGGGCACGATGGGTCCATGGCCACGTTGCACGCCAACAAGCCGCGCGAAGCTATCACCCGGATGGAAAACATGGTGAACATGTCGGGCGTCAACTATCCGCTCAAAGCCATCCGGCAACAAATTTCCGAAGCGGTCGATCTTATTGTTCAGGTGAAGCGGCTGCGCGATGGGAGCCGGCGCACAACCTCGATCACAGAGGTCGTCGGCATGGAAGGGGACGTCATGGTCACCCAGGAAATCTTCAAATTCATCTACGAGGATGAAGATGAAAACGGCAAAATTATTGGCCGCTGGGAAGCCACCGGCATCCGACCAGCCTGCTATGAAAAAGTCCGCCAATTCGGACTCGATAAACAACTGATGGAGTGCGTGGCATGACGGTACAAACCCCCATTTCAACAGCTGGGTCGCGCATTCGCCGCAAATATAACATCGATGTGGATATCGTTCTCCACGATGGAACCCAAATCTCCGGCAATGTGTTTTTGATGAAGGAAGAACGCGTACAAGACCTGCTCAATGACCCGCGTCCCTTTTTTCCCATCCGTCTTCCCAATCAAGAAATCATGTTAATCAACAAGTCTGCCGTGGCTGTCTGCAAGCCTATTGAAGTGGTCAACGGGGGCAGCTGACCCTTTTTTTCGTCAGCTTCCCAAAAAATACAGTGCTGCTAGCGTCTCCACCAACACAAAGGAGCAAAGCAGCATGAGTGAGGAAGGTGATATTACCGTCGACCTATCAGACGGCGTTTTAGAAATTGGTATCAACCGACCGGAAAAACTAAACGGTTTTACGCCCCATATCTTTGCGTTGATGAGCGACGCTTACGCGCGCATGGAAGCGGAAGAAGATATTCGCTGCGGGCTTTTGTTCGCCCATGGCAAACACTTCACCGCCGGCCTCGACCTTCCCAAATTTGCCGGTAAATTCAGCGAAAGCGGTGACTTCGCACGGTCTGCCAACATCGACATTTATAACCGCTTTGGCCATGGCCGCACCAAGCCGCTTATAACCGCTGTGCAGGGCATCACCTTCACCGCCGGTATTGAGCTGATGCTGGCTGGCGACGTCACCATTGCCGCCGATGACTGCCGCTTTGCCCAACTTGAGCCCAAGCGCGGCCTGATGGCCGTGGGCGGCGCCACCTATCGCTTTATTGAACGCGGCGGCTGGGGCAATGCTATGAAATGGCTTCTCACCGGCGATGAATTTGGGCCGGAAGAAGCCTATCGGATTGGCCTGGTGCAGGAGATTGTCCCTGCTGGGACGCAGGTAAACCGTGCCAGAGAGCTCGCCCGGTCTATCGCAAAGCGGGCGCCCCTAGCAGTGCAAGCCACACTGTCGAACGCGCGCACATACGCGCTTGAAGGTGAAGATGCAGCAGCTGCCCAGTTTTCTGATGTCCAGCATCAGCTCGCCAAAACCAACGACTTCCAGGAAGGTGTTCAGAGCTTCATCGAAAAGCGCGATGCCCACTTCACTGGGACTTAAATTTCACGGGGACATAAATTTCACTGGGACTTTAAAAAAAAGCCCGCCGGAAACCAGCGGGCTTTTTTAGGTCAAAGGGTCTACGCCCTTTTTTAGAACTCACCGCGAACGGTGATGCCATAGGTTCTAGGCTCTGCAAGGAATGCCCCGAAGGTTTGGTTGTTTGGCACGAAGGTGTTTCCAATCGTGCCACCACCTTGGAGCGGCTGGTCGAAGGCCACCTGGAAATAGTCGGTATCAAACAAGTTGCGGGCAAACAGCTCCACGCGCCACGCGCCATCAATGTCACCAACACCCACCCGGGCATTCACGATAAAGACCGCGTCTTGAATTTTCTCCTGGTCAAGGTCGGAGCCAGTGTTGACGTCGCCCGTATAGCGTCCATCCACATAGACGATAGCTTTTAGATCTTCTGTTATCGGGGGCTGATAATTGATAGCCGAGGAGACAGACCATTTCGGCGCATTGGTAATCTGGCTACCAGGCAGCTGGAAGAACGCATTGTTAAACGGCGCAGGGTTAGCCGTTGATGGTTGCTCAAACAGATCGCCAGGACCCATAGGCAGGTCATCCGTATACTCCGCAACCGCGTAGGTCACGCCGCCACTGATGGATAGATCGTCGATCGGCTGCCATGCGCCGTCAACTTCAAAGCCATAATTCTCAACTTCATCAATGTTGTTCACAACAAAGGAGATGCCGTTGAAGGTGTTGAGCTGGAAGTCATCGAAGGTGGCGTAGAAGATCGTCGCGTTCAAGTTGAACTTGCCGTCTGGGTTGCGCCATTTTGCCCCCAACTCGAAGCTATCCACCACTTCTTCTTCAAACTGCAACTGGGCGTTCACATCAAGCGCCAGTGGGTTTTGGTCTAGGCCGGCACGATCCAAATTGAACCCACCTGCCTTATAGCCGCGCGAGTAGCTGAAATAGGTGGAGAAGTCGTCGGTCCAAGCATAATTGACCGCCGCCGTACCGGTCAAACGCTGCTCTTTGCGGCGGTCGCTATAGGAACCGTCAACTGAAGGATTAAAGAATGGAAGACACGGCGCTGTTGCAAGGGTAGCGGGAATCGCCCCCGCTCCAACGGCATTGAGAATGGCCGTACACGTTGGGTTATCAGTTTGCAGAGAAATATCAATATTTTTGACTTCCTCAGTGTACCGAAGACCAATTGTGAAATCGAGCCGGTCGGTAACGTTGACAATATTGTGGGTGAAGAGCGACCAGTTCTCAGAGTTTTGCAGGAATACATCTTCGATAACGCCGGAGCCACCAGGCAGTGGATCGGTAATGGCGCCGCCACTAATAGCCGGAACTATAGCCTGATAGCCGGGGAAGATTGCACCGGTAACAGGAACACCGCAATCCACGCCAAAACTCTGGCCTAAAGCGGCGCAAACAAGCGCATCGGAGTAAGTGGAATAGTCGTCGCCGATGAGAACGGCATCGTCATAATCGAGGTCTTCATTGGCGTAGAAGGCGCCAACCATCCAGTCGAGAATGCCGACCTGTCCATTGACCCGAAATTCTTGGGTAAAGGTTTGGAATTTTTGGTTTTGGCCGTCTTCATCCCGATACAGAATGTCGAGAGAGGTATAGTCGATATCAACGGCCCGGTTGGCTTCCCAATCGCGGTAGGCTGTGATGGAGACAAAGCTGAAGCTGTCAAAATCCCAATTCAGTTCGGCAGAAATGCCCCATTCTTCAACATCTTGTTGGTAACTACGCCCCGGGGAAGTTGCAGAAATACGGTCAAATGGATCAGAGCCAGCAGGTGTGCCGCCGCTGCCGAGTTGGCCGCCCAAAGCCTCAATCAAATCAGCAGTTGCCCCCCGAACAATCGGGACCGCAGCACAGCATTCCTCGTCCCGGCTTGAATAGTCAGCGGCCAGAAGCAAGGAGCCGCCACCGTCAAACTCGGCCAGTACTTTACCTCTAATCAGGTAACGATCGCGATCATTATAGTCTTCGCCGGTGACGGAATCGGTTAGGAAGCCATCACGCTGGGTGTAAACAGCATCAATGCGGGCAGCGATCTTGTCTTCATACAAGGCGCCGGTAATACCGCCTGCAACCCGCAAGAAGTCGTAATTGCCATAGGAGACTTCGCCATAGCCTGACGTCTCAAATTCCGGATTGGCCGTGACGATATTGATCAAACCAGCGGACGCGTTGCGGCCAAACAAGGTCCCTTGCGGGCCGCGTAGAACTTCAATGCGCTCGAGTTGGCCAAGTTCAGTAAAGCCGACATTCGAGCGATTGCGGTAGACGCCATCGATGAAGATGGCGACCGAGCTTTCAAGGCCCGGGTTATCGCCAGTGGTCCCAATGCCCCGAATACGCGCCACAGCGCCGGCGACTTCAGACGCGGACGAAGTAAGGAACAGACTGGGTGAGAGCTGCGTGAGTTCACGGACATCTGTAATCCCCGCCTGCCGGAGTAATTCTCCCGAGTAAGCTGAAACCGCGATGGGAACATCTTGAATGGATTGTTCCCGTTTGGTCGCCGTGACAACGATTTCTTCGGTAAAGCTCGCCGTGCCTTGAGCGGCAGCGCCGGTTGCACCCAACGATAGAAAGGTGGATGCAATAAGAGCGTGTTTAAAGTGCATAATACTCCCCTAGGGTCTCAAAGACGCCGCGTTTTTTGTGCTCCGTTCATGGCGGATTTCTGCGGCTTGTGACCCACTCACCCTTACGGACGATGCAAAGTGTTGCAATCGGATTCCATCAGATTTGCACAAGAATTTGCCGAAACTGTGCCCCGCGCGCCACAATCTCAGGACGTTTGTCGATTTGACCGATGTTCAAAAAAATTATTGTTTGCGAGTCGTCGCATCGGTGATGAGGACGCGGGCGTAATCTGGCCCGAGCTCCTTATCGATTTGCCGCTGCATCACCGCTGTTATGAGCGGAATATTAATGGGCGCATCCACCCGAATGGCGCCATTTGTCAAACCAGCAACAGCTTGAACCAGGCGGTCTTTTAGACGTGCCCGCAGCCGGGAGGTACGGTCCCAATTTGTTGGATCATACAGCCGCAACGTGACTTCGAGCTGGACAAGACCCTGGATTTGTCGCTCCTGTACAACAGTCATGATGATCGGCTGAAAGCTCACAAAGTGGGCTTCGGTGATCTGCTTGTCATTATCGTCTGGTGGCGCAGCTGCCAGCAGCAGTGCAGCAAGCGGCGCTACAAAGAGCTTTGAAAAATGGGTCATGCGAAGAAACTTGTGGAGGAGAGCGATCCGGCCTGCAGCCGCGCGAGCCCGGCTTGATAGTTTGCCAATTGGTTGCTCAAGCGGGTGGGCACAGGCCCAGAGAATTGGCTTTGCTGCGAGAGTTCAAAGGCAATAGGGTCAAATGTGAGCGATCGGAAGGCGCGCTGGACGGTCGAAATGGCGCTATCAAGCTGTGAGAGCACATATTTGGCGGTGGTCTTGTCGCGCAGGTTAAAGCTGGTATCAAGGCCGAGCGCAAAGGAGCCGCCAAGCTGCTCTTCTGGCGGACGATCATCTTCAAAGTTGAACAGACGCTCAGAGGACAAAATGGATTGTGGTTCGAACCCAAGACGGACAAGGGCGTCACGGCCTTCTGGCCCTGCAATCAAATCAATGCGGCCATCATTGATGGCTTCAATTTCTAGCTGGCCGTTTTTCTCTTCGGCTTTGACACTGCGCAGCCCAAGTACATTGATGCGCGCTGCAATGGTGCGGAAACTATCGCCGGGGTTCACATCAATTCGGCGCGCCGGGCGGCCATCAACGGCCACGTAAAAATATTCGCCATCCTTCAGGCTCGATTGTGTGCCAAGGGTGCGATCTTGTGTATCGCCAAGTTGGCCGCTGCGCAGACCCAGTTTTTCCAAGGTACTGCTGCCAGCATTTGACACGGCAATACCGGTTGTATCCGTGCGGCCGACAAAAGCGCCAAATTGATTACGGGCGTCCAGCGCGCCGCTCGTCAGGTCGATTTTCGCGACAAAGCCATCCTGCGGGCCTTGGCGTGTTTGGCCGTCTAAAGCGTCGCCTGTCCGCCCGGTGACGAAGATGTCATCGCCGCTGAGCGCAAGACCAGTTGCACTGTCAGAGGCCGCTGTGCCGATGAAACGGGTTTGGTCTGCAGAGAGACTGCTCCCGCCATCCACAAGCGTGGTGACAAAAGCATCAAAGCCGCCGGAGGAGGCATTCAGCGCCGTACCGCCCGAAAGACCGCCGGGATAGCCGGTAGTGCCTGCTACGACAATGCCCTGGGTGCTGGCATCTGCGCCAGTGACAGCGCTCGCGGATAAGCTGCCGCCCGCCAAATTGCCCAAATCGGTTTGCGCCAGTGTTGAGGAGAGGTTGGTGCCATCAAGCTTGACGATGGTGCCATTGCCATCCTGCTCCAGCGCTGCAAACACATTGCCGGCGGCATCAACAGCCAGGCTGGTAACTTGGTCCGTGCCTGCGCCGCCAAGAAGTGCGACATCTGCGATGGCGCCCGTCGCTGCGTCCAGCTTTAGCACCAGACCATCCCGGCCACCATTGGAGGAGGTGCTGGTATTGATATTGCCATCGGCATAGCCGCCGACAAAAATCTCGCCCACTGCATTGGTGGTCACAGCTAAAGCTGCATCGGTCACAACACTATCAAGCTGGGTGCGGAAGACCTCGCGTCCGAGTGTGTCATATTTGACAACGAAGCTATCTCCGCCATCAAAGACATCCACCTCGTCGACTTGCCCACGGGTTTGACCGGCGATGATGACATTGTCGTTGGCATCGACGGTCACGGCAAAGCCTTGAGCGTCATCGCTGGAGCCGACCAGGCGCTGGTACACAATCTGGCCCTGGCTATCCAGCTTGGTCAGGAATACATCATCTTTGCCGGTGCCCAGCTGGTTGTCCAAATCCCCCGCGGTGGTGCCGACAATATAGGAAAAGCCCTGGCTATCGGCAGCTATGCCAAAGGTTTGCGTTTCGACGGCGACAGGGTCGATGGGATTTTCCACGATGTTGGTGCCGTTGGCGCTCGCAACGTCCTCGGCAAGCGCAGTTAAGCCAGCGCTGGTAGCTGAGACATCGGACCGGCCCGTGCTTTCAAAAGCGGTACCGGTGCTTGTAAAGCTATTAACCCGTGCTTTGGTGGCCGCATCCGTGACGACGGAATCAAAGCTGCTGGCCACGAAAACTGAGGGCTGTGCTGCTGGTGCCGAGAGAACCACGGTCTCGGTTGAGACACCATCCGTGCCAATGAGCCAATCGAAATTGTCATTGCTGCGCATTTCAAAGCGCGTGAGATAGCGATCGACCGGACTGCCTTCGGTATCTAGGATAGGGTGGCCCTGGTCATCCAATTCAGGATTTCCATCGGCGTCAACCAATTTGAGGCTGCTAATCTGGGTGTTGATAAGCTCAACTACGGCATCGATGGAAATGTCGCCTGCAATCTGGCTCAAATCCACTGATATGGTGTCCGTACGGCTGCTTTTGGTCAGGCTGATGGAGAAAACCTCGGTCCCATCTAAGCCGGGAATTGGATCGGTGCGGGCCCCGGTTTGGATGACGGCGCCGCCATAATCGTTGCTGTTCTCACCCACATCGACGCTGCTGGTGACTTTGCTGTCCTTATCGCCAAACAACAGGTCAAGCTTATCCAGCGTTTCGCTGCCGACATATTGTTGGACCTGCTGGAGGCCAGTTTGGAAAGTCGCATCAAGCCTGGCGAGCTCACTATCGAGCGTGCGCTCTTGGCTGGCATATTCCGCCAGGGTGCGCAAATCTTCTAGCGCGTTAAACAGCGTAAAGGTGGCGCGGGCATCCACATCATTGCCAGCCACGTTTACCGTTGCCGCATCGGTATCAATAAAACTGGTTTGCTGACGAACCGACGAAATCCGCCGGTTTAGCGGCTGCGGCTCTTCATTAAGCTGCCAAGGCGCCGTGACGGCAGGCTCTTGCCGCGCAAAGGTGGTAGACGAGAGCGTTCCCGCCGTTGCCACAGCAGTTTGCGCTTGAAAAATGCCACTGAGCAAGTTCGCGTTAATCGTCACGAACTGGAAACCAGAATTCTGTGTCGGCGCAAAAAAGGACATTGGCTCTAAAACGCGGCTCTAAAGCAGTTAAACTCTCCGCCAGATACACCTCTGGCAGTCTTGACCAGAGAATCACATATGGCCCCTAAGAAAGGCTTAACTTGCGGGGCGCCATGGCCATCGCTACATAGCCATTAAATCCTAGTGGCCAGCAGCCGCGAAATCCATCGTCGCTGGGCCTAAAGAGAGCTCTGACATGAACCTTCTTACCGGTATTTTTCAGCTCGGCGATACGCTGCTCATGCTCTATGCCTGGGCCATTATCATTTCGGCGATTATCAGCTGGCTGATTGCCTTCAATGTCATCAATACGCGCAACCAATTCGTCTATACGATAACTGACATCCTGCATCGCATCACGGCACCCGTCTTGCGGCCATTGCAGCGCATTATCCCAGACCTGGGCGGCGTCGATATCTCCCCGCTCATCTTGTATTTGATTATCCAGTTTCTGGTCCGGCCATTGTGGTGGGATATCTACGGCGTGGTGCGGTCTTCCCTGGCATGACAGCGCGGTTGATAGACGGAAAAGCCGTTGCCGCCGACCTCCGCGCCAAGATTAAAATCAGCTTAAACGGCATTGCGGAGGCGCAGCGCCCTGGCCTTGCGGTGGTGCTGGTTGGCAGTGACCCGGCCAGCCAAGTCTATGTGGGCGCCAAGGGCAAAGCCTGCTTTGAGGCTTTCATCCATAGTTTTGAGCTCCTCTTGCCAGCCGACACCAGCCAAGCAGCGTTTCTGGGCCTTATTAATCAGCTGAACGAAGATGACGCTGTCGATGGGATTTTGGTCCAACTGCCGCTGCCCAAGCATATCGACGATTTGACGGTGATTGACGCCATAACGCCAGACAAGGACGTCGACGGTTTCCATGTCATCAACGCTGGTCGTTTGGCCACGGGGCAAGAGGCGATCGTCCCCTGCACACCGCTTGGGTCT
>ERZ1740067.2620-NODE-2620-length-10789-cov-5.443078_pt1 | contig 10789 bp, 9 predicted proteins | sample MGYA00581736_ERZ1740067 | MGnify/ENA primary metagenome ERZ1740067 (study PRJEB43018, sample SAMN04849236) | marine metagenome | isolation source: floating plastic debris | place: Pacific Ocean | collected 2008-08-27 | study: EMG produced TPA metagenomics... | reverse complement strand
TTTTAGTGAAATTACTCAAAGCTAAACGAGGCGCTTTTTGCGCTCGTAGCAGGGCTACGGGCAATAAAGGCAACGAAGTGTAGCGAAGAGGGATAAAACTAAATCGGACAGTTATTACGAACGCGTTACTTAGGTCATATGATCAATGCATTGCTCTTTGTTCTCTTAGACAGGCACTTTTGTTTTTTTATTCCCACCCTCCTAAAAAATATAGCACACTAACCGTCACCCTCTCATTATCAAGCACTTGTAGTTACAAAAAAATTTCCAAACCAATTAAACCCTTCGTTATAGACTGATTTTTATGATGGATGACTCGATGTGAAAATTTAACATTGGGGTGATCTCTGGAAAATAAAAATTTTATAATTACTTTTGCAAAATATTATTTGGTATCAGTTGTTAGGGAGTGCTCAGGAGGTAATCTACCCCAATGTGTCAAGGTTTATTCCTTGGTAGGTAAGGCGACTTATCAGATCCTCCCTTATTCACGATGATATTACACTGGTTGATGGGATAAATCACTGAGTATTGAAACCTTTCAGAGTTACAATATGTTAAGCGTGATATCTGTTTTCAGGATAACTCAGGTTTTATTTTTACATCAAATGTTGATATACGTTTGTGCTATAATATAGAAGGTATTAAAGAATGGACATAAACTTAAAGTATTCCGAAAAATTTGAGCAAAGACACAATAGTTCGGCTACCGAAGAACAAATTGCGGCCATGCTCGACACCATTGGTGAAACCTCGGTAGAGGCTTTGATTGACAAAACGATCCCAGCTTCTATTCGCAAGCAGAAAGCACTGGATTTGCCTGAAGCCTTGACTGAGCATCAATTCTTGAAAGAGTTTAAACAGTTGGCTTCTCAGAATCAATTGTTTACTTCTTACATAGGACAAGGATACTATGATTGTATTGTACCCAATGTGATTTTACGCAATGTACTCGAAAATCCTGGTTGGTATACCGCCTATACTCCTTATCAGGCTGAAATCGCCCAGGGACGTTTGGAAGCCTTGATCAACTTCCAGACTACGGTAATGGATCTTACTGGGATGGAAATTGCCAACGCCTCTTTGCTTGACGAAGGCACCGCAGCAGCAGAAGCAATGACGATGTTTTACGGAACTCGAAAAAAAGACAAGAAAAAAGCCAATACCTTCTTTGTTTCGGAGTTGTGCCATCCGCAAACGATTGAAGTGATAGAAACCAGAGCTACTCCACTAGGGATTAATTTGTTGATTGGTGATCATACCAAGGTAGATCTTACCAATCCTGATATTTATGGCGTACTGTTGCAATATCCTGCCAGCAATGGTGAAGTATATGATTATACTGACTTGATTGCTTCGGCTAAAGAGCTGAACGTAGCAGTAGCAGTAGCCGCCGATTTATTGAGCCTGACGCTATTGACACCTCCTGGTGAAATGGGTGCCGATGTAGTGGTAGGTTCAGCTCAACGTTTTGGCGTACCTATGGGCTATGGTGGTCCGCATGCAGCATTTTTTGCTACCAAAGAATCTTACAAGCGTCAAATTCCTGGACGTATCATTGGCGTATCGGTAGATTCGGAAGGAAACAAAGCTTACAGAATGGCTTTGCAAACCCGCGAGCAACATATTCGCCGCGAAAAAGCGACTTCTAACATTTGTACAGCTCAGGTGCTATTGGGCGTTATGGCGGGTGCTTATGCGGTGTATCACGGAGCCGAAGGACTTCAAAATATCGCCCAACGTGTATACGGGCTTACTCGTTTCACTGCATTGGGATTAGAAAAACTCGGGTTTCAAGTAAGCAATCAATTCTATTTTGACACCTTACAGGTTGAAGTGAACGAAGAGCAAAAAAGCCGTCTTCACCAACTCACCCAACAACACCACATCAACCTGCGTCAATACGATACTGCTCACGTAGGGATTAGTTTTGACGAAGCCAAAACACTGGAAGACGCTACCAAACTATTGCACTTATTTGCCGAAATAGTGGGCAAAGATGTAAATTTTGCGGACGGCCTAGCTCAAGAAATCACTTGGCACAATGCAGATGGTTTGACCCGTACCTCAGAATACCTCACCCACCCAGTGTTCAAAAACAACCGCTCTGAACATGCGATGTTGCGTTACTTGAAAGCATTGGAAAACCGGGATTTGTCATTGACCCACTCTATGATTGCGTTGGGTTCTTGTACTATGAAATTGAACGCCACAGCGGAGATGATTCCAGTTACCTGGAGTGAAATTGGAGGCATTCATCCTTTTGCTCCTCGTACTCAAGCCCAGGGTTACCAACAAATGTTTGAAGAGCTGGAAACAATGCTTTGCGAAATTACCGGGTTTGCAGCAGTTTCGTTACAACCCAACTCAGGGGCCCAAGGCGAATACGCAGGTTTGATGACCATTCGTGGCTATCACCACAGTCGCGGAGACCTTCATCGTGACATTGTACTCATTCCAGAATCGGCCCACGGTACCAACCCAGCCAGCGCAGTAATGGCCGGAATGAAAGTGGTAGTAGTGAAATGTGACGACCACGGAAACATTGATGTAACGGACTTGAAAGAGAAAGCCGAAAAACACAAAGAAGACCTTTCGGCGTTGATGGTCACTTATCCTTCTACCCACGGTGTGTTTGAGGAAGCCATTCAGGAAATGTGCCAAACCATCCACGACTTTGGTGGGCAGGTATATATGGATGGAGCCAACATGAATGCTCAAGTCGGATTGACTAGTCCAGGCATTATTGGAGCCGATGTTTGTCACCTTAACCTACACAAAACTTTTTGTATTCCTCACGGTGGTGGAGGCCCTGGTATGGGACCCATTGGTGTAGCCAAACACCTTGCACCGTTTTTACCCAATCATCGTACGGTAAAAGTATCTGAGGAGTCTACTGCTACTGCCATTTCAGCGGCTCCTTGGGGAAGCGCCAGCATTTTGACAATTTCTTATGCTTACATCAAAATGATGGGTAGTCTTGGCCTCACCAATGCTACCAAAATGGCCATCTTGAATGCAAATTACCTCAAAACTCGTTTAGAAGGGCATTACAAAATTTTGTACACTGGGGTAAATGGCACCTGTGCGCACGAATTTATTGTAGATTGTCGTGAGTTTAAACAAACTGCGGGGGTAGAAGTAGCTGATATTGCCAAGCGTTTGATGGATTATGGCTTCCACGCGCCAACGGTCTCATTCCCAGTAGCGGGTTCAATGATGATAGAGCCTACCGAAAGCGAAAATCAAGAAGAATTGGATCGTTTTTGCGAGGCGTTGATCAGTATTCGGGAAGAAATCAGAGAAGTTGAAGAAGGGAAAGCCGAAAAAGGCAACAATGTAGTGGTCAATGCGCCTCATACTGCCAATATGGTTATTGGTAACCAATGGGAGAAGCCTTATACGCGTGAAAAAGCGGCTTATCCATTGCCTTACCTCATTACCAACAAGTATTTCCCTACCGCAGCCAAAATCGACAATGCTTTTGGAGATCGCAACTTGGTTTGTTCTTGTATTCCAATCAGCGAATACGCTGAAGAAGCTGAAGCCGAAACGGTTTAATTACTCGGAAAGCAACTCTGATGATTCATTACGCATCGTCTTAAAATACAGCTTAATCCTCACAGGTGATCCTGTGGGGATTTTTTGTATTATTTTTTCATCAACTATACCCAAACGCAAAATAACCATTGCTATTTTCTGGATTTCAGCATTTCAATTCTACGGATTGCTTGTTTCACATTTGAGATACACTTCTGATAAAACAGGAATCTATACCCAAGAGATTGGAATATTTAGTATACAGTTTTTCAAAACCGTACACATTTTTTTTACTCAAAATATTCTTTATTTTGGATGGATTCACTGGCTTAATAATCAGTCAGGTTTTGAGATAAAATCACGATTCGTTATCCTCAACATCCGTTCATTTTTCTTCAGCTAAAAAAACGAACCAAAAAAAGCCGCCGCTGTAGTTTGTTGTGCTAAAATTTGTTGCATTACGCCTAAAATGCTCAAACATTCCCTCGTACCTCGCTTAGTGATCATTTTTACGGCTTCATTTCACAAATTTCTTAACGCCAACAAACTAAGGCGGACAGAAAACTCTGGTTATTCAAGCACTGTTTACTACTGATGAAATGAACTTGGATACAAGTTTTAACAACTAAAAATTAATGTACAGTTTTAAAATACCCCAATATAATTTGCAAATAATGCAAATTGTGGGGATGCTTTTGCAGAAAAAACTGAAATGCTACGCATTTGCCCTTACACTGCCTTATAAAAACAATTTATTACAAATCGTCTAATTTTTGGATTAAAAAGCCATAAGCCAGCATACGTACATGCTTATAACAATACACAATAACGAACACTATGATGTTTTTAAAGAAAATTTTATTGATCGGTTTAGGGGCAGCCTTATCTCAGTTTGCGGTGGGTCAACCCAAACTTTTGGGTAACCTGGAAGTCTCGAGTCATGGGCTTGGTCTAGGGATGATTTTTAATGTTGGCGAAGGCGTCAAACCCAAAGAACCATCACTTTCTCCCGTCAATTTTTCGGGGCACAGTGGGCAAATCAAAGGTCTGGGAATCGGATTAGAAGCCTCATTTTTTAACCTACAAGGCAAAGAAAATACAACATTGTACACTCCCCGAATATCTTATCAGATTTTTGATACCTGGCTGCCCATAGGTGCCAAGCTCAACCTGCTTTACTATACCGACTTTGGCCAGGGGGCACTTACCTTGCGTCCCGAAGTAGGAGTCAACCTGGGAGTGAACAATTATTTGATGTATGGCTACAATGTGGTATTGACCAATCCTATGCTCCTGTTGACACGCCATCAGGTTACGCTTGGTTTTACTTTTCCAAAAATTCGCTAATCTACATAAATAATGAACATCATTTATAAAATATTGATCACGTTAAATGGCTAAATGGTGTGATATAGCCTTTTTTGATATAAGAGCATGTTTAAAAATTATAATCAGGGCTAAAAAAGTGGCTTTTACGCCCTGATTTTAGCAATTTTTGCAGCAATAGCTTTGGCTATTCCTTTAAAAATATGCTTCATCAGCACAAAAAATCCATCATTTTTACCCTCGAAGACAAAATTTAAACATACTCTAAATGACAGGCATCGTGAACCAACCAATAAGCGCTTTCACCATCAAATTTAGAAATAAACAAAAGACCTTCATAACTTCAGTTACTAATTAGACAACTTATTGTCACTTTTTACCAACAAAAATATGAAACACTTAACTAAAACATTGATTACTGGATGCTTATTGATACTAAGCATTTCTATGATTCAGGCCCAAGAAGTACATTTCAAAGGCGAAATATCTACCCAAGGAGTAGGCGTAGGGGGATTTTTGAACGCCTCAACCCAAGTGAGCGGCGGGTTTGCCCCAGTCAATTTTCCAGAAGATGTGTATGGTTGGGGAATTGGAGTGGAATCACCCTTGTTTTTTCGTAACCAAGCTGATGGACCAAACAAGTTTACCATCGCCCCACGGGTGTCTTATGAGTACCACAATACATTTTTACCCGTAAACATGGCCTTTAGGGTGAATGCCTTATATTACACAGATTTTGAGAAGGGCGCACTGACTTTTCGCCCTGAACTTGGCTTTACTATGAAAGTGAGCTTGTATATATTGTATGGGTATAATATTCCATTGCAGAATCAGGAACTCATTCCTAATCGCCATCAAGTTACGCTGGGAATCACCCTGCCTACCATTGATCTTTAGAGTATTCACCGAGAAAGCGCATTGTTTTGCCTTGTAATGACGCCACTTGAGCTTCTACACTAGGCAAAACAATGAAAGTAATGCTTTTTTATTGATACAAAAACTGAGTCAACAAACGATGAAAATGATGTACTCCTTTTTCCATTTTTGGCGAGTACCTTCCTCGGTCATAAAACCTAGATTTCACTCCTTTTTGCACACTTTCTACCACTTCTTCATCTTCACGTTCGGTCTTGTCTAGCACTCCTCCTACCAAGTCTTCTACTGGGGCATCTCCATAAGCAAAAGTAAGGAAAGCCACCTTGGTAAGGTTCAAAGATATCGGTTTCACTACGTTGATTGACAATCCCCATGGGTAAAAATTAAACATCAAGTTTGGGAATACCCAGTAGTAATACGCCGCTACATCTTTACCATAATCAGGTGATTCTTTGGGCAAATCAAAACAGGGTTCTCCTTTCTTGGCAATGCCAAGTTGCAAATTACAATACTCGTATACCTCAGTAGTATAATTGCCATAATCCAATAGTTTGCCTAATCCATCGTGAACAAATGGCACATGAAAACCCTCCAGGTAGTTATCACAATACAATGCCCAGTTGGCTTTTACCAAATAGTCTCGGGATATTTTAGGTACATAAATCAGCTCATCTAGCGGCAGCCAAAACAAGCGTTCATCTATTTCACCCAAAAAACTTTCTAATGGCGCAATAGGATCAAAAGCGGTAAATAGAAAGTTGTGCCACTGTTTGAAGGGTACCTTAGGGAGATGGTCGGCTTCTGTAGGGAAATTTTTGGCTTCTTTGAACTCGGGCATGCCTTTGAAACAACCATCTAACCCAAACCGCTTGCCATGATAACGACACCGCAAGCCTTTGACCTGTCCTGGATGTTCAGCGACCAGATTCCCACGATGGGTACATACATTTGACAGACAATGAATCTGATGATCTACATCACGGGTGAGCAAAAGAGGCTCTTCTAGAAAACCATCCAATAATTGAAAAGGATATACTTGTCCAGCATTCCTTACCAGGTTTTCTTCTCCAATCCATTGCCAGGTGCGGCTAAAAATTGCATCTCTGGTACGAGCAAAAGCATCGGCATCATTGTAAAAAGTGCCAGGTAGGGTTTGCGCTTCTGCAATATTTTCGCTAATCGTATATTTTGTCATAAACCCTCGAAATAATAAGGTGAATAAAAACTTTGCCTAGCAAAATATACAAAAAACCTGAAGTGGCAAGCCCAGCTATCAAGAGATTTATCACAATCAATCGGTTCGCTTGAGTTTGCGTAAGCAAGCATGCAATAATTGCAACATTTCCAGACGTTCGTTCTGATCCAATGACGCAAACATTGTCTGATTTGCGTCTTGACGTTTTTGTTCCATACGCTCAATTACCTCAATCCCTTTATCAGTAATTTTCAACCTTTTACGACGTCGATCAATTGGATCTTCTATTTGAGTAATGAGTCCTTTTTGGCTCAAAATATTTACCAAATTGGCAATATTTGGCTTTGACACATCCAATGCTTCGGCAATATCTTTTGCAAATACGCCTTCTTTCATTCGTTGAGAATTTAAGAACGGGATGTTTGGATCACCATGGATATACAATAATATAAGCCATTGTTGAGTGGTTATGCCTAATTCCTGAGTCAAAAGGTCCCCTTGTTTGGTCATTTGGGCCGCCAACTCGATGATGGTAAGCACCAAAGATTCTTCTACGGTTTCTTTGCGCATTGATTTAACCTTTAATCGTATAATTACCTTTAATTTTACGGCAAATTATAATATTTTGAGGACAATTGTCGTTAAGGTAAATTTCTTCACATTATGATAAAGTAGAGATAAAATAAGTAAGGTAATTAACTTTGAAATATGATCTTATCGGCAGGAAACGTGACGCTTTATAAATTGTATTTTTATCAGAATCTTCTTTGTAACAATTAGTTGCAATTTGAATGAGGGTGTTGCCCTACTCATCCTAGATACCACACGCTATAATCACTAAATAGGTAGAGTACCTAGTTTATACCACATTTATCAAACAGTGGATTTAGTGTGTAAGAGTGTGATTATCAATTACTTGAAGGCAATCAACTCAGCTACTTCTATTATCTAACGTTCATACCTGTTAAACTAACATCATATCACCCACAAGTATCATTTTCCTTGGTATCTCTTGAGAAAGTCTCAGAACTTGTGCGTACTCGATATTGTATTAAGAAATTGATACCTGATGGGTTGACAGCACCAAGGATTTGGTACTTTATACAATTAGGCTGAGAGGCCATCACACCAATAATTAATCCTCGAAGGGATAAGGAATCATTTTGAACTGTAAACGACTGGCTGCTTTGAAATATTCACCCTCCTCTAACAAATCGGTATTATCATCAGGATAGTACCAATTGACCTCTATGCGCGCTCCTTGGTCTTCGTACTCCTTTAATTTCCGAAAAATAGAAGACATAATCTTAGAAGAACTAGAGTTGAGGTACAAAAACTTCAAATCCCAGCACATATTGCCCTTCACCTCTTTCATGTAAGTATCTATCCATTCTATGATAGGCTGATAAAATTCACGCGGGTTTTCGATAAAAGATTCCCCCTGTAGACTGCATGACCCGGTATCGGCGTTGAGTTTTACTTCAGGGGTTAAAAAGGCCCCAGTAGTTTCCTCAATGTATAAATTTCTCATAATTCTCAATGGTTACCTTCAAGTATAACAAACCTTGATCATTTACCTCAAGCTATTTTTAACTATTTTTATTCTTCTTTTGGGTCCTCAGGAGGGGTTTTCTTTGTAGTGTCTAATGACTTAGCATTTTCTTTGGGTATTTTAGCACAAAACCCAAGGTAGGTTGATTGATCATTGATGCGTTCAGTAACTACTTGTAAGCTATTACCTGAAAGTAAAACAATTTGTACGAGGCCCAGGCCTCCTCCTTTGCTATCTTTATGCGTCTCTTTTTCTGAAAGCTCTATTTTAAAATCAATCAAATCTTTACGGTCCAACGAATTAATAAATTCGCAATGACTTGTCAGTTTCTCTACCGATGCATTGCCCATTACATTGCCCGTCATCAATAGATAATATCCCTCTCTTTCGTCCAAGGCTAAAGTACCTACTGATTCATAATCACCCATGTTGTTTTTCTCTTCGGAATGAAGTAAAATATTATGGGCCAATTCCATAAAAACAGACTGTATTTTGTAACCAAGTTTGTTTCTTTTGAAAACTTGACGAATTTGATTGCGAGCTTTGGCGATCAGTTCATAGCTTACTCCTCCTTTGTATATCATCAAAGGAGATTTTACTTGAAAGTCCTGATCTCGAAGAAAAGAATTTGTTATAAAGAGATTCACTATTGATTATATTTATGCTTTACGCAAAACCAAGGCATCTGTACGATTAAGTTCATTGTTTCGATACATAACCATTCTTACTAGTAAGAACTCTAACTAGTACAGAATGTTTACCTAAAAAAAACCATTTTATCCTTTAGGTAAGTAATCAATTCGTTTTGTACCTAAAATACACCCTGTTGCACATGAAAGATATTCAATCAAAATTTAAGGATACACATTTTGCGGTTGAAATTTACAAAAGTATCAAAAAAAATCACAATACTACCTCTATAATACCATGCTTTTTTGCGTATTGATTCTTATGATGACATAAACTTCTCAAAATAAGATTGCCGAATGAAACCATACTCTCTAAATACTACGCATAAAACTGTACAAGTGATGCTCATTATTTTGCTTGTTTTTAATACCAAGGCGTTGGTAAAAGCCCAAGTTGAAGGCATTTCTTCCACAATTACTCTTGATTTGAGCAAAATTAATGCAAAAAAAATGGCTCAAATACAATGGCTTTCTCCCACCTCAAAAGATCAGCAAGGGGCCATCCAATCAACATTGTTTCCCGTATCGGCTCGAATCAAGTCTTTTTCGAGGCTAAAGAAGGTCAAAATTCACCTCAGTGGCAATGCCCGTACTCAGGTGCTGGAAGTAAGCCATCACTTACGTAAAGAACAGGGAAATGAAGTTTTTTATCAATTGTCCGCTGAAGTCCAACTCGCTCAAGGAGTCAATAACCTCAAACTGGAAGCAATCAATCAGGCGGGAAGTGTCTTCTCTGAGATGGTCACCATTACTTGTCGCCCTCCTCAAGTAACACAAGTACCTAACAACCAGGTAATAACAAAAAAAAGCACATCAGATTTTAAAAAGTATGCTCCTTCCGATGTAGATGAAAACCTACCTGTTTCTCACCTCAACAACCCCAATGCCCTTGCTGTAGTGATTGGTAACACCCATTACAAAAAAGCGAAAAATGTAAATTATGCGATCCATGATGCCCAAAGTGTGAAACATTATCTGGAAAAAGTCTTGGGCTTTAAACCTGGAAATATCTTTTACCTCGAGGATGCTACCAAAGGAGAGTTTGAGTTGTATTTTGGTATCAAGGGAAACCCCAAAGGAAAACTCTACAATGCCATCAAACCAGGTAAAAGCGATGTATTTGTGTTCTATTCAGGACACGGCGCACCTAGTATCAAAAACAAACATCCTTATTTTGTACCAGTAGAGTGCGATCCTCAATACATAGAGTTAGGTGGCTATTCGGCCAATGTATTTTATCAAAATTTGGCCAAAACCAAGGCCCGTTCCATTGCCGTGGTGTTGGATGCTTGTTTTTCGGGCTCTACCATTTACGACAATATTTCTTTGATTGACATCAAGCCCAAGGGAGTATCGGACCTCAAAAATGGGGTGGTATTATCTTCATCGTCTGGAAACGAGGTCTCGTGCTGGTACAATGACAAACAACACGGCATGTTTACTTATTTTTTCTTAAAGGCCATTCACAATCAAAATGCTGATGCCAATCGGGACGGGGAACTTACCTTCAAAGAAATTTACCAATACATTGCCAACGATTCGGAAGGTGTGCCCTATTTTGCCCGACGTATTCATGGAGTAGAACAACACCCTACCTTCAAAGGGAAAAAT
>ERZ1740067.2619-NODE-2619-length-10789-cov-8.308552_pt1 | contig 10789 bp, 6 predicted proteins | sample MGYA00581736_ERZ1740067 | MGnify/ENA primary metagenome ERZ1740067 (study PRJEB43018, sample SAMN04849236) | marine metagenome | isolation source: floating plastic debris | place: Pacific Ocean | collected 2008-08-27 | study: EMG produced TPA metagenomics... | reverse complement strand
AAAGGATAAAATCTTTAAGCCTGCCAGCTATGAATAGGTAGAAGCATTCAGACAATATTTTGAATGATAAAGAAGTGGGAGAATATTACATGGCAACAGTTTAATTGGCCACAAAGAAAAGTTTTCACTCACAAAAATAAACATTCATATTTGTAGGATTGAACTCAGGAACTGTTCAGCAGAAGCAGCTCAAAATGAGCTGGCACTACTGAACTTGTATGGTGCACGCCTACCACCAAATCTGAACATAGAAAACAACATGTATTTCTCTGTACTTGGTGAGTCATTCAAATGAAGCATGTAACATGTAAACAAAGTGTACTTTTGACGTAAACAGATCAACCAACTTTCTTCTGGCTAACTGAAATAAACTTATTATCATTCTCAATATAGAATAATCAAGGACGTATATTCTGGAAAATCTGATGGTCAAGTTTTAACCAAATCATAGAGTTTTATGGGAAACCGGCAAAAAAAACGTCATGTGTTGGACTGAGTGGCAAAAAACCTTGTGATGGACCAGAGCTAGCCTAAAATAAAGGCCAGATTTGGACTAAGCATAGCATGCCTAAAAACTCCTTTTTTGGATTTTAATTTTTCTGAATTTTGAGGATAATAATTTCGAGTTATCTTCCCCTACTTGCCCTGTGTTTGGCAGTAGTGATAATTGCCCATGCATCTAATGGAACGCTGCCTAAGAGTCTGCCTCCTGCCAAGTACTATTGGATATATGTCACGATGAATTGATAGGAGTTGTGCTTCCATGTAAAAAGGGAAGACAATTTCATGTGAATGCAACAATAATAATAAATACATTGTTTTCAGGGCAAAAATCATGATGAGCAGTTACTGTTTTATTTTTCAAACTGCAAGCCGAATCAGGCGAGGCCAAGCTAGCAAATCCCAGAGCCAAGACAATAAAGACTGTTATTCCAGAACGCTTGTTCTAAGCCTAAATTAGGTCCAATGTCAACATCTTAAAAGTGAGCAATGGTGACACAAACATATTATTTCATAAACCAGCAGTTAGTATTGAAGCGCGTTCCCAGGTCAGGTAAACGTTATGTCAAAAGAGAATGAACATGTGGCCCGATCAGTCGCTGCATTCGCTGAGTAAGGCTGACTTCTGACGTTTTCATAGTAAAATTAAGCAACAAAGTTCCTTTTGCTGTAATGGAATATGACTACGGTATCTGTCGGCTTGTGTTAATATTTTCACGCACGCAAATTAACACTTTTGATGAGTTTATAAGTGGCTTGAAATTTGAGGTTGTGATGACTCGGTCAACAATGGTTTCTTTTTTCCTTTCATCTTTAAAAGTTTGTGATTTCAATGAACAAATAAAAAAAGCCACGTGCTACTAATCACCCTTAAATCGCTGATAAAAATATTTGCATTTAGGAATATGACCTAATCCTGTGAGTATTATTGATACCACCAGTACCTAGGCTTTGTCATAACAAATTTATGTAATTTTGAATCTTGCTCTTCCTGTTTATGAATTGACACCTTCGTATCACAGTTTCCACGCATTAAAACTGATTTGGATACTCAACAAACATTGTACACATGTATATCGGAGTTCGGGTGAGTGATCAGTTTCATTAGAGAGTAAGGTTGTTACTTTCCGGTATGTATTCAAGGTTGCAGAATCTGTCCTCCATCTCAGAAAATATTGACGCACTACCTACCTCAGCTAGCAAAGAGCTGTGCTGCTATTTACACCTCAATGGATGGAAATTGTCTGTATAATGCCGTATCGCAAATCTTGTATGGAGATGAGAGTCATTGCAGTCACTTAAGGCTTCGAGCTGTAATTGAGATGATTCTATACCAAGATTTCTATGAGAGCAGCAGGTACAGGTGTTTAGTTATTTATTGAAACTTTATTCATATTTTCTTACCATTTTAATACATAGATATACATGTAGCAGGATCTTATCATATTTCACGAGATAAGACATACTAAAACGGATCTATAAAAGAAATTTGCAATCTGTGTTGTTATAATGGAAATATTGGCAAATCATCTGTGAATTCAACCATGCAAGGTTTCGCCTACAAATGTGTGTGTCTGGTATATTATTGCATAGTACAGCGGTTAAAAATTTACCCAGTCTTAAGGTATTTTGTGACCGATTTTTCCCATTTATGGACATAATGGATAAATAATATTATAAATATTAGAAAGTTTGAAGTTTTAATGCGGTATCGATACTCTTGGTACGCAGTCAGGTTATGACTTTGAGAAATCGAATCACGGTATTTCAGAGCTATTGTGTACCAGTGCAATACACACCTACGTATTGCCCGACCCTTCCGCATTTTCTAGAGGGACAACCACTAATCATGACAACACAGCAGTGAAGCATGCATTTACAGTTAGATAGAGAGTTCATTCGGTGGATCTTTTAACACAGTTCACAATCGCTTCAGCTTCCTAACTTTGCTGTTTAATCTGTTGATGCTTATATGTGAAACTTGTAGAAATATGTGCGCATCATATTTTAGACAGCCTGTAAACATTTGATTAATGTGACAACATGCTTTGAATAATGTTTTGGGCAGTACTAAAAATCTTCTCATTGAGAAATGGATTTTTTAAACTCTATTTCACGCAAAGATACGCAATAGCCCAGATTGAAGCGCTGGAGTGTTGACATTATCTGTGGTGTCAAAATGGATTTTTTGTCCGCTGTTGCTGAGCTGTTTGCTGTGCTTTTGCAGTACCTGGTGACATGTTTTGTAGGTTTTATAAGACATATTTTACACAATCATGACTTTGTGAAAATGTTCTTTGGGGTGTCAGCTCAACACATATCAATGTCACAACGCTTGAAGTTGTCAGCTATCATTGAGAATCAACACAACACATCACCACCACATGTAAAATCACGACAATTGTCATAAGGTTGTTTAGCTTCACGATGCCAATTTGACATTATTTACTATTAATAAGATTCCGATCCAACAGCCCCAGAGAGTCCAAAGTTGTGCAAATCACTCGTCAAAATTTGCATGATTGATCGCAGGGTTTAATTGATGTTGAGGCGAACTACGGGGCCTGAATGGCTCTTTTCAGTTTAAAGCCTTCGACTGAAATTTAGAGAAAGCAGCTTCATAGTCCATGAAACCATGATTGGCATTGATTTTTACAGTCTAGTTATTTCTGGTGGCTAAGCTGAAGGTGTGTTAAAAATAGAGAGTGTACACTCCTATTTTTTTAGTTGAAGCCAAATTTTTGAAAATTATTATGCAGTGCCTTACCTCCAAACAAAAATGTGCTGCGAAATTTGTAATGAAACACTGGGAACCTCTTTAGTCACACTGACTTACAATTGAATTAACAACCACTCAGTCTTTTCAGAACGGACACTGAATTATCACAAAAATGGCACAATAAGCAAATTAAGGAGGTGGTGGCATGCTTTTGGATAAATTTTTATTAGCCTAGTATGCTTAAATTTAGGCTCAGACAGCTGTGTGCTGCTGCTGTATGGCAATAGTTGTGAAAAAGCTTTACATTTGATTTGGTTTGACAAATGTAATTAAGGCAATTAATGAGCAGGTTACTTTTTAATTAAAGCTGTATGTGTGTACATGTAGCCATCCATATATTTTGACACCATTAAATTGTTCTCTAATATTGTGACTAAAAAACCGTTCAATTTTGTATTCAACATGTCTTGTGATCATGAAATGTCTTGTCTTCTATTGCAACGTTATGCTTTGCATTTCCAAGTGAAATCGATCAGATCGATCGATACGAGATGCATGAATACATAAAGACTTCGGTGAGAAATAGTTCTTACCAGAGTAAAACATCGGTTCATGCACTCTCTGCCGTGCTGGAGTCTCCTATACGTCTCTTCTGGCCGCAAGTGGAATTTTTGGACATGCCCAAGAACTCTTATGTAGCTATAGGCCGAGGAGTTGAAAACAGATTAAATCCATCAGTTACTTTAATGTTCACTTCAACCTCGTTCGATGGACATAACTTCAACTTCAACCACTGGGTGCCACTTGTGCAGATGCAAGAGGTATGTTCTATGACGATGCATCATCTGATCATCTTTTAAATAGTCTAAAGTTTGGGGTGTATACACATGTACATTACGCTTCCTAAGTTCTCATATAAATGTGGCTGGAATTCTATAATGTATTTTCAGTGTATATCATGACATCAATGTTAATTTCTATCTAGAAAAATTTCACTTTTTTATTACTTTCTTTATTACTTAGCGAGCTTCCAAAATCATATCCAACATTTCATATATCTGTACAACGATTGCGGCCGAAAAACCTTTCATGTGTGAAAGTTGATTTAGTTGCATATGTGGAGTATGCCAACGTGGTTCACCTCTTTTTCATTGACTACTGTTAGAGCAAAATATACAATCGCATATTATTACTTCCTCTCCAGGGTGACAGTGTACCGTCGACACTCAGCTCAGATAGTAATGCATCACAAATACTCATTTCTGACATGGCTGGTCCACAAAAAAAGGTATATTCTTTATTCTCATAAATTGATCTAAACGTAATGATAGCTGTAAAGAATATCATACACCTTGACCACTCGAACAATCAGAGTAAATATATGCATTTGCTAAACCTTCACACTCCTGATACAATTACCGATACTTAAGCATTGACTCATTGCTCCTTATAACAATGATTTCATTATTTTTTTCTAATAATGCATAAAGATAGATCCAAATTCTACATCAATATCCTGACTTTTGCCTAATTTGCGGTCACATACCAAAAATTATATGATGCTGCTGCGTACTGTACTTACTCCATGGAGGAAACAAAAGAACCTTGCCTGTCACCATATAGAACAGCAAGGGATTCAACCAAGGTAAAAAGCCGTCACTATATAATGACAAGCATGGGGGGGGGGTAAAGGTAAAGGGGCATCAATGTAAGTTTTAGATAAAAAGTGACATAAATTTACATTGAACAATTGAATGCTAGGAATCATTGTTATTAAACAAATTTGACAAATTGAACAATGGGCAATGATTTTTTTACTCAGAAAATTTTTTAGTTATTCAGTAATTTTTGTAAAAACAGGCTTGCAACCAATTCTAAACAATATTTCTAGATTAAGAAGAATGGAACTACTGGAAATGGTAACAAGAAAAGAGTTATTATACCTAAAAAGTCCAAGAACACAAAAGTAAGTTTTAACTTTAATCCCAACCCGAACACATTAGATTGCTCATCAATAATTTCTGACCCATGTATAGCACAAACAAAACATATCTCACCGCAGCATCATCCCTGATTGCAATGGAGACATAGCAAAACAATATATTACGATCAATCATAGTACATTGGAATTATTTTAACCCGGTGCTTCCAACCAGGGGTGAGCAGTTTCTTCTTTTGAGTTAGACTACTTTCAAAACACTGTACTCTATAGTTAAGGTTTAGTGGTTCGGGTTGTTCAATATTGACAAGTTATACCTCATTTGATAGCTATTGTGGAACAGATTTCAACTATGCCAGTTTCAGATCAAGCTTATCGTGTTGCTTCATGCTACGCGAATTAATATAGCGAAGAACGGTATGTACAAGTCATGATCTAGCAAGAAAGCAGTTGGTGCTGTCAACAATTGAGCAAATGTTAACTACTGTTAAAGAATGGCAACAAATTGGTAACAACAAAACTCATGTCCAGCCTTTTGTACACTTTTTTGCAACATTCGTGTAAATTTTTTCACAACTCTGAAATATTGGGCATGTTTCTCCACCAATTATGAGCCCTCTAAGCTCTGTCAGTCCAAGGCTTATGGAACCATCACCTCCAAGTGTTAAAGGATGCATGTGAGAAATATGATTATGGTGTGGCCTAATTATGTTGCGCTATGACATTTTGCAGTTGGGTGAGTTTTGAGTTATGTTTTTCGACAGTGAGATATGGTGTGAGACAGCAGGACGCAGCAGAACTTTCTGACACATGTAGCTCATTTGTTGCAGGTTCAAGAAATAAATTGTATAACTGACGAGTTTTGCTGAGTTTTGGCTTCACCAACGGACTAAAAATGGTCTATTATTGGCCAAGTTTGAGCAAATTCTTGTGAAAAGTTACTGGTTTTCGAAGTAAAATTCAGCAAAACTGGTGTGAGATGCAAAGTCGCTAAGTAACTTTTGCATCATTCCATTTTCTGTTTACGAACAAAAGTGTTGTGCTCAATATATTTTATTCAAATGCTTAATCGTATTAGCAACATAAAGAACTTAAGTTGTAAATTGAGTACCATCAATTATTTCAGGAAAAGAAGGGAGAAACCAAAATAGCTATTAGAGATCAAAAGTCCAAGCAGTTCAGGGTGAGGCTCAAGTTATCTTTTAGTATACCTAAGTAGGCATCCAAAATGACATGATATTCTAACTTGAAATGATATTTCTCTGTTGATTATCCATTTCGGTCAATGAGTTGGAGAAGTTTGAAGGGAGAGATTTCGATGACAGCCAGACTCCATGTTCAGAATGGCTACCGATCCCTAAGCTGATCTATTTTTGGGAGGGGCTGGTATCATCACTGAGCACATACTTTTGGTATATAACTCAATATCTACAGTTAATCAATTAAGGTTGAATTCTTTTTAGGATGATATATCTGGTGAAAAGAAACGACCGGCTATTGGTAGCACACTGAATTTACATAAAGAGTATAACAAAGTAAGTTTTCTTGTTATAATACATTCACTTTATCCCAGGTAGGGAAGTGAGCAAAAGTCAGGCAGACATGAGATAAAGCAATGTATTTTCTCTTCATTTCATTTTTGCCCAACCCTGTGAGGGAAATAGGAGATATTCATAATCACCACCAGTCAAGAACAGCCAGTTTATTACTTCAGTTGAAAGAAAAAAAGTAATATAGTAAAAGACTACAGCCTTGAAAACTCGTATACTTTTCTGTGATTGTTTCTGATTTCTTCTACATTCACTAGGTACGTGAAACTTTGAGAGCGCAGCATCAGTATGTTTTGTACAGTCTAGACAGTACAGATAATTACAAGCTTCCACTAAAATAATTTCATAAAGCAGTACATGCTTATGATTGCTGTGGAAGCTTTGCAAGTAGTAACACCCCTGATATCTAATAATAATGACTTAAAAATAACCATACCGTTCTCGCGGTGTCATGGCCGTTGCGCGCACAGCTAGCGTGCTTCAAGAATAATTTGACGAGGAAGTTCTTGCACAGGGAAAGTGAACTTCTGTTGAAAGCAGTTTTCTCCAAATGCCCACATAATCATGCGCTCCTTGCCAAGTCTTATGCCCAGGTATTGTAAGGATTGACCAACATGCACTAAAGTGCATTCCATGCTAATTAGCTATTACGAGTATTTTATTTTTAGGGAACGGATGGAAAAACTAAAATAGTCCATACAGATCCAAGGTCTAAGCAGCGTAAGGTGCGGCTCAGGCTATCTTTCATTGTTAATGTTAATTTATATTGGTATGATCGATGACAGGAATTCTACCTTCACTAAGTCTTTTTTATTCATTGTTTGACTGTGTGCGGTGTTTGGGATACACTGACAAGTGTCTCCAGTTATTGATTTGATCTATTTGGAAGACAGGGCTTTTAATGACAATCAGATTCCATGTTCAGGTCACAGCTTACTAGGCTGCTAAATTGTTGTAAGGAACTGATATCTTCAATAAGCGAACATTTGAATGCAACGCAATTATATTCATTTCATATATACAAGTAGAGTGGTTTTTAGCAGGAGGATAAATCTGGACATGGTATGCAACCAGCTGTCACTATAACAAAGAAATTACAGACCAAATACACCAAAGTAAGATTGTTGTTTGAGTATTTTATGGTCATGTTATGTACTGAAGAAAATTTTGGATGTTCTCAAACTTTTGCACAGGGTTATTCTGAATATATAGCCTGATTCGGTATTCAGATTCCTTTTGGCGATTATGTCAACTCAGTAAACTAAAAAATAACCAAGCAATGTTTTAGTTTACAGTTAAATTTGTTGCGGGTCAGCTGACCAACCGTTTGGCCAACTGTCTGCAATAAAAATAATTAAGCATGTGTGAGAAATTCCAAGCACTTTTCTTTTTCTAATTATTCTCCATGTCTCCAACCAGATACTCTTTGGCTACGAAGTTCAAATGGCTCCCCTGAACTCATTATACATAGAGAATGCACCTTAACAAAAACCAAATAGTTCTACACGAGCAAAACAAACAATAACATACACGTGACCGGTTCAAATTTTGCAGATTCTACAGAGGCCTAACAAACAGCCTGCTGCGACTAAGACCAACAATTCAGAAGATGTGGGTACACCAATGCATCTTAATTATCAAGTGTTTTGTTGTCTCTGTGGTTAAATTGTTGATATAATTGAAAAAACGCTCGCAAAAATGCTATTTTGCAAGACCTTTTGAGCAAATTTTAAAACTATGTATTGTTGAGAAGATCGGTGCACCATTTCACATATTTTTATGGATAATTATAGGCTCTACATTATATTAATGTATAATATCAATTTTATTTGCTAATTGAGTCACAAAGATTGCGAGACCATGCAGCAAAAGAAAACATATGAGATGGAGATTGGTCATAATCAAGTTGCGAAAGCTATATTGTATGCAAGTTCATGTTAAAATGAAAACAGAGAATTTTATTTTCAGCTTCTTGATATAGGTATGGATAATCAAGCGACCCCTCTACTACTTGTCAATGATCCTCCAGAGGTAAGGTATAATCACTCCCATGAATGTTTTACAATCCAACACTAAGCCATGCAATTCAATGGGTGTTTTCATAAACACAATGAATTCTACTGACTCACTTGAAGATAAATTGGGTAAATATTGTAATCAACACCACAGGTGATGCAGCAATGGAGGCAGCCATTATTGGCAATCTCTGATGAGGAATTGCTACTGGACAACTGAAATTTTATGTTGTTGGCTGACAGTTTTTTTAGGGGATGTTTACACTGTACTTTGAACTGGGGGATGAGATCACCAATTAATAAAATTAATTGGCAGATGAGATGCGCATAATTTAAATAATTATTATTTTAATAATGAACAGTAATAAATAATGATGGTATGCTCTTCCTCTCTTAACACTCACATGTAAACTTGATAAAATTTATCAAAGTTGATATAATTGCATATTTACAGGTAGATGGACATGGATTTTGTAACAGAAAAATATGTAAAGGTTAAGCACGTGGAATACATTAAAGTTAAACTGCATTATAATTCAGTTCTTTTCTTTCTGTTGAGAAACTTTTGAGCACCTTCATATAAACCAATACAGATAAAGATGATGGCTTTCAGCAAAAGTCATTTACCAATTTTTCAAACAGCAGATCCCGGTTAACAGAAATGAACACATTTATGATTTGTAGGTGAAATCTGTTTCGGAAAAGAGCAGCAATATTGCTGCACCCATAGCAGAGGTAAGACACTGCATAGCGAAAAATGAGCCATTCTCATATTAGGCATGTATTTCTGCAATATCACAAAATACTGCTACCTCTAGTTGCTAAAAGACTTTAACAGGACAAATCGTACAGCATCATGTATTGCCCTTTAGACTGTAAGACCTCCTACAGCAAAAATAAACTTCCAAAAGCTGTCTGACACTGTGAACAATTGGATGAATGAGGGTAACAAATGCGAAATTTTAATGAGATTTTACAGTGAAAGCTTTGAAGCAATCTTGGAAAAGGTTCAATCTCACGTGTGTAAGAATTCAGCCTTATAATTCAGGAGAATCGCCATATTTAATGTGAATGTGGTTCATATCAATCTAAAATAATGTTTAATTTTGTTTTAGGAGGATAGAGCCTTGGTTTACTCATGTGATGAAGATGGTGCTGAGCTTCCGCTGTTTGAATACTCTATTCCCAATGACCCTGAAGAAAGGTTTATTTCTATAGCAGTTTTTGTTCGCTTGAGCGTAAGACCGATCATTTAAATGCTAGGGTACTCCCGGTAAATGAGTCTTCAAATCTTTAGCCGAGAAAAGAGCCAATATCGCTTGCCTAGATCTTAATGTTAAGACACGGGATTTAAAAAATCTTCAATGTTGAAAATGCCTTAATAAAGTTAGCCAAGCTTCCAGCAAATACACACAGAGCCTGCTATATTACAATTTCTTGTCAAAAGGGTCACACTATTGACAAATCAGTAGTTTAACTTACATGAACAGATAGTACAATCAGGCACCTACCTCGCTTCATGGATGTTACCCTTTGAAAGCCACTTCAGCCCTTACCATTTAAATCTTGGTAGAAAAAACCTTGGGACATTTATATGCATGGAGAGTAATTCTATAGAATTGATAGTGTAATGATCGGTTTAATAATTAAGCGAACCACATCAGCAATATCTGTTAGTGAGTCAGTTAAGTCAATTTTCAGTTACTGACTATGTAAATTAATATTAACAGATTGTAATAAGAATGAGCTATGATTGCAAAATAACAATTGCTTTGTTTAGTGATGAAGATCCAGATCCGTTCAACGAAGACTTGTCGACAGATGAGGAAGGAAGCACCCAGAAAGCCAGATTTACAATTTTGCAGTCTGGGAGCAATATGGAGAAGAGAGCACTTATAGATAGGAACGGCTTCAAATTCACAGAGAAAGATTACGGCAGAAATTATGTGAGTATGACATCTTAGTTTCTGTTCATACAAAAAGTATATGTTACATAGTAAAATAGATTTTTTGTACAGAAATGATGCCCCACAAAAAAACTATGGTATGGCACTTAGTTTTCTGT
>ERZ1740067.2618-NODE-2618-length-10793-cov-5.005960_pt1 | contig 10793 bp, 5 predicted proteins | sample MGYA00581736_ERZ1740067 | MGnify/ENA primary metagenome ERZ1740067 (study PRJEB43018, sample SAMN04849236) | marine metagenome | isolation source: floating plastic debris | place: Pacific Ocean | collected 2008-08-27 | study: EMG produced TPA metagenomics... | reverse complement strand
TGAGAAGCTAAATTATCATGAAAGAACTTAGGGGACAATCTAAACTTTAGTTACTCGTCTTTTGGGGATTAAATTCTGGTTAGAATGTTGAATCTTGATAAAGGATTGAGGGTCTTCGTTTCTCGAGATAAACCAACACTGAGCTTGTCAACTTAATTTGCAATCTGTACCAGCAGTAGGCCTGATGTCTCAAGCTGATTCTTGTTGATTTTATTTTGACAGTGTTGCTGAGGAAACATTTTCTAACCGTTGCCTAATTTCAGAGAATCGAAGCCAATGTTGGTAATACAAAGGAAGCACCACAATGTTTTCTATGAGCTGGAAAACGTACATTACCAAGGCAAACAAGGCGCCATATTGATTGATGCCATTTTGTACGGCCAAGATGATAGAAGCCACCAAAAAAAACATCAATATGAGCCAGGACAGCGAAAAGTTGAGTGCTTCCAGATCCGATAGTTTGATGTTCCAACCCATGCGTTTCTTTAGGTGAGCCGATAGCTTGACAGGATCTTTTTGAGCAATCACTGTTACTTGTTTTTCCAGCTCATCATTGTAAGCAGCGTTCAACTGAGTAGTTTTGGAACCAGTACCTACATAGATCAAAAAAATCAGCCCTAAAGCCAATAAGCCTCCTATAAAAATCTGGATATTGAGAAATGCCAGAATAAAAACAATGCCCGCCAAGCCAATGATTTGACTAATGAATTCGGGCAAGGTATCTTCCAAAAATGCGACGATTTCTTCTAACATATGGAGGCGGGCTGTTTTTACTGAATCATTGTTTTGAGGCGTTTTGGCAATCATCCTCGACCCAAGGTGCTCAAAAATTTGGGCATATAACCGAGAGTCATAGACCCGCCGACCTACACTAATGACAAGTACCAATAAACCCAGCGCCCCTAGTTGCAAGGCACCAACATAGGTATGGTGAATGGCGTCATCTACTGCTTTGCCGATCAATAGTGGGAATAGAAGAGACAGCCCTGCTTCGCTTAAAATAAGGAAAATAGTAAATACAAGACGGCCTCGGTATGCCCTCAAAATAGCTTTTAATTGCATGTTTAGTTTTTATCAGCAAATAAAGCACTTCAAAGGAGTGGTAGATAGTTGGAAATGGACAATTATTGAACAGTCTTTTCCTTGATTCGCTTGAGGCCAATCCATTCATGCTGAATATCTTTCATTAGTAAGGCGTTGTCAAACTTGACTGAACCTTCTGGGAATGTTTGGGTATTTTCAAAGAAACTAGAATGCACTTGATTCACTTCTAACAAAGATACTTTCCAATTGAAAGCCCGCAACTCAAGCCCATCATAACTTCCAGCTTGTTTTTCGGGTGAATAACCTACCGAACCATCTTCAAAAAAATCGGACACCTCGCTCAAGCTCTCAAATACACTTTCCGGGTTCCATTGGTTGGTTTCGGTAGCAGTAATAGACAAAGAGGTGTCATCCTCGCTTTTGAAAGCAACCTGATAACGGCCTTTGTCTTCGTTTACCGTAAATTTAGCGTGGTGATGCACTCCTGGAAAAACGCGCCCACCTGCTAGAGAATTCAGCCGTGACGAGGTATCGCGACGCGGAATATAAACCCCTTCTTTGAGTTCACCGTTTTCTTGCCATTCTACGGCAATGCGATGTGCCCCATTTTCAGAGCCAATCCCAATTACTTTTGGGAACCCTTTGGGGCGGATTTCTTTGAGGCGAATCAGACAAATGCCCGCGATGCCTTTGCCTTGAACCAACTTGGGCGTAAAGGGTTTGGGCAGATAAGCAGCCAGTACATCAGGGTCAATTTGGTAATTGATCAGAATACGGCGGTCAATTGTTCCTGTAATGCGAGGGATTTTCATCGAGTTTGAGCGTTGGTGTATGTCGGTAAAACGATGTGGATGCTCAGAATGTTGAGAACAAAAAATACAAACAACATTTTTGATGTTTCCTTGCTGAAAACGCCTGACGCTATCAATCTTCAACCGTAGCCATTTTTTCTTTTATCTGATCAAGTGCTTCTTCCAAACTTGGTTTGTATTTCAGGGTTTTGATTGTATTTAAATAATCCTGGGCCTGTGTCTTGTCTTCATAAATCAAACTAATATCAGTCAATTGTAAATAAGCAATGGCTTCGTCGTTTTGAGTGCGTAGCCCGGCCTCGAGCGCTTGCTGAAATTCATTTTTAGCCTGTTCAAACTGTTCTTCTTCCATGGCTACAAAACCTCTGATAAAATAGTAGTACCCTTTTTGGCTTTTGGCCAATTTGTCCGGATACTTGGTTAGGTTCAAATAGGTAATGGCTTTGTTGTAGTTTTGGCGACGCAATTGCTGATAAGCCAACCACACCGTACCACTGCGATAGTAACCTATCACCAGTGCAATGCACACAATGCCATACAACAGGGCGCTGGGGGTGTTTTGTGAAGTAAGCGATATGACCAAGGCGATCGTGGCCAACACAATGAGAGCGATACGAATTTTTGGGGTAAACATAAATTGTGACTTGGTTTGGCGGCAAAGATAATCATTTGATCTCAATTGTCTGATTAAGATGATTAGAAGTCAGCGCTTTTGGTTTTTGATGGGCTTTGTTTTGATGCGCCATACCTGGTTAATGTAGGTATTTTGGAGGATACTGACTTGTAAAATAGCAATAAAAATTGGGTAAAAGTAAGTTTGGTATTTAAAAACGATCAAAGTAATGATGGAGGGTTGACAAAGTTGAATGATTATTTTTTGAGCTAATAAAAGTAAACATTTATCCAAAAAAATAGCGTCAGTTGGAACCCCACAATCAACCAAGTGAGGTGATAAAGATGGAGAGGTAAGCTTTTGAAAAACAATGACTTTAGGCCATCTCATTGCTTCGGGGCGAGTGTTATCTATCTGGTGGGTATCACTTGTCTACAGTCGGTGATAAATAAGGTGAGATGACGCCCTAAACCTGCCCCTAACAAAAGGTATGATGCAACAAAAATGACTCATTTTAGGTAAAAGCCTCTAGTTTATTTATCCTTTGCCCAAAGGCAATTATTCTTTTATACTACAAGCTTAAAAACATTTATGGAACAAAATACCATCCTCGTGGTGGACGATGACAAGGAAGGGCTTAAAATGCTCAATTATTACCTTGGCAATAGTCCTCAGAAATACCAGGTATTGAGCGCCTCCAACGGAGCCATTGCCCTCGATATTTTGCAGCAAAAAATTCCAGAGCTTATCATTACCGATTGGGAAATGCCGATACTCAACGGGGTAGAGCTTATTCAAAGAATCAAGCTTAGTCAAGCTACCGCTCATTTGCCGGTGATCATCATTACCGGGGTAAATACGACTGCTCAAAACCTCAAACAAGCATTTGATATTGGGGCCGATGATTTTTTGACCAAACCATTCAATCAACTAGAGTTGTTTGCCCGTGTCAATGCAGCATTGAAGATGTACCGAGCCTTGCGTACCATTCAAAAACAGCGTGAGATTATCGAAGATCAAAAAAACCGGGAGCTAAGCAGCAGAACCCTTGAGGTGACTCAAAAACAGCAGCTATTGAGCAGTATCCGAAAACGGGTAAATAAAGTAGGCTACCAACTGCGAGGAGACTTGAAAACCGAGTTGCGATCGATAGAGAAAGAAATCGATCACAATCTAAAAACAGTGGATGAATGGAAAACTTTCAAGTTGTATTTTGAAAACATACATCCTCATTTTTTTGATCACTTGCTACAAAAATGTCCTACGCTTAGTCAAGCCGATTTGCGACATTGTGCCTATTTGAAAATTGGACTCAACAACAACGAAATAGCCAACTTATTCAGTATTTCACCCCCAAGTGTGATTACGCAGCATTATCGTATCAAGAAAAAAATAGGCATCGAGGGCAGTCAAAAGTTGGTCGAATTTGTGCATCGAGTGGCTTGATGTAGCGAAAATTACAACCAAAATCAGGTTGTTTTAAAATGAAAAAAACATAATGAATTATTGAGGGAATTTAAATTTTTGTTGTCATAGAATCGTAAGTCGGAAATGATTTTTTAACTTTTTATTTTACCAAAAATGAGTACATTTTCGGGCTTTTCTACTTCTAACATTACAATGCCCTGCCAACACTTAGGGTTTCAACAGGTTTTTTCACTTTAATTTATTAAATCATGCTTATAATTTCCAAACCACCCATCCCAGCTTCATTTCATTTTCCTTACATTATTAAAGCGTCCATCTACTAAACAGACGCATGGCGTTGATAAGAGCCTATCATTTAAACAATCTCCAGCACCCCCCATTTATTGTTCATCATATAGAGGTGATTTTATTGACAGTATGACTGTTTTTTAGGTAACAGATCGTTTTTCTGAAAACAAAATTTAAAAAATTAATAGAATATTTACCCTGATATGAATCTTTGAAAATCAATGGTAGTTATTAAGTCAATATAGGTTGTAAAAGAACAGTACAATCATATGAAAAATAAGGGCGCATTTAAACGCATTATCTAAACTATAGAAATACTCAAGGTGAAATTCCCTCAATATCAGCTTGCTCAGCAATAGACCAAAAAATCTAAGGTTTTACGTGTTTAGCGCGTAGATAATTGGTAACTTTCCTCTGGGAAGGTGATTCCTGGTTATTGGACTGCCCAATACTTGGCAGCACCAAATAATTTCTGAAAGTAAGGTATATACAATATTGATACTGAGCTGGTTTTAGCAAGGAACTGGTGTCAGCGCAACCACACACACATAGAAACTTATTTAATACGATGCCATTTTTAAAGAAAATATGGTGGATATATTTATTGATCATTTTGATCTTGCCCTGGGCAAATGGGCAAGCTTTTCCAAAAATCAGAATAAAAGGAACAACAGATTCACTCAAACAAGTACTGACTACCCAGATCTCAGCCAAACAAAAGGTAGACATCTACAACCTACTGTCCAATGAACCCAACCCCTCTAATTTTATAGAGAGGACTCGATATGCCAAAAAAGCCATTGCCTTGGCCCAAGCGCATGATTACCAACCAGGTTTGTCGGGGGCTTATGTTCAATTAGGGCATATCCATAAGCAGCAGAAATATATGGAGGAAGCGCTGGCATTGTTTAAAAAAGCACTACAGATTGCCCAAAACTGCAACGATGAGAAAAAACAGATCGATGCTTATTTGGGGATTGCTGATGCAGTGACGTATAAGAATCGTTTTTCACAAGCGTATGATTATTTTCAACGAATATTAGAAATAAACGAAAAACGTTATCGGCGTCAGACAAAAAATGATTCAAGAAAAACAATCATTGAAAATACCTACCGATTGGATGAAGCATACATTGGGATTGCCAGAATCCTTATGAAACAACTAAAGTATGGGCAGGCCGAGGTTTTTCTGAAGAAAGCTTTGAAACTAGTTCGGCGGACAGAAAACCAGGTATTATTGGCCAAGGTCTATGAGCATTTGGGTATCTTGATAAATCGTCAGGGCAGAGCACCCCAAGGACTTTACTATCTTTTAAAGTCATTGGAACTTTACAAAACACTAAAAATGCCTGCCAAAATATGTTTTCTTTACAATGTATTGGGTTCATTGTATTCAGGGTTAGAGTTACTGGATAAATCAGAGGAGTTTTTCTTGAAATCATACCAAATGTTTTCAACTTATCCCTCTATACCATTCAGAAGGAAAGCACATTTACTGGAAGACATGGCCTATATGTACTACAAAAAGGGTGAATACGAGCAGTCAATTGAATACGCCTGCCGAGCCGAAAGTGTGAGAAAAGGTCGCTTGTGGGCCAAAGGCTTTCGAGGAGCCTCTTACGGTAAGTTAGGCAACGCTGTCCAGGCAATTCGCCTTCTGAGAGAAGTAGTTCAAAGAGCCAAAAAAAATAATGCCCCATATATGTTGCATGTTTTTCGGCCCTATTTGGGACAAGCATTGATTGATGCGGGAGAATTTTTGGAGGCAGAACAGCTTTTGGTCGAGAGCTTAAAGCGTACGCATAACAAGCGATTGGCCAAATCAAAACCGCTTATTTTGAAAGAATTGGCGCGTTTGTATGAACGCCAGGGGCAACAAAAAAAATCGTGGGCTTACAAAGACCAATACATCAGCTTGAAAGACAGTATTTTTCGTTATAACAGTGCCCAACAAGTGGCGGTGATCAAGCAAGAGGTACTTGCTGAAGCTGAAGTAGCGGCCAATAAGCAAGACCTTATCCGTCAACAATTAGAAATAGAGAAACAACAGATTGAGGTAAAGCAACGAACCGCACTCATGTTCATCTTTGCGTTGGTGTCAGTATTGATTTTACTAGTATTATTTCAAGTATTTAAAAGTCGTCGGGCCCAGATCAAATACAATCAATTGTTGGCCGATCAAAATGAACAATTGATTTCTCTGAGTCGGTTCAAACAACACATGATGGGGATGGTAGTGCATGACCTCAAAAATCCACTAAATGCCATCATTGGCCTCTCCGAAAGGAAAATTGATCCTACATTTAATTCTATCAATCAAGCTGGTCGACGCATGCAGACTTTGGTGACCAATATTTTGGATGTGCAAAAGATGGAAGAGGATAAGATGGTCTTGCAGAAAGAGGAGGTGACTGTAGATGCGCTATTGCACAATGCACAAGAGCAAGTAAAATTTATCATTCGAGACAAAAATCTGAACTTATATGTCCATCATTTGCCCCAAATCTACCTCAAAATAGATACTGAACTCATTGCTCGGGTATTGATAAATTTGCTTTCCAATGCCATCAAATATACACCGCAAAATGGCGAACTACATCTGGATGTAGAAGTGGTCGATGACAAATTTTGCAAGATTCTGATACGGGACAATGGGGTAGGGATTGCTCCCGAAAATCTAGATAAAATTTTTGACCGATTTCAACAAGCTGTCCCCACAGCATCAGGATACATTCGAGCGAGTGGATTGGGGCTTACTTTTTGTAAACTGGCCGTAGAAACCCACGGAGGTCAAATTGGGGTAGCATCTACTCAAGGGTCAGGCTCTACCTTTTGGTTTACCGTACCCATGGTGCGCCAGGTGGTTCCATCTGCCATTCCTGTTAGCCAGGATAGCCCCGAGCCACTCCTTATCAAAACCGATTATCAATTCAAGCTTACTCCTGCCGAGCAGCAAACCCTGCTGCCTTTGGCTACCCAAATTCAACAGTGTCAAATTTTTGAGACAACCAATATTTGTAAAGTACTCAAACTGATTGATGAAGATGCCAGCCCTAATTTACTACATTGGAAGGCCGAATTGGAGGAATCTATTTATACTTACAATGAAAGCAAGTTTCAGGAATTGTTGGAACTGGTATGATTACTATATAGTGACATTGTTTCGCTGCGCTTATTGTTAAATGGTTAAATTGCTTTATTGTTACATTATTCTATTGTTCCGCCTACGGCTCATTGTTGCAGCTCTCCTGACGAAGGAAGAACCGACCGTAGGGAGCTCTGCGAAGCTAATCTGAATGGCTGCGTGATGCGATATAGTAATTATTGATTTTTAGTTGTTGATGATTGATTATTCTGCCTTCGGCTTATTACTGCGGCTCTCTTGACGAAGGAAGAACCGACCAAAGGGAGCTCTGCGTAGCTAATCTTACGCAAGGCGCTATAGTAATTAGCCTTTGGCAGAGCTTGAACTGCGTTCTGCGGTTGTTGATGATTGATCTTTAGTTCCTTCGGCTTCGTTCAGAACTAAAGGTTCCGCTTTGCGCTACCGTGGACTATGGACCGTCGACTGTGGACTAAAAAAACTGTGGACTATCGACTAAATAAAACTACCAAATCCGATCTACCAACTCCCAACTAAACAAAACTCCTGACTACTGTTACTCCCCCAAAAATACCCTACTTTTTTGAGTTGTCTATGTATTGTACATCCATAAATATCAACTAATCAAAAAAAAGCCCGTTATTTACAGTGTATAAAATAATATTCTGAATTGCTAGCATTATTCAAAATATGACCACAAGCTAAAATCAATTGTATCACCACAAACATTAGGTTATGAAAAACATTTTTTTTACGATGCTCACGGGTTGGGCCATCAGTTTGCATTTCACAAAAACAACCAATCTAAAAGACAAAGGAAGCTCAATGCTTCTTTAGACATATCTATTTGCTTCTAGTTTAATGTTTTGATAAACAGGGTTTTATGCCCTGTGCATGGGACTGCTATGCCTAAAAAGTAAACCGTTTGGAGTCTCTATGATTCTGGATAGGGTTTAAGTTGTAAAGGCAACCTGTAGAATGGATTTATAGTAGTGCCAGCCCCTGGTATATCAATGAATTTCAAGAAGCTTAACGATAAAGCCTTTAAAATAAAGCAAAATATTATTCTGAATTTTAATTAACCACATCACACCTTACCTCAAAGTTTAAATGATCTTATCAGGTCTTTTTGATGGTTTTGTTCCCCGTATGACCACCCCTAATTACAGGTGATGAATACAAGTAGCAACAAAGCCAGAAAGAGATTATAGAGAGGTAAGGGGATGGGTAAACCTGAATATTTTAATCTAACACGTTATGTCAAATACCACCACACGCTTGGGGAACATCCTGGATAACCCCAACTTTGCCAATTTATCTCATGTTTATGCTTCAGCCCACAATTCCAGTGGAAGAGGCAATCTGATTACCTATTTGGAAACCAATGGTATTACCTCGGCCATGGATGTAACCAATCTCAATGCAGATACCTTTATTCTTACCTATGGTAATACTTTTCAAAGCTATCTTGATGCTTCAGATACCTACGATGGCGATGAACTAGCCGATGAGTTTTACAATAGTTCGGTTCAAATCCGGAGTTTATTGATGCTACAGTACTACAATATTCATCATCAAACTGCTTCGGACAACACCCGAACCAATGCCCATAACCACGATACAGGTAACTACGAAAATTTACCAAGTTACTCGGATTTATTTGGAGAAGAGAATTACCTGGAAGTACCCCACGATGAAAGTGTACTTTCCGCCGCGGCTTACCTTACTGATTTATACAAGTTGGCCGAAAGCCATCAACTGGCCTTTGATCACGAAGTAAGTGATGATGCCACCCTACCGATATTGATCACCAAGGTATTTGGAGGGCTTACTGCCGACTTGGCCGATGCTTACGATGGCAGCATTTCCACCGATGATTCTATTACAGATCTCAGGTTCTATCTGAATTTGAGCACGCGCAGTCCGGTGGGTTATCAAGTCACTTACGAAAGTGGTCAAGTCCAAAGTGCAGGAGATACCACTGAGGATGAAGACGACAACACCACATCCATCGATATCATTGGTTTTGTTTTGACAGGTGCCACCTTGGAGATGAATGATGCGGCCATTGTCAGCCTTGATTTTACGCTGGAATCTGGCCCAACTGGGTTGGTTGGAACAGGAGCCGGGACTTATTCTTATAGATTCAATGTACCAGAGGGTTTTAAACTCTTGGCTTTGCAAGGCGGTGAGACCAGTGGCAACCTGACCTCATTGGGTTTTGTATTGGTGCCTGATGTTTCCAATAGCTCGGTCAACCTGATTACGGCAATTGACGAAGACGAAAATACCTCAATAGGAGGGGTGTTCGTCGACAGTGATTCGCCTCGTTTTTATTTAACCGATGACACAGGTAGCTTTCCCAAGCTCATTGAGGTAGAAAACCTCGCCAGTGGGTACAAACCATTGGGGATCCATACCACCAGTACGGAGATTAAAATACTCTTTAAAAACAGTCAGGAAGGAACATTTGAAACGACCAGTGTAGTGGTAAACGATGACTATTACTTGACTGATACTACCGCAAGCGATAAAACCGACAGCAACACCAATGCCTTGGATTGGGGAGAAGCCACGGTAGTTGGGGCGGCACCTACCCTCGATTTGCGACGTCCTGATCTGGCCGATACCTCGCTTACTGCCGAGGCTACCAATACCGAAGTGCCCACCATTACCTTGGTAAATAATGCCATGGAGAGCCTGATTACCGATACTTTGGGAGGGAGTACCAGTCTGAAAACCAGTAACTTTCCTCCGGCTTTTGACAAGTCACAACAGCAGGTTGGCAAAGCGTTGGAGTTGTTGGGGAGTAGCCTTTCCAAGGCTCGAGAAGCCAGCCAGTTACCCACGATTACTACCAACGTGGCGGGTTGGATGCATTGGAATATTGCGGTACACGAGTACAACAACATATTGACTACCGCGGCTACTTCATTGTCCGATATCGACACCCGATTGGGGTTATCTTTGGGTAGTATAGTAAATATTACCGCGGAGGACTTTATGGACAAAGCCAATGTAAGTATTACTGAACTCAAGGAAGCATTGGAGGCCGATGCTACCCGTACCGAACAGGCCAGTATCTTGCCTTATGTATACATCAACAATCATACTTCCAGCACGGGATATTTGACCCTGAGCGAAGCCGCATTTAGTATGAGTGATGGATCGGATTTGGATATGGTCACCATTGATCGCCTCTATCGCTTGATTCGCATGAGCAAACTTACCGGGATTGGGCTGGCCGATATGCATTGGTTGCTTTCTATGGCCCAGTTTGAACAAATTCCTAGCTCCAAAGTGTCCACCGACGCCGATATTCTAGCCGATAACAGCAACGATTTTTGTGCTTGGGTAGCCGCAGTACAGGAGTTGGTTGCCACCTCGTCTTTGAACTTCACCAAAGCCTCGGCTCAACTGGGTTACATCAAGCCTTATGGGCAAGATTTTGGTGACTACGCCAGCTTATGGTTTGATTTATTTGGCGACGCCATCACCGCCAGCA
>ERZ1740067.2617-NODE-2617-length-10795-cov-5.165829_pt1 | contig 10795 bp, 10 predicted proteins | sample MGYA00581736_ERZ1740067 | MGnify/ENA primary metagenome ERZ1740067 (study PRJEB43018, sample SAMN04849236) | marine metagenome | isolation source: floating plastic debris | place: Pacific Ocean | collected 2008-08-27 | study: EMG produced TPA metagenomics... | reverse complement strand
TCGACGACGCGCATCTGGAGAAATTCCTGAAACGGATCCGGTATGTGAAGATCGACATCGGGACCGGTGAAGGCTTCGAAGACCTCAAGACCGTTCTGGAAGAACGTGAAGATGTCATTCGCGCGTTTTACCTTGCGGTCGGCCCGGACCTTTTTGGCACCATATGCGAAAATCTCGGCAAGATCGGCGTTGTGAATTCCCATTCCCGAGTGGTCATGGAAAAGCCGATCGGCAAGGACGGTGCATCGGCCAAGGCATTGACCGCAACCGTCGGCGCCGTATTCAACGAAGACCAGATCTTCCGGATCGACCATTATCTCGGCAAGGAAACCGTGCAGAACCTGATGGCTCTGCGGATTGCCAACGCCCTCTTCGAGCCACAAAGGAACGCCGCGCACATCGACCACGTTCAGATCACGGTTGCCGAGTCGCTGGGGACCGGTGGCCGGGCTGGCTATTACGACACGGCTGGTGCACTCCGGGACATGGTTCAGAACCACATTCTCCAGCTCTTGTGCCTGGTTGCCATGGAGCCGCCGGAATCCATGAACGCCGACAGTGTGCGCGATGAAAAACTTAAAGTTCTGAAAGCCCTCGCCCCGATTGGCGAGCACAATGCCGACAAACTGACCGTCCGCGGCCAATACCGCGCCGGAGCATCAGCCGGTGGCGCAGTTCCAGGTTATCTGGAAGAGCTTGGCAATGATCAAAGCGGGACGGAAACCTTCGTGGCACTGAAAGCGGAAATTGCCAATTGGCGTTGGGCCGGTGTGCCGTTCTACTTGCGCACTGGCAAACGCCTCGCCCAACGGGTTTCCGAGATCGTCGTTCAGTTCCGCCCTATTCCACACTCGATCTTCGACGAGGAAGCCGGTGCGATCACTGCAAACCGCCTCATCATACGCCTTCAGCCAGACGAAGGCGTACAGATGAAGGTGATGATTAAGGACCCGGGCCCCGGCGGCATGCGCTTGCGCCAGGTGCCACTGGACATGAGCTTTGCCGAAGCTTTCAAGGTCCGGAACCCGGATGCCTATGAACGGCTGATCATGGACGTGATCCGCGGCAATCAGACCCTCTTCATGCGCCGCGATGAGGTGGACGCGGCCTGGGCGTGGATTGATCCGATCCAGGCAGCCTGGGCGGCTTCCAAGGAAACGCCGAAGGGATACACGGCCGGAACATGGGGCCCATCTGCCTCCATCGCCCTGGTTGAACGTGACGGCCGCACCTGGGCGGAAGACGAACTGGTTTAAACGTTGGAAAGTGCACTACGAGAGGCACATTTCCCGGATTTAAATCGATTAAATGACACAAACAGTCATTACGCTCTATCTAGAGAGTTGAGAGAGAGAGCCCGGCTTCAACAGTGCCGGAGATTGAGGGAGACAAGCCATGACCATCAAGGATCGTGTCGGCGAGGTCACCGAACGGATCGTCAAACGGAGCCACGACAGCCGCAGTGCCTATCTTGAGCGTATCGGCAAAGCTGCAGACCGGGGCCCGCAGCGCTCGCGATTGTCTTGCGGCAACCTCGCCCATGGATTTGCCGCATGCGGGTTATCAGATAAAGCAGCCTTGTCCGGTGATGTGGTGCCGAATTTGGGCATCATCACCGCATACAACGACATGCTGTCCGCCCACCAGCCTTATGAGACCTATCCGGAACTGATCCGGCAGGCCGCGCGGGAGGTCGGAGCGGTAGCGCAGGTTGCAGGCGGCGTACCGGCCATGTGTGATGGCGTCACCCAAGGCCAGGACGGCATGGAGCTGTCCCTGTTTTCACGCGATGTGATTGCCATGGCGGCGGCTGTCGGTTTGTCGCACCAGATGTTTGATGCGGCCGTATTTCTTGGCATCTGCGACAAGATCGTGCCGGGCCTGACCATCGCCGCACTTTCCTTCGGCCATCTGCCGGCTGTCTTTATTCCGGCAGGCCCAATGACCACAGGAATCTCGAACGACGAGAAAGCGAAGGTCCGCCAGCTCTATGCGGAAGGCAAGGTTGGCCGGGATGCACTTTTGGAATCGGAGTCCAAGGCCTACCACTCTCCCGGTACTTGCACATTTTACGGCACCGCAAATTCCAACCAGATGCTGATGGAGATCATGGGCCTGCACATGCCGGGGGCATCTTTTGTCAATCCGGGCACGCCACTTCGCGAAGCCTTAACCAAGGAAGCCGCCAAACGTGCGCTGGCAATCTCTGCCCTTGGCAATGAGTTCACCCCCGCTGGCCACATCATCGACGAAAAAGCCATCGTCAACGGCGTTGTCGGCCTGCACGCCACCGGCGGCTCAACCAACCACACCATGCACTTGGTGGCGATGGCTGCAGCCGCCGGGATCCGGTTGACCTGGGACGATATCTCCGACCTATCGGATGTGGTCCCGCTGCTTGCGCGTGTTTATCCAAATGGAAAAGCCGATGTGAACCACTTCCAGGCGGCTGGTGGTCTTGCATTCCTCATTCGCGAACTCTTGGGCGACGGATACCTCCATCAGGATGTGAAAACCGTCTACGGCAGCGATCTCTCCGGTTACACGGTCGAAGCCAGACTCGACGCGGACGGCAATGTCATCCGCGACCCTGCCCCGCAGACCTCAGGTGACGAGACGGTTCTGGCGACCGCCGGCAAAGCATTTCAGCCGACGGGCGGCCTGAAAATGCTGACAGGGAACATCGGAAAAGCGGTGATCAAGATCTCCGCAGTAGCAAAGGAACGCCATATCATTGAGGCCCCGGCTCGCGTTTTCCACACGCAGGAAGACTTCCTGAAGGCGTTTTCCAACAAGGAACTCAATGGAGACGTGGCCGCTGTTGTCCGCTTCCAAGGCCCGAAAGCCTGCGGCATGCCGGAGCTTCACAAGCTGACCCCATCCCTGGGTATCCTTCAAGATCGTGGTCATAAGGTTGCGCTGATCACGGATGGGCGTATGTCCGGCGCATCGGGCAAGGTGCCAGCGGCCATCCACGTGACACCAGAAGCTGCCAATGGTGGCCCGATCTCAAAGATCCAGGACGGTGACATTATTCGGATCAATGCAGTCACCGGCGAACTGAGTGTTCTCGTGGATGAATCCACTTTCAATGCGCGACCGGTTGCACAAGAAGACCTGACCCATCATCAATTCGGTGTCGGGCGCGATCTGTTTGCCGCCTTCAGGGCCAATGTTGGAACAGCAGATGCCGGCGCGCATGTTTTTGACGTTTAAGGGAAGATAATGGGACAAGATATTTCTAAAATCGAAGCGGTCATGACAGCGGCACCGGTGATCCCGGTTTTGGTGGTCGAAGACCCGAAAAAAGCTGTCCCTATGGCGGAGGCTCTGGTTCGCGGCGGTTTGCCGGCAATCGAAATCACACTCCGTACACCGCATGCCCTGGAAGCAATTGAAGCTGTAAGTAAACACGTTGAGGGCGCAATCGTCGGGGCCGGAACCGTCCTAACCCCTGAGCAGTATGACGCCGTTGTTTCCGCTGGCGCGCGGTTTGTTGTTTCACCCGGCGTAACGGATACACTCCTTAACGCGGCTGAGGAACACAGTGTGCCGCTGTTGCCAGGCGCGGCCACAGCCTCGGAAGTCATGAAGCTTCTGGAACGCGGTTATGAACGGCTGAAATTCTTTCCGGCGGAAGAAGCAGGTGGTTCGCCTTACCTTAAGTCTCTTTCCTCGCCCTTGGCTGCCGCAAAATTCTGCCCAACCGGTGGTGTCAGCCTAGAAAAAGCGCCCGACTATCTGAAACTGCCAAATGTCTTGTGTGTCGGTGGGTCTTGGATTGCGGATGCAAAGGCAATCGCTTCAGAAGACTGGCGTGGGATTGAGGAGCGGGCGCGGGCGGCCTCCCAACTCGGTAAGTAGCAATGGGACTGTGAGCTTCCGTCATCAGGCTAAGGTTTATTAGGCTGATGCGGCCTCTGATTCCGGCGCCTCATCCTCGCTTCCATCGACTTTGCGGTCCCAAAGAAGGCGCAGTCCGCCGGATGTGTCATTCCGCCAGGCAAATTCGGCAACGACAGGCTTGCCGAATTTTTTCATGGTCAAAAGCACCTCTTCCGGCAAAGCAGGCAGACTTTTCGCCATAACTTTACAACCGTTGTTACCCGCGTCCACGTGCCGGATATCTAGGTGTTCTCCTCTTTGTCGGATATCTTCACCGGAATGCTGTCGGTGTTCCGTTTCTCCCGGCGTTTATGGGAGAAACCTTCAGTCGATTTCACAAACAGGACGGCCGCATCAGAGTCTTTGCGGGACGTGATCTGACATTTCACGAGCTTGTCGGAGTCTTTCGGTCGAATACCAATGTTCTTGCTCAGTTCCTGAATATCGGGAGAAGTCAGGCGGCAACCCCACTCCCCGACATTAGAAACAACACCACTGATCACTGACAGATTGTCAAAATCTACAACGAGAACCTCTTCTTCGGCCTCGGGTTTATCCTGCAAGTGCGCAAGTGCATTCATTACCGCCTCCAACAACCCTTTTTACTTAGGGTTATTATCATTTCAAATCGCTTAACATCTTCAATTTTAGGTGCTTGATCTCAGAGGCATTTGACACTTACCCTGAGGCTTGAGGACGCCGACCCGTTTGGACTTGCAGCAACTCCCCCACACCAGAGTTCGGCCCGGAATGAAAGTACATCCCATCTTCTAGGAATGCAGGTCGCCGAAGACCTCACTCCGTCCAATGAACTGGCGTATTTTCATCCAATACAGATGGAGACGAATATGACAGCGTATTTTATGGCTCCGATTGCAGCCTTGGCTCTTCTTACGGTTCCCGTCGCGGCGAATGCAGAGAACCTTTGTCAGGGATATGGCCCGCAAACACCGCGCGATATTTCAAACACGGCCGGCACAAATACCGTTACGGCCGCTTTTGCGCCGGAAGCAGCAACACTCAACCTGTGTAATTTGCATACCCATACGAATGCGGAGCACAAGGGACCAGGTTTCTCAGTTTTTGTCGACGCCAGCGACCATGGCGGATTTCGCTGCAACGAAACTGACACGTTGACCGAAGCTGAGCTTGCGGCACCAGAGTCCGATGCCTTTCATGGTGTTAAGCCAGGCGACACGATTGAAGTTCACTGGGTCTTTTCCTCTTGCAACGTTTCACCGGGGAAAGGTCTGGGCTCTTGCCTCAGCGACTCCTGCGTAAATCCGCAATTGCGTGTCGAAGCCCAAACCTTCTTGGTCGTCAATGATTCAAACGCTTTGGATTTCATGGACTTCGCTTACCAGGACAATATCGTGAACGGCCTCCATCAGCCAAAAGCGCTGCCCACCGGAACAGGGTCTCCTGTCACCTTTATTGGTTCAACGACGGGCCCAAGCTACACTCAGGCAAAATGCTCGCCGTTCCAGGTAACTTGGAGTGTCCGGCCACAATGCGCCAAGGTCGATATCAATTCCCTGAACGCCTGGGCAGAAGCGGGAAACATTTTTCAGGAAGATCATTCTCATGGTGTCCGCCAATTGGTGACCGCCGAAGAACTTCTTGCGCCAATCAACTGACCTTTGTTAGCCGGCCAGCTGCTGGCCGGCGCCCACTTCCGGTAATCGTATCTTTCAGGATCATGACAGCTGTGCTATCTGATGCGGAAACGCTGAGAACGCCCCGGAATTAGTAGTTTAAATCGATTTAAGGAAAGCCGCGTGACGCTCAAAACGACCTTCACCATTCTCGCTCAACAAGCCGAGAACCTGTCCGCGACATCACTTAGAAACATGTTTCAGGAAGACCCAGACCGGTTTGCGAAGTTTTCCGCACGGTGTGACGATCTTCTGCTCGATTATTCAAAAATCAAATTGGATGCCAAGACCCTGGAGCTGTTGCTGCAAACCGCGCGCGAGGCGGAAGTCGATGTAAAACGGACAGCGATGTTTTCCGGTGACAAGATCAATGCCACCGAACACCGCGCCGTCCTGCACACGGCGCTCCGCAACCAGTCCACCGATCCGGTTCTCGTCGACGGCGAGGATGTGATGCCTGATATTCGCGCGGTCCTTGATGCTATGGCTGATTTCTCGGAGGCTGTAAGATCCGGGGACCTAACATCTTCAGCCGGAACCGCTTTCACCGATGTCGTCAACATCGGCATTGGCGGGTCGGATCTTGGTCCTGCAATGACCACTTTGGCGCTCGCCCCCTATCATGATGGGCCGGAGCTCCACTACGTGTCCAATGTGGACGGTGCCCACATTGCCGACACGCTGGAGAAGCTGGATCCGGCCTCGACCCTGATCATTGTCGCCTCCAAGACCTTCACCACTGTTGAAACGATGACCAACGCGCAGACAGCGCGCAAATGGATCGCAGATGCTCTGGGCGAAGAGGCTGTTGGTGCGCATTTCGCTGCAGTCTCAACAGCCCTCGACAAGGTCGAGGTCTTTGGGATCGATGAAACGCGCGTTTTTGGTTTCTGGGACTGGGTCGGAGGCAGGTATTCCATTTGGTCGGCCATTGGTCTGCCGTTGATGATCGCAATCGGGCCAGACGCCTTCAACGAGTTTCTGGAAGGCGCATATGCGATGGATGTGCATTTCCAGGATGCACCGATGGAAGAGAACCTTCCTGTTCTTATGGCCCTGATCGGGATTTGGCACCGCAACGTTTTGGGTTATGGCGCGCGCGCTGTTCTCCCATACGATCAGCGCCTTGCCCGGCTTCCTGCTTATTTGCAGCAGCTTGACATGGAATCCAATGGCAAGCGTGTCAAATTGGACGGCACATTGGTCGACAGCGACACCGGGCCGCTCGTTTGGGGAGAACCTGGCACCAACGGTCAGCACGCCTTTTATCAGCTGCTTCATCAGGGCACGACCGTAATCCCATGCGAGTTCCTGATCGCGGCACGAGGCCATGAAGACGACCTGACGCATCAGCACGAGCTTTTGATCTCCAATTGCCTGGCCCAGTCCGAGGCATTGATGCTTGGCCGGACACTTGAGGAAGCCGCTTCTCAACTCTCGTCTGCGGGCTTGGGCGAAGATGAAGTCGCCCGCCTGGCGCCTCACAAGGTTTTTCCGGGCGACCGGCCGTCACTGACACTCGTCTATGACGAATTGACGCCTTTTGCACTCGGCCGGTTGATTGCCCTTTACGAGCATCGTGTCTTTGTCGAAGGCGTGATCTGGGGCATCAACTCCTTCGACCAATGGGGCGTGGAGTTGGGCAAGGAGTTGGCAACGGCTCTGTTGCCGATGGTCAAAGGCGAAGCTGAACCTGTGACAAAAGACTCCTCGACAAAAGGATTGCTCGGTGCACTGCAATCAGCAAACGCAAACACCTGACGAATTGGTGAATTGGGCGCAGGCAGACTCACAAGGCCATACTTTCGCCTCACCGCACAGGTCTTTGTGCGTCAATAGAAGCTTGCGTTGCTTTGCGAATTCCATAGGGCATGACGACAACCACGACTTATGTGGCGATTGCCGGTTTGGCAAAACCAACTTACGCTGTGTTCATTGATTTACGCTCCGTGATTCGCCATTGTGGAGCGAAAAGAGAGGTGCCGGCAGGCGTCCTTATAATGAGGAGATCTCAGTTATGAAAAAGCTTGTTTTGCTCGCAGGCATCACCCTTGCCTTGGCCGGGTGCCAATCTGACAGTTCGCGCGATCGCGCACTCGTCGGCGGCGGCCTCGGTGCAGCAACCGGCGCTGCAATTGGCGCAGCAGCCACAGGCGATGTTGGCGGCGCACTTGTTGGCGCAGCAATCGGCGGCGCAGGCGGTGCGATTGTTGGCGGCGCAACAACACCGAAAAATTGCGTAGCGTATGACCGCTATGGCAATCCATACCGGGTGGCTTGCCCGTAACCCTTGAGCATGTCCGGCCTCGAACATGCAGTGCACTAAAAAAATGAGAACGAAACGATGAAAAAACTCTTCTTGGTTGCAGCAACCGCTGCTCTCCTTGCCGGTTGCCAGTCCAGCAGCCAGACAGACCGCGCGCTCGTTGGCGGCGGCTTGGGCGCAGCGACCGGCGCAGTCATCGGCGCGGCGACAGGCGGCGGTGCAGGTGCAGCGCTTGCAGGTGCTGCAATTGGTGGCGCTGGCGGTGCCGTTGTCGGTGCGGCAACCGCGCCGAAAAACTGCGTTGCCTACGACCAGTACGGCAACCCATACCGGGTTGTTTGTCCGTAAAACGGCTGCATTGGGCGTTGGATAACCGCCCCCGTTAAGAATTGGTTAACCATCGCCCTTTCACCCTAGGCGGACCTGTTTACCGAAGGAGCGCCCGGGATGAAGCCCGTCATTGCCCTGCTATTGCTGACCCTTTTACTTGCTGGATGCGTGAACACGGAAAGCCAGCGGGACAGGATGCTAATCGGCGCAGGTCTTGGAGCGGCGACAGGGGCAACAATTGGTGCTGCTGCGGGCTCAACCGGCGGAGCAGCATTTGCGGGAGCCGCCTAGGGCGCAATTGGCGGCGGCTTGATTGGCGTCGTGACGTCTCCACGCGACTGCGTAGCGCGCGACCCGGAAGGCACGCCCTATACCGTCCCCTGCCCCTGAATACAGCACTGTTGATGAATACAAAAAGGCCAGCCCGATTGGGCTGGCCTTTTTTATCTGATTGCTTCGAACCAGCTTAAGCCGCTTGGCTTGCAGCCACTGAATTCAAGGCGCTTTCCGGATCGACATAGTCATATCCCAGCGCGGCCGCAACAGCTTCGCAGGTGACTTTGCCCTGATGAACGTTCAAGCCCGGAAGGAAGTTCGCATCATCAAGCAGCGCCTTCTTTGCACCCTTGTCTGCGAGCGCCAGAGCGAATGGCAGCGTCGCATTGTTCAGCGCATAGGTCGACGTCCGTGGGACAGCGCCTGGCATGTTGGCAACGCAGTAGTGAACTACCTCATCAACGATGTAGGTCGGCTCTGAATGCGTGGTCGCCTTGGATGTTTCAAAGCAGCCGCCTTGGTCGATTGCAACATCGACAACGACAGAGCCTGGTTTCATCTTGCTGATCATCTCGGCAGTTACCAGTTTCGGCGCAGCAGCACCTGCAACCAGAACAGCGCCAACGACGATGTCAGCAGCAAGCACCTGTTTCTCAAGCGCAGCTTTGGTCGAGTAGACGGTCTTGAGCGCGGAGCCGAAGGTCTGCGACAGGTTGGAGAGAACCTGCGTATTGCGGTCCAGTACCGTCACATCTGCGCCGAGGCCCAGCGCCATGGTGATGGCATGCGAGCCAACAACGCCGCCGCCGATCACAACGACCTTGGCCGGCTCAACACCCGGAACACCACCAACAAGAACGCCGGAGCCGCCGTTGATCTTCTCAAGGCATTTCGCACCCGCAGTTACTGACAAACGGCCGGCAACCTGAGACATCGGAACCAGAAGCGGCAGGCCGCCTTTGAAATCCACGACAGTTTCATAGGCAATACAGGTTGCCCCGGACTTCACCAGATCAGCCGTCTGAGCCGCATCGGGCGCGAGATGCAGATAGGTGAACAGAATATGGTGCGGGCGCAGCATGGCGCGCTCAACAGCCTGCGGCTCCTTCACCTTGATGATCATTTCGGCAGCGTCGAAGATTTCTTGAGCGGTAGCGAGGATTTTGGCGCCGCTGGCTTCATAGTCGGCATCGCTTGTGCCGATCCCTGCACCAGCGTTCGTTTCTACAAACACCTCATGGCCGTGAGCTGTCATCTCATGAACGCTGTCCGGTGTCAGGCCGACCCGGAATTCGTTGTTTTTGATTTCCTTAGGTACGCCAATCCGCATGGTTCCGTCTCCTCTGGTGCGGCTTGTTTATTGTTTTTGATAATACCACTGAGAAAGACGCAGGTGCTTGCGTTCAAGGCCTCCTGAAAGGGTATTTGTGCAATTTTATTGCGTCTTTTTCACTAAAGATCTAACTTTATGATATTAATATAAAAATCAATCGAATTATGTGCAGCGCAACATCATGATCCTCGACAGACTTGACCGAAAGATACTCAATGTCCTGCAACGCGATGGACGGATCGCGAATGCAGACCTCGCCGAGAAGATCGGCCTCTCGCCCTCAGCCTGCCTGCGGCGCATGCGAGCGCTTGAAGAGACCGGGGTTATAGACAGTTACGTTGCTTTGCTCGATCAGCGAAAACTTGGCCGCCGAATGGACGTGTTCGTTGAAATTTCACTGACTGGCCAGTCCAAGGAAACACTGGAGAGTTTTGAACGGGCCGGCGCCCGCTCTGAAGAGATCATGGAGTGTTTCCTGATGGCAGGCGATGCTGATTACATCCTGCGCCTGACCGCAGCGGACCCAATTGACTTTGAGCGCATTCATAGGGATCACCTGTCGCAACTCCCCGGCGTGTTGCGGATGAAATCGTCCTTTGCCATCCGCCCGATCGTCAAACGCACGGCACTCCCCTTGTCTGAGACGGCGGACGCAGCGTACCGCTAGGCCGCGTATGTGAAGCTATCGACGTTCCGGTTCTTGCCCGCTATAGTCCCGACCCTTCTTAGAGGCTTTACAGGAACCCCGTCTGGTGTCCCACACGATTACCCGTTTTCTTGATACGACTTACCAACTTGCTGAATGTCCGACCTGGGACGAACGTACCAACAGGCTGCTTTGGGCCGATATTCAAGGGCGCAGCATTCAATCCATGGATTGGGATACGCGTGCCATCACCACATGGCAGTTCGACAACGAAGTCGGGTCGTTCGGCCTGTGCGACGATGGTCGGCTGATCGTCAGTGTCTGGGACAAAGTGGTTCTGTTCGATCCTCAAACCGGCACTCAAGAGGTTTTGGCCGAGATCGAATCCGACAAACCTCAAACGC
>ERZ1740067.2616-NODE-2616-length-10799-cov-3.351080_pt1 | contig 10799 bp, 12 predicted proteins | sample MGYA00581736_ERZ1740067 | MGnify/ENA primary metagenome ERZ1740067 (study PRJEB43018, sample SAMN04849236) | marine metagenome | isolation source: floating plastic debris | place: Pacific Ocean | collected 2008-08-27 | study: EMG produced TPA metagenomics... | reverse complement strand
AGTTTGCTCTTCCGTTCTGTTCACGGCGGACAATTCCATTTCTGATCTCCCAGCTGCTTTTCGGGACTTTGCCTGGCTGGAATCGCTCGAACTGGATCAATTCGCCGGCCCCGAAGCCCAGGTTGCAGCGTTGGCAGATGATATTGCCTATAATAATCATGATATTGATGATGGTCTTTCTGCTGGTCTGTTCTCCATTCAGGATCTGGAAGAGCTTCCATTGATCGGCGATATTTTTCGACACGTGAAAGCGGATTACCCGGCGCTGGATGAGCGCAAGATTGTATTTGAAGCCGTGCGCCGTCTGATCGGCTATTGGATCACGGATCTGACCGGGGAGACGTGCCGTCTGGTTGATAAATACAAACCAAAAAGCGCCTCGGATGTTCGCGCTTTGCCGGAGCCACTGGTGGCCTTCTCGGCTGAGCTGGATCGCGACCAGCGCGCGCTGCGAGCCTTCCTGTATGAGCGCATGTACAAGCATTACAAAGTCAATCGCATGCGGTCTCAGGGCAAGCGGATCCTCAGCGAACTGTTCGAACTGTTCATGGCTGAGCCTGAAACCCTGCCGGATGTCTGGCGCCGGGACGCCGAACAGGCGCCGCCGGTGCGCCGTGCGCGCCTGGTTTGTGACTATTTGGCCGGCATGACAGATAATTATGCCATTGAACTGCATCGCCGCCTCTTCAGCATGGAAAGCATGCTGTAATCTATTGGGATCGCAGCCTTAATTCGGCCCCTGAATTTAGGCATCGTTAACAAAACAGGCCTAGCTGTTAACCCAACTGATTAGATGGCAGGGATAGCTATGAGCCGTGGAAAAGGCGAGCCCGATTATGATTTCGGGCCTTATGAAGATGAATATCGCGGGTTTGAGATTCGTGATGATGATACCGGCAGAGGACCGCTTATTCTCCTATTGGCGCTTGGCGTATTGTTGATATTTACCGGCGTAGTGTGGAACACATATCGCCAGGGGGTTCGCCCCAGTGAGGGCGGCTTGCCCGTCATCGCGGCGAACGATGCACCCTATAAGCGCTCGCCGGATGAGCGCGGCGGTGTTGAAGTCGCAGGGCAGGACAAGGCGTATTACGATTCCATGGACGGCCTTGGCGATCCCGCCATGCAGAAGGCAGCAGCGCGCAATCCCATCGATATTCGCCGCCGCGATCAGGTTCTTGCCGGTGGTCCGTCGCAGTCCGATTCCGAAGCGGCGTCGAATGAGTTGCCGCCCATTACCTATGCCGAAGACGCGGCACCGTCTCAGGATGAACCCAATCAGATCGCAAATATGCGGCCGATTCCCGAACGCGTAGCGCCGGAAATCGTGGATGTCGAAGAGGAGGCCATGCCTGCTCTGCCTGTGACGTCCCGCTTTGCAGCGAGTGGTGCGTATCAGGTGCAATTGTCGGCGCTGCGTTCACGCGATGCCGCGCAGTCGGCATGGGCAGGCTTCCAACGGACCGCGCCAGATCTGTTCATGGGGGCGAATCTGGACATCCAGCGTGCCGATCTCGGGGCAAAGGGCGTGTTTTACCGCTTGCGCGTCGGGTCTTTCCCGGATCGTGAAGCTGCGAAAGGCTTTTGCGCAGATGTCAAAGCCGCGGGTAAAGACTGTATGGTCGTCGCAAAGGCTGTTGGATGAACGTATCCGCCTGCATCACCAGCGTATCAGGCCCGGTCCTCACAGAGGATGAGCGGGCCTTTTTGCGTGACGCACAGCCCTGGGGCGTGATTCTGATGGGGCGGTCCTGCGTCAGCAAATCGCAAGTGCGGACGCTCACCGCCGACATCAAGGATGCGCTAGGCCGGGACGCCCTGATCTTTATTGATCAAGAGGGCGGTCGTGTGGCCCGTCTAAAGGCGCCGGAATGGCCCAAATTCCCGGCGGCGGGTGTTTATGGCGCGATGTATGAGACGTCGCCCGAAACCGCAATAGAGGCCTGTTATCTCGGCCACATATTGATGGGGGCAGAGCTGTCAGCCCTCGGCATCCACGCCAATTGTACCCCTTGCGGGGATTTGCGTCAGTCGGACACGCATGACGCCATTGGTGACCGCTCGTTTGGATACAGCGTCGAAGCGGTCACAACGCTTACGGAGGCCGCTTTGAAAGGCCTGGCTGATTCTGGTGTGGTTGGCGTGATCAAACACATGCCAGGGCAGGGCCGGGCGACCATGGACACCCATTATGACTTGCCGGCGGTCACAGCCGACGTGACAACGCTTCTGGAAGATATGTCTGTTTTCAAGGCATTATCCGATCAGGTGCCCATGGGAATGACATGCCATGTGATCTTTGATGCATTTGATCCACACTTCCCGACAACCATTTCCGGAACCGTTATTTCCGAGACCATTCGCAAGCGAATCGGCTTTGAAGGTCTGCTGATGACAGATGATCTGGGGATGGAGGCATTGGGCGGGTCGCTCACCGACCGCGGCGCGAAAGCGCTGGCGGCCGGCTGTGATGTGCTTTTGCACTGTTCCGGATTCCTAAAAGACCCGGCGGAAATTCTGAAAGAGATGCAAGAAGTCGCGGCGGCCGCAGGCGCGCTGGATGGCGTCGCCCTGGATCGGGCCGAGGCGGCTGAGTCTGCGGTCAATCCAGTGCAAACGCTCGCTACGGAACAGAGCTGGGCGCGATTCGAAGAGTTGATGTCCAATATGGAAGCGAGGGCCTAGACGATGGAACTTGTCTCCAATGATCTTGTGACCATGGATGAGGATGTCGACGCCGGCGATATCTTCTCGATTGATGTGTCGGGCTATGAAGGCCCACTTCACCTCTTGCTCGACCTTGCGCGCAAGCAGAAAGTTGACCTGTTGCACGTCTCCATTCTGGAACTGGCGACGCAATATCTCGGCTTTATTCAGGCGGCGCAGGACAAGCGCATCGATATGGCCGCTGACTATCTGCTAATGGCCGCCTGGCTGGCCTACCTAAAATCGCGTCTATTGCTGCCCAAGCCGAAAAAGGATGGCGACGAAGACGTCAGTGCAGAGGATGATGCGCGCAAACTGGCCTTCCGCCTCAAACGCCTCGACGCGATGCGAGAAGCGGGCGAGGCCCTGATGGAGTCAAATGTCCTCGGGCGCGATATCTTCCTGCGCGGCATGCCGGAACAGCCAAAAGTGGTCAAAACCACGGAATACAACACCACTCTGTATCATCTGATGCAGTCGTTTGGCGGGATCCGCCAGCGCAAGGCGCAAGAAGCGCCGCATACGATCGAGAAACAATTCGTTCTGCCGCTGGAAAATGCCCGCGACAATCTCAGAAATCTCAGTCCAAAGCTCACCGAATGGGCGAGCCTTGATGACATTCGCCGCAAAATGATCCATGTGGACCCCGATGTGCCACCACGATCCGTGACGGCAAGTGTGTTTTCAGCGACTCTGGAACTGACGCGCGATGGCGATTTTGATGTGCGCCAGGACACGCATTTCGGACCGCTTTATCTGCGTGGAAAAACTCAACCAACAGAGGGGATCGCGCCATGACCAAAGTAGAAAGCTCGATCCCGATCGAGGATGCACCCGAGGATATCCGCCGCGCGGTGCAGCAGCTCTCGTTCGCCTATAAGCGTTCCGCAGAGACCCTGTATGAAGTCGAAGACGATACAATGGCAGAGGCCGTCCGACGTGCCGAAGCCGTTCTGTTCGCCGCCGGCCAGCCTCTGGAAGCCAGCGATATTGCCGAAGTCCTGCCACAAGGCGTCGACGTACCGGCTGTCCTGATGACGCTGAAATCGACTTATGCCGAGCGCGGGGTCAATCTTGTCGAAGTCGCCGGAAAATGGCGGTTCCAGACCTCGGATGACCTTGGTTATCTGTTCGTTGAAGAACGCCATGAGCAAAAATCGCTGTCGCAGGCCGCGCTCGAAACCCTTGCCATTATTGCCTATGGCCAGCCGGTGACGCGGGCGGAAATTGAGGCTGTACGCGGAGTCGCTGTCTCCAAGGGCACGATCGACACGCTGATGGAAGCCGGATGGGTCAAGATCAAGGGCCGTCGACGGACACCGGGGCGCCCGGTCACACTCGGCACCACCGACAAATTCCTTGAGCATTTCGGGCTGGAAAGTCTCGATGTGCTGCCCGGCCGCGCCGAACTGGAGGCCGAAGGATTGTTGTCAGATGTCATCCCAGATGGCTTCTTCGCCGACGGCACCAGCATGCACAATGACCCTGAAGAGACCAGTTCTGAGGCAGAAGCAGAAGAAAATACTGACTTTGTCACCGATTTTATGGGGTCTGAAGAAGACATTCATTAGCAATTTGTCGCTATGAAAGATCTGTCGGCCCATTGTAACGGGTTGGTCAGCGCGTTATCTCCAAAAGGGCGATAGGAGAAAAATTATGGCTCCAAGTTGGATGCAGCTTTTGCTGGTGGCGGTTGTCGCCCTGCTTATTTTCGGTGGGCGAGGTCGGATCTCTTCCATCATGGGTGATGTTGCCAAAGGCATTACCAGCTTCCGGAAAGGCCTGAAGGAAGAAGACGCTGATAGCAAAGCGGATGAGGGCGAGGAAAATTCCGTGGAAGGCGATGATATGGTCAATATCACGCCAGAGAAGGAAAAGGCGAAGTCAGCCGACTAAGTCGCCTTTTAGTAACGCGGAAGGCGTCAGAACATGCTGCCGCAATTTGGTTTCAGCGAACTCCTGTTTCTGGTGATCATCGCCCTGGTGATCCTGGGACCGAAGGATTTGTCGCTGACCATGCGCAAACTTGGTCAATTCGTCGCCAAGGGCCGGTCCATGGCGAATGAGTTCAAGGCCGCCTTTGATGATATTGCCCGCCAGGCCGAACTGGATGACTTGCGCCAGGAGATCGAGGATCTCAAACGCGACAATGCTGTCACGCAGGCCGTGGATGAGCTGAAAGGCGTCGAAAAGGATATCAATGAAAGCGTCATGCGCGAGGAACGTGCCATGAAGCAGGAACTGAAAAAGCCGTTGCCGGACCTGCCGGACCCGCCGCCCGCGGCTGAGGCACCGGCTGTATCCGAATCTGCCATTGAACCCTCTCAGGACAAGGCGGCCTCATGAGCCAGGACCTGCCTGCCGATCAGCGCCCGGATTTGATTGAAAGCGAAATTGAAGCGTCGCGCGCGCCGCTGCTTGATCATTTGAACGAGCTGCGATCGCGCCTGATGAAAGCGCTGCTGGCATTCGCCATCTGTACGATTGCCTGCTTTTTTATTGCCGGTCCGATTTTCAACATTCTGGTTGAACCCTTCATTGAAGCCTTCCGGACCCATGGCGTGACCGAAGATCCGCGACTGATCTATACTGCGCCGCTCGAATTCTTCTTTGTGAAGCTGAAAATCGCCTTGTTTGCTGGCCTGTTCGTGTCCTTCCCGATCATGGCGTGGCAGGTCTATGCCTTTGTCGCGCCGGGCCTGTACAAGAATGAACGTGGCGCGTTTCTGCCGTTCCTGATTGCGGCACCTGCCTTGTTCACGATCGGCGTGCTGTTCGTCTTCTCTGTCATGATGCCGCTGGTCATGACTTTCGCGCTGAGCCAGCAACAGGCGGGCGGCATTGATGCCGTGCAGATTGAAGCGCAGATCAAAGTATCCGAATATCTATCCCTGACCCTGGCCCTGATGACGGCGTTCGGGCTCTCATTCCAGCTGCCGGTCATCCTCGGCCTGCTCGGGCGTGCTGGTCTGGTCGGCGCGGAAACGCTGCGCAGTGGGCGCAAATATGCGATTGTCGGCATTCTCGCCGTTGCCGCTTTTGCCACACCACCGGATTTCATTTCACAGATCATGCTGACCGTGCCGGTCTACGGCTTGTATGAGATCAGTATCTGGATCGTATCGGTGATGGAACGCAAGGCCGCTGAGGCGGATGCCGAGGCCGAAGCCGAAGCCTAGAACGGGGCGCAGTCCATCAATTCAAGACTGATTGGCAATCTTGTCGATGGGGACGCGCAAGCGCCTTCAAAGTCCGCGCTTTCAATGCCGATCGTCCCTTCCAGGTTTGCGCCGGCAAGGCGCGCGTTTCGAAAGCTTGTATTGGTCAAGGTTGCTTCAAAAAAGTCCGCATCGACCAGGACAGCATTATCGAAAATAACACTCGTGAGGTCGGCTGCCGTCAGCGCTGCGCCCGTCAGATTTGCGGCGGAAAAATCTGCTTCAAACACCTGCCCGGCGCGCAGCTTTGCGCCGGTCAGAATGGCACCAATAAACTTCCCATTCTCCAGGCTGGCGCCGCTCAAATCTGTGCTGGTCATTTGCGCGCTATTGAACTGTCCGAACTGCAGATTAGCGCCGATCAGAATGGCATTCTCAAATGAGGCGCCACTGAAATCGGCGTGTCGCAGATCTGCGCCTTGCGCAATGGCACTGTTGAAATTCGTATTGTGACCCTGAACCCCGCGAAGGTTGGCGGCGGGTAGATCCGCGCCGGGATAATTGGCTTCGGACAGGTTCCAGCCGGACAGGATCTGTCATGCCAGGGGGCAAACGATGCAAGAACAACTATAGGAGCGCGCAAAGGAAATCCGGGTCGGGACTTCTTGTGCAAGGCTCATTTGGGTCGCGGCAAGCGCGCTTCCCAAAATGGCCAGTGAACGCATGCCAAATTGAGTCTTCATGCGACCGGTCATAGGGGAACTCCGCCGGCGACTGAACTGAATTTGTGGTAATTAAATGCGCGCACGGGCGGTTGTTGCAAACTTGCCGCACTCACCGCCATCAAACGCAGTTCGGGATGCTTTTCCCTTTAGGCAATTTCGTATTGGCGTCGCCGCAGGCCTGATTGAGCTGGGCTTGCGACAACCCCTTTGCAAGGGAGAGGTCTGCGCCAGAGAAATTCGCGCCAGACAGGTCTGCTCCGGTCAAGTTGGAGGCACCGAAATAGGTGCCGACCGCGATCGCATTCTGGAGATTGGCGCGCGAGAAATTGGTGCGATTGAAACGGGCTCCGAAGAGGTTGGCGATGGACAGATTGGCGCCGGATAGATTGGCGTCATCATATGTGGTCAATGCCAGATTGGATTGCCGCAGACGTGCGCCCGACAGATCGATCTTGCTAGCATCCTTGTAGGAAAGCTCCGCCTGGAACAGATTGCACCCGGGGCAGGATTGGCCGTCGCGAACCTTCCCGATATCGCCGGCATTCTGCGCAATTGCCGGGCTTGCCGCCAATCCGGCCACCACAACAAGGCTCGCAAACTGTCTCAGCATGGGACGGGTCTTTCGCGTCTGGGTTTCGTCTCCAAATCCTTCACGCAAACCGCGGGCCAGCCCGCCTGAAAAGCCTATTCCGACGCTTCGACCTTGCCGACTTGCCCGCAGGTATCACAGACAATGTCGCCATCAGCCTCGTCCTGGTACAGCGTGAAACTGCCACAACTCGTGCACGCTTCAGAGAGATAGGATGGGCTTTCTGCCAATTCAGACTCAGAGGCTTCGGTCTGGTCGTCTTCGCGCTCGGCCTCTCGTTCCTCACGTTTCTTGTTGAGGATGACGATATTGTCCGGGATCTGTCCGCGCGAATACCCGCGAGAGATCAAATGCGCGGCCTCATCCGGCAAGGGTTGTGCGTGCGACTTCTCAATACCGTCCTCAAGCCCGCGTCCGAGGCCATCATGCGTGACATCGCCCAGTTCTGCGAGATCCTCACGTGCCAGGTAAGACACGGCAAGCTCCCGGAAAATATAGTCTAGGATAGATGTTGCCCGCGTGATCTGGTCATTGCCGGTCACTTCACCCGCCGGTTCAAACCGGGTGAAGACAAAGGCGTCGACATATTCTTCCAGCGGCACGCCATATTGCAGGCCGAGCGAGACCGCGATGGCGAAATTGTTCATCAAGGACCGGATCGCGGCCCCTTCCTTATGCATGTCGATAAAGATTTCACCGATCGAGCCATCATCGAATTCGCCCGTGTGCAGATAGACTTTGTGCCCGCCCACGGTGGCTTTTTGGATATAGCCTTTGCGGCGGTCGGGAAGCCGTGTGCGAGACACACCGGACGGCGCTTCGAATATGGTTTGCGGGGCGGCGTCCTCGGCCATGAGATCCTCGGCCAGAGCGGCGATATGGGTCATCCGGTCGGCGGTCAGGCGATCGAGCTCTGTATCGAGCGCCGGCAACCAGGCCGAGACATTAGTTTGCAGCAATTCTTCCACATTCAGATCTGGCGTGGTCGCGCTTGAGAGAATAACTGGGACCCCGCACGTTTTTTGGATCGTCTTTGCGAGGGTCAGCGTCTCCTCTGAGTTCAAGACCTGGGTCAATGCAGCTGCGTCGAGCGCGGCGCTTGCAAGTTTTTCGGGGCGGCCATCCATGGCCTCTTCCGCTTCAGCAATTTCACGCTTGGAGAACCCAATGGATTTCAGCAGTGCCCGTCCATCTGCATCGAAGGATTCCGGCGCCAGGCGCAGATCATTGGAGATAATATCATCACCCAGAACCCAACGCGAGAAAGCGGCATTTAGCGGCAACCCTTCGCCCAGGGCGCTTTTGACCTTGTCGATCGCCTGGGTCGAGAACCCGCGCGTCCGCAAAACATCGCCGCCAAAATGCGGCATCAATTCCAGATCGGCCGCCGCATCGATCTCCGTCAGCAAGGCGGGCAGGGTCGCGGGAGCTGTTCGAGAAAGGCCAATGCGCGCCATCAGATGAAGATTTGGCTGATCACCCTCAATCGCCTCGATCAGCGTGCTCATTGGGCGCAGGCTCAGCGTCGTGGGTTGAAACTCCGACAATGCGCGCGTTGAAAGAGGCGCGAAGGCGAGGGAAATCTCGCGCTTGCTCGGGCGCGCAGGACGGGTCTCCAGGTCGAGTATCGCGGCGTGCTTTTTCGTGAAACTGCTGCCCGTGGCAATCGATTCGATCAGCTTTAGCAGGGCAATCACTGCATCCGCTTTATCGAGCGAATAAGCCAGGCCGAGGCCCATCATGGCGGCGGACAGCCCACAGGGCACAAAGATCAATTTGGGACCATGCGCGTCCAGAGCGGCGCCGCAGAGATCGTCCAGCACATCTATTTCCAGGCCATCGGGCGTCACGAAGCGCGCCAGATCCACAGCCATGGCCGAATCATCCGCCGCTGGGGCAGGCGTATTTTCGATCAGGGCGCCGACGCCGGCGCGGCGAATATCGTTGATCTCGCTCACGTTGGCAGTTTCAGCAACGCGACAGGCGGGTGGGGCGGCGGCTTCGATCGCAGCATTCCGGAACGCGTCTGCGAGCGCTTCGAAGCCGCGATCCTGTTGCAGGGCCTCTTCGATCAGGGCGAGCGGTACGCCGCGCGCGACAGCCTCCGCCAATTCGGCATTCTTTGGCGTATCGCCCAGGCCTTCCAGTAATTCCGCCATAGCCAGCTTGCTGGTTCGATCGAGGCGTTGATGGGTCGCCGCAGCGATCGCATCGGGGGCATCTTGCAGATTTGTCATCGGGATCGCGGTCAGGTCAGAGAACGACAGAATCGGGCTGATCAGCCCTTCTTCCATCGCTGTTGCCAGCAATTTCGCGTTGCGATCGGGTTTGGACATAAACTGCGCCCTCCAGCCAGAGCGGGCTTGACCTAGCCCGCGACATGATGTGTTGCCTGTCCTAACTAGATTCGGCGACTTGCACGCGCCATAATGCGGTCAAATATCACTGTCAGGACGAACAATATGTTTAAACTGTTTACATGGTGGAATGGCATCAGCCCGGGCGGATGGTTCGACATCAAGCGGCGCGGCGTTCTGATCGGTAGCGACGAGTATGGAAATCGCTATTTCGAGGACCGCAAGATATCGGTTGAAGGCCGCAAGCGCCGTTATGTGATCTATAATGGCGTCGCGGAGCCGTCCAAAGTGCCACCGGATTGGCATGGCTGGCTGCACTATACGTTCAAGGAACCCCCAACGGACGCGCCATTGAAGCGTCAGGACTGGGAAACTGATCACACACCAAACATGACCGGGACCGTGTTTGCATATCGTCCAAAAGGCAGTCTGCGGGAAGGTGGCGAGCGCCGCGAAGCAGACGCAGATTATGAGGCTTGGGATCCAAATGCGTGAATCCATTTTCGAAACGCTTGTCGGGCTCGGCGTTCTTATCGTCGCTGGAGTCTTTCTCTGGTTCGGTCTGGCGCGCGGCGCCGATGCCGGCGTATCTGGCGAGACGGTTGAAATCGGTGCGCGTTTCAACAGCGCGGCAACCATAGATCGCGGAACAGATGTCCGCATGGCCGGTGTGAAGATCGGCACTGTAAGAGATATTTCACTGGATCGCGCGAGTTCGCAAGCGCAAGCAACAATGATCATTGACGCAAACATGCTACCATTGAGCGTGAACACGACGGCCCAGGTCACGTCAGATGGTTTGCTGGGGGGCGCACACATTGCCCTCAGCGACACAAATGGTGGTGACGCAATTTCGCTCTGCGAAGGTGAGCAGGCTCTGTTTGATGGAAGTGGCTGCGGTGAGATCGTGTTGGCCCGTGGCGCCATCGATGCCTTCGGAGAAGTTGCAAATTTTCTCGGAGCATCCACCCCTCTTCCAGTCGACACGGTGTACGCAAATCTCGGCGCAAGGTTTAGTGCCGCAAACGGGATCAAGCCTGGAACTGATGTCCGCATGGCCGGTGTGAAAATTGGTGAGGTTCAATCTGTTGCTTTGGATCTCGATCGGACGGAAGCAAAAGTGGTGTTGAAAGTCGATGAGCGCATCCTCCCGATTGGCGATGGAACATCTGCCCGTGTCCAATCTCAGAGTCTGCTGGGCGGAACTTACATTAATCTTGAACCAGCCCCGGCGATTGGAGAGATTTATGTCTGTGAAGAGGGT
>ERZ1740067.2615-NODE-2615-length-10804-cov-5.235650_pt1 | contig 10804 bp, 7 predicted proteins | sample MGYA00581736_ERZ1740067 | MGnify/ENA primary metagenome ERZ1740067 (study PRJEB43018, sample SAMN04849236) | marine metagenome | isolation source: floating plastic debris | place: Pacific Ocean | collected 2008-08-27 | study: EMG produced TPA metagenomics... | reverse complement strand
ATCCATTACCCCGCCCTTTGTTGTGGCGACTTTTGTCCGTTTCGGGTAAATTATACATCGGAATGGCTTTTATTTTCAGACCCATCATTTTTTTAGTTTGACCATTGGCCATTTCATGAAATTTCTTAGGAGCAAAAGTTACATCTTCTTTATTGAGGCGATCTATCACTGCTTGAGGAGCAAGCAATTCGGCATTTTTAATGTCCAAAGCTCCTAGAGTTTTTTTGTTCAAGTGGTCACCGTGAATATCAGTAATCAAAACCAAATCGGGCTTAGGAAATTTGGCATAGTGCTCGGCACCGCCATATGGATCAACGTAAATTGTTTTGCCATTCCATTGCAGTACCATGGAGGCGTGCAATACGGGGTGTATGGTGATTTTGCCCTTTCTGGCTTCAACCTGGTCGCTTTGAGCCTGAGCTTGCCACAGTGTCAAGATCAAGAGTAGTCCAATCATGCATTGTTTTTTCATAGATTCATATGTTTATGCTTACTACCATAAAAACCCTCCATCCAAGAAATAGTTTGTGAATGGAGAAGTAAGTGAAGTGATCAATCAGAAATCAATTGTTTTTCCCTTTACTCTGCCTTAGTCAGGTCCTCATTTTTAGCTTTCTACTTTTGGGGTTCCTTGCTTTTTTTGTTTATTGAAGATGCAAACGCCAAAATAAGATTTTGAAATTATAACGAAAACGATGAACTCATTTGGTACATAAAAGATTAAGTACACTATAACATTAGTTTTTAATATTTTTCTTCAAGTCCCAGTCAGGTTGTGAAGACACAACCCGAGGCGACGAAGCCGTTGTTTGTGTCTTCACAAACAACTCGGGTAACAGTATAAATAGAAATTTACTGAGTACGAAGTCGAGGTGAGTCCCATCATAAAACGAAACTATAAAATACAAAAGCAATGAAAGAAGCCGTTATTGTCTCCACTGCACGTACCCCAATAGGCAAAGCCTACAAAGGGTACCTCAACAATACCTACGCACCCACTATGGGAGGCTGGGTAGTAAAAGAAGCGGTAAAAAGAGCGGGCATCGACCCAGCCGAAGTAGATGATTGCATCATGGGGTGTGCTTTGCCCCAGGGAACTTCCAGTCCAAACATTGGTCGTTTGGTAGCACTATCAGGTGACTTGCCGGTAACGGTGGCTGGAATGACCGTAGACCGTCAGTGTGCTTCAGGAATGATGGCTATTGCGACTGCGGCCAAGCAAATCATAGTAGATGGCATGCAAATCGTAATCGGAGGTGGACTAGATTCCATCAGTTTGGTACAAAACAACCATATGAATACCCACCGCATGTTTGACAAAGCATTGGTAGCCAAGCACCGTGATGCATACATGCCCATGCTCCAAACTGCCGAAACGGTGGCCAAGCGTTACAATATCGGCCGAGACCAACAAGACGAGTATGGATTGCAAAGTCAACAACGTACTGCGGCAGCCCAGGAAGCAGGTAAGTTTGACGATGAAATCATCCCGATTACTGCCAATAAAGCCATTGTAAACAAAGAAACCAAAGAGGTGACTTATGCCGATGTCACAATGACTAAGGACGAAGGAAACCGTCCGAGCACCACGCTTGAGGCCTTGCAAGGACTACGCTTGGTAAACGAAGGAGGAACCATTACTGCGGGAAATGCCAGTCAATTGTCGGATGGAGCATCGGCTTGTGTAGTGATGGATGCTAAATTGGCCGAACAACGTGGCTTGACTCCTTTGGGAGCTTATCGTGGAATGGCGGTGGCTGGAACCGAACCCGACGAAATGGGCATCGGACCTGTTTTTGCCGTGCCCAAGCTCTTGAAGCAACATGGTTTAAAAGTAGAAGACATTGGCCTATGGGAGCTAAACGAGGCTTTTGCTGTCCAGGTAATTTATTGCCGCGATCGTTTGGGTATTCCAAATGATTTGTTGAATGTAAACGGAGGCTCTATTGCAATTGGCCACCCTTATGGAATGAGCGGTTCGCGTATGGTTGCCCATGCATTGATCGAGGGCAAACGCCGTGGCGCCAAGTATGTAGTATCTACCATGTGTGTAGGTGGTGGTATGGGAGCAGCTGGATTGTTTGAGGTTTATTAAAGTCTCAGCGTTGGTGAACGACAAAAATCTCCAAATGAACAAGCTGCTTTAGTACTAATTACCTAAAGTAGCTTGTTTTTTAGGGTTAGTTTACTATTTTTGAATTATAAGAGAAAAAATTGTACTCCATTCAGAATCATCTCCCTACTTTAGGTCATAAAAGAGCAGGGAAGTGAAAAACGATTTAACCCAAAAACAACTTTATGTCTTTTTACGCAGGAGAACGGCAACAAAAAATATATTCCTCGGGGGCAAGCGGGAAACGACCCATTGTTCCAGTAGATTTGACCCAACTTGAAGAAGCGGCTCGAAAAAAAGTGCCTGCGAAGGCCTTTGCCTACATTGCAGGAGGAGCCGGTATTGGTCAAACCATCCAAAATAATCGTACTGCTTTTCAATCATACGAAATCATTCCTCGTATGCTGCGAGATGTATCAGTGCGCAACACCTCAGTAGAGTTGTTTGGCGATAAATTGCCATCCCCGTTGTTGACCTCTCCGGTGGGGGTGCTAGAAATGGTACACCCAAGGGCCGATATTGCACTGGCCGAAGCGACCAGTAGTTTGGGAGTACCTATGATTTTTTCTAATCAGGCTTCCCGCCCAATGGAAGACTGCGCCGCTAAAATGGGGGACAGTCCTCGGTGGTTTCAGTTATATTGGAGCAAATCCAACGACTTGGTTGCAAGCCTGTTAAAGCGAGCCGAAGCTTCGGGGTGTTCAGCGATTGCGGTTACATTAGACACTACCATCTTGGGATGGCGCATTCGAGATCTGGACCAAGCTTATTTGCCATTTTTAGAAGGTAAAGGCATTGCTCAATATACCAGTGATCCGGTTTTTCAAAGATTGATGGACGAGCCAGATGACCCCAATGCGCCTCAATTAAAACCTAAAGTTACTTTGCATTTATTGAAAACGGTGATGCAAATGAAAAAAAACTACCCGGGTGGTTTTTGGAAAAACTTGCGATCCGATCGCCCTCTGAAAGCAGTCCGAAAGTTTACCAGTATTTATTCCCGCCCCTCTATCAAATGGGAAGAACTCAAGTTTTTACGCGAGCATACCAAGTTGCCCATCGTTCTCAAAGGCATACTCCATCCCGATGATGCTCAAAAGGCGTTGGACTATGGTATGGATGGCCTCATTGTATCCAACCACGGAGGGCGTCAAGTAGATGGAGCCGTGGGAACCTTTACAATGTTACCTGAGATTATAAAAGTGGTTGATGATCGAGTACCAGTATTGTTAGATAGTGGTGTACGCAGTGGTTCAGACATGTTCAAAGCCATTGCATTGGGGGCCAAAGCAGTGTGCATTGGACGACCTTATGCCTACGGGTTGGCCTTGGCGGGTGCTGCCGGAGTAACCGAAGTTTTGAGTAATTTGATGGCCGATTTTGAGTTAAATATGGCGCTTTCGGGCTGTACTTCTATCAAAGAAATCACCCCTGACACCTTGCGTAAAGTAAGATATTAGCTTTGTAGCCATTGGGTGGCATCTTCTTTGGTCTCAAAATATTTACTGGCAAACTGTTCTTTGGCAATTTTTTCATCCATCATTTGCTGCAAAGATACTTGGGCAAATAAATCGGAGCTTACTACAAAAGCAATTCGCTTGAGTCCCGATGCTATAAATTGAGGAAAAATGATTTGATCAGTCCAGGTTTGAACTTCAGGAGTAATCATAAATTTAAACTTCCTCAAATCAACCAGCGCCAAGGGGAGCTTTTGGATGGTACATTGTGCTGCATTTGCAGACATCTCTTCTTTGTATTCTTCATCAGTCATATCTATGCTGGTATCAAACCATTCGTACCACATAAGATGTTGCTCCTTTGAACAACCAAAGTGCCAATATTTGCTTTTGTGCAATACTTCCATATACTTGTATTTGAATGATGGCTAAATTTATAAAAATATCGATCATGCCCAGTATTGTGGCACAAACATTTTTTCTGGTATTGGTATTTAATATAAACGTAGGAAATTCTTTTTTAGACTGACTTTTTCAATTTTTGTATGGCAGAAGACAACCCTCAAGCACAAGATCCTCAGCCCAACCAAGACCAGCAATGGGTAAAAGAAGTAGCCCGCCAAAGCTGGGAACCAGAACTCTTAATTTCAGGAGCAGCGGCCTATGCCTCTTTGAGTTTGCCTGGTCTATTCAAAAGTGCCTTTGTGGCTTATAGAATGGATTTTATGGTGGGTAGTAGTAAGATCGACTTGCTTTTCCCCACCCTTATTTATGCGGTATTTGCTTCTATTGGTCAAATCTTGATCCTGACCTTTTTTTTACACTTTGCCATGCGGGCTTTTTGGGTAGGTATGGTTGGGTTGTTATCAGTATATCCTCAGGGCATTCGTTTTAGCGAAATAAAATACGTAAGTGACTATGGCAAAACGTTCTTGAAAAAGAAATTGACCACGGTGGACGAGTTTGTAATTCGGCTAGACAAATGGTGTAGTATTTTGTTTTCTGTTGCTTTTATCATTGTATTGGTGTTACTGGGAGTGGCCCTGATGTATGCCTTCTTTTTTGTAGTGATGGCATTGGGAAAACTACTGGTTCCCAACGAATTGATCAAGTCTTACACGGTCTTAATCTCTTCAGTGATGGCGGCTATCTTTGTTATTTTTGCCCTGGTGGTATTTATTCTAAAAAGAATTAAGAACAATGAGGATGCCCAAAAATGGAGTTTTTTGATTAATTATCGCATTGCTCAAGTATTGTTTCCAATCATCAGTAAGGCAACCCCTTATCTGATGTATACTTTTTACTCCAACTTGTCTCGCCGTCATTTGATGGTAAGTTCGTCGTTAATTGGAGCATTGTTCCTGGTTTTATTAATCAGTAATTCCAATAATAGTGGCTACAAACAAAAAGACATTTTCGATACTCGGAGCTATTTTTCTGAAGGAAGTGCCGAAAATCTATTACGAAACGATTATTATGAAAACCTACGTGACCCCCAACAACCTATAGAACACCTCACTATTCAAGCTGACATCGTCAAAGAACCATTTCTAAAGCTTTTTATTGCTTACCCCAAACGACTTGATTTTCGCTTGAACCAACTTTGTAAGCCATTTTCCCCAGACCCTAAACTTTTGCCACCCGCTCGACAAGCAAAGAAAGACGCCCACCATTTGGCTTGTTTTGGGCAGTTTTATCAAATCTATCTCAACAAGGTTCAAATCAACCAACCCAATTTTATGTTTTATGTCCACCCTGTGAGTCAGGTAAAGGGAATCATCGCCTATATTCCTATCGATTATCTCATAAGTGGTAGTAAAAATTTGCTACAGATAAAAACCAAATTACCTGACCCACTCATCAAAAAAAAGCGACGAACTACCTATGCTTATTCATTGCCGTTTTGGTATGTAAAAGGAAAGTAGCTTGGTACTTGGAAGCCAATGGGACGTATCAAATTATTCATTAGTGCTTTAATGAGTGTAAAAAAAGCAACGGATTACGACTGATCATCCGTAATCCGTTGCCCTTTGATTGCGTGAGAGAAAACTAACTACCTCTTTTCAAAAGCAAACCATCATTCGCCTAGTAACCAGGCCTTGGCTTGCTGGTCATCGTCAAAATAGCGGGTCACAATGGTTTCGGGAGGTTGGTGTTTTTCCATTTCTTCAACGCTTTGTTGTACGCCTACATTGGCGATGATGTCAGAAGGAACAATCAGGGCTATTTTTCTTAATCCAGCTTTAAGTACCCTTTGGTTGAAGTCTTGCGCAGTCCATTCCTGCAAATCGGGTGGAATTATAAAAGCAAAGTCTTTGGTGTAGCCCATCCAGTACTTGATCTTGTGTTGTTCCACAAATTGAGCTGCATCCATCAGTGTTGATTGAAAGTCTTCATTTTCCATTTCATAGGTAGAAGGCAACCAAATAATGGAAAATAAGGCATTTTCTTTGTCAAAGAATGCATCTGAAAAATCGTTTTTAAAAGCAACTTCTTGCATAATTTTGATATATAGTGTAAAAAAGGGATAATTGATAAAAGGGATAATTGATAAAAGGAAGGTGTACATTCCCTTAATCCACGCTATAGTTGGTGAGTACTGTTAAAGTAGCGTTTGTGAAAGATGCGTTTCTATATATTTTATTTCGTGGGTGATTAGGCGGGCAAAGCAAACACTTAAGTTTGTGGTGATGGACTGTTAAAGGGGGGTTCTTCCTCATAAAAATGGATGTGGGAGAAGTTTTGATCATAGTGCATTAAAAAATAACCAGGATCACTCATCCAAAAGCCATTTTTCGGCCTTGATGGGGTCATCAAAATAGCGGACTTCAAAGGTTTCATTGTCTCTAGTCCTATCCATTTCTCCTACACTTTGTTGTACTGCCAAATGAGTAATGTAATCAGTCGGGATAATCATGGCCATTTTTCGTAATCCAGCGTTGACCAATCTTTGATTAAATTCTCCTGCTGTCCAACTTTGTAATTCAGGAGTCACAATGAAGGCAAAATCTTTGGTATGCCCCATCCAGCGCTGAACTTTGTATTCTTCAATAAACCTTGCACATTCCATAAAGGTATATTTGTATTCTTCGTGGGTCATCTCATAAGTAGAAGGTAACCAGTGAGTGGTAAAAAGGGCATCTGCTAAGGTAAAGGACGCTTCAAAAAAACGATTTTCAAAACTTATTTGATTCATAAAGCTTAAGATTGTAAAGGTGTAAAACGGTATTACCAGAGTCTAAACCAGTTTGATGGTGTGTGCTGATATTTAAAAATAAAGTTGAGTTTAGAAATGTTTGTACATTTATTTGTATCAATGGATAGTATTTAAATATTATACTGTTTGTTCACTGATTAGTTTAATAAAAATAGTTATTTATATGAAAAAAAAGTTACTATATGTAATATTACTCATTGCGAGTATAAGTATTATTACCTCCTGTGGACCAGGAGATAACAAAGGTACCAATACGAAGGGAGGCAATAAGGTAGATTTAATTGTACACAATGCTACTGTATACACGGTTGATAATAAATTCAGCAAGGCAGAAGCTTTTGCAATTAGAGATGGGAAGTTTGTAGCAGTAGGTACTTCCAAAGAGATTCTGGGTAAATATACTTCTCAAAATAAGTTAGACCTCCAGGGCAAACCCGTGTACCCTGGTTTTTTTGACGCTCATTGTCATTTTTATCGCTATGGTTTGGGTTTGCGTCAAGTAGATTTGGTAGGAACGAGCTCTTTTGCTGAAATCGTGAATAAGCTGGTTGCTTTTCGCAAACAAAATCCAGATCAACCTTGGTTGATGGGGCGTGGTTGGGATCAAAATGATTGGCAGGTCAAGGAATTTCCCAATAAAGATACTTTGGATCAATTGTTTCCTGATGTACCCGTATTTCTGACCAGAGTAGATGGCCACGCGGCTTTGGTAAACCAGAAAGCATTTGACTTGGCAGGGGTAAAAGCAGGCGATAAAATAGACGGTGGATTGGTAGAAACCAAAAACGGGGGATTAACCGGAATTTTGGTAGACAATGCCACTGATTTAGTAAATACCAAAATTCCGGAAGCTACCAGGGCCGAACAAGAAAAGGCATTGTTAGATGCTCAGAAAAATTGTTTTGCGGTAGGGCTTACCAGTGTAGTGGATGCTGGGTTAAGCCGTAATACCATTGAACTCATTGATGAAATGCAAAAGGCAGAGCAATTGAAAATGAGGGTCTACGCCATGGTAAGTGCTACCAAAGCCGATTTGGATTATTACTTGGCCAAAGGCAAGATAAAAACGGATCGCTTGAACGTACGATCGGTAAAAGTATACGCTGATGGTGCTCTAGGTTCTCGAGGGGCTTGTTTGTTACACCCCTATTATGACAAAGCCGACCAACAAGGTTTTTTGTTGTCTTCCCCCAAAAAACTAGACAGTTTAGTAAAGGTCATTTCCAATAAAGGTTTCCAAATCAATACGCACTGCATTGGAGACTCGGCCAATCGCTTGTTGTTAGACATTTATGGAAAATACCTTAAAGGAGAAAACGACCTTCGTTGGCGTATAGAGCATGCACAGGTGGTAAGCTTTGCTGATATGGAAAAATTTGCTCAGTTCAAGGTCATTCCTTCGGTCCAACCCACCCATGGTACATCAGACATGTATTGGGCTGACGAACGCTTGGGACCAGAGCGGGTAAAAACGGCTTATGCCTTCAAAGATTTATTGAAAAAAGGGGGGCTTTTGGCCATTGGGAGTGACTTTCCGGTAGAACACATCAACCCAATGTATGGTTTTCACGCCGGGGTAGCCCGACAAGATGCTAAAAATTATCCTAAAGGAGGTTTTCAGGTGGAAAATGCCATCAGTCGAGAAGAAGCCCTCAAAGGCATGACGATCTGGGCTGCTTTTAGCAGTTTTGAAGAAAACGAAAAGGGAAGCATTGAGGTAGGCAAGATGGCTGATTTTGTAGTCACGGCCAAAGACCTGATGACTGCCCCAAAAATCGAATTACGGAACCTCAAAGTAACCCATACTTTCGTAGCGGGCGAAAAAGTTTTTGAGTTGCAGGAAAATCAAAAGCTAAGTGAAAAATTGGAATTGAAAGGTGAAAGAAGGCTCAAAGCAAAGTTTAAGAAGCAATACTTGAAAAGGTTTTTGGCAAGTAGAAAAAGAAAAAATAAGAGTAAAACTACGCTCAAAACCCAATACCAATAGTAAGAAGGGGAAATAATTGTTATTGTTTCGCTTATTGTTTTATTGTTCCGCTTTGTTCATTGTTTTATGGTTAAATGGTTGCGCGAGGCGACGCAATATCATAATTATTGATGATTGATTAGCTTCTGGCAAAACTTGAATTTAGTTCTACGGTTTTTGATTATCAATTGTTGATGTTTGATTGGTCCGCCTTGCGCTACTATGGACCATCGACCGTGGACTATGGACTTAGAACTAAAAAACTATGGACAATTGACAATGAACTAATGACTCCTACCCACTCCTGCCTACGATCAACAAACTATAAAAAACTGTGGACCATCGACCGTGAACTATGGACTAGATAAAACGAAACTTTATTTTTTGCGAATTACTTATTTGTTAACTTTGTTAAAATTTTTATCAACAACTTAAATAAGTAAAACTGAGGAAGCTTTCGTAGAAGGCATCAATCCTCACTCAAAACAATGGACAGACCTGTAAGAGTAAGATTTGCTCCGAGTCCTACCGGACCCTTGCACATTGGTGGTGTACGCACTGCGTTGTACAATTATCTGTTTGCCCGCGAAAAGGGCGGTAAGTTTATTCTCCGTATAGAAGACACCGACCAGGAACGGTACGTGGCTGGAGCTGAAAAGTACATCATGGAAAGCCTGGAGTGGTTAGGCATTGCTCCTGATGAATCGCCAGAACACGGAGGAGAATATGGCCCTTATCGTCAGTCGGAACGCAAAGCAATGTACCGCCAGTATGCCGAACAACTCATTGAGTCAGGTCATGCATACTACGCTTTTGATACTCCCGAAGAGCTTGCCGAGATGCGGGAAAGGTTGAAAGAAGCCAAATCTAAAAATTTGTCTTACAACGCCATTACCCGTAAGCAAATGAAAAACTCTTTTACGCTTTCTGAGGAAGAAGTCAAAGAGCGGATTGCCTCGGGCGAACCTTATGTCATTCGAGTGAAAATTCCTCACCGGGAAGAAGTTCGTTACAAAGACATCATTCGTGGGGCCCAAATGGTACACGGATCTACCTTGGACGATAAAGTGATTATGAAAGCGGATGGAATGCCCACTTATCACTTGGCAAATGTGGTAGATGATTACCTCATGAAAATTAGCCATGTGATTCGAGGTGAAGAGTGGTTACCCTCTCTGGCGCTGCACGTGTTGTTATATCAGTTTTTGGGTTGGCAAAACGAAATGCCCGAGTTTGCTCACTTGCCACTTTTGCTGAATCCTCCTGGCAAAGAAGGGAAACTGAAAAAGAGGCAGGCAGATAAATTGGGCGTTCCGGTATTTTCATTGCCTTGGCAAGACCCGGACACAGGCGAGCAGTTTTTGAATTTCAAAGAACTAGGGTTTTTGAAAGATGCTTTGATCAACTTTTTGGCATTGATGGGCTGGAATCCAGGCACCAACCAAGAGATATTTGACTTGGCTCAACTGGAAAAAGATTTTGATCTGGATAAAGTGAACAAGGCAGGTATTCAATATGACTACAACAAAGCACGTTGGTTCAATGAAGAATACATCAAAACCAAGCAGGTAAAAGAACTGGTTCCTCATTTGATGGCCGTGCTCAAAGTCAACGGAATAAATACTGATAAGATTGACCCACAACAGGCGGAGCAGATCGTACTATTGTTCCAAAACCGGGTGACTTTGCTTCCGGATTTTTGGGATAAACCAGAAGGTGGTGCCAATGGTACTCCTGAGGTAGACCCAAAACGTTTGGCTCAAGCCAAGGTATTGTTTCATATGCCGGCCGAATACGATGAGAAAACGGTACGAAAAAAATGGACTGGTGAAGCAGCTGATTTGGTAGAGGCTTACAAAAAAGACCTGAGTCAATTAGAAAATTGGGTGGCCGATGATATCAAAACGACACTCGATGCTTTATTGGCTTCTAAAGGAGTAGGTTTGGGTAAAGTGATGCCTGCGGTACGCGTGGCCTTTACTGGGGCAGGCAAAGGTCCTGATTTAATGGCAGTAATGGAAATCATTGGAAAAGAGGAAACCATCAAAAGG
>ERZ1740067.2614-NODE-2614-length-10806-cov-8.874616_pt1 | contig 10806 bp, 3 predicted proteins | sample MGYA00581736_ERZ1740067 | MGnify/ENA primary metagenome ERZ1740067 (study PRJEB43018, sample SAMN04849236) | marine metagenome | isolation source: floating plastic debris | place: Pacific Ocean | collected 2008-08-27 | study: EMG produced TPA metagenomics... | reverse complement strand
CCTCATCTGTTGGCATTTTCCTACAGCCACTGCATAGTCAATCCCGTAGAGCCGTAAATCGTAGTGAATGATGTGGTGACACTGGTGATGGAGGTTTATCCCTTCAGACGCAACATCGGTAGCGATCATCATTCGCACAGGTGCGGCATTCGTACCAAAAGCTTCGACCGTTTTCATAAGGTGAATATCTGGGCAAGTGCCATTGATAGACGCAATTGCTTGGGTTGCCTGTTTCTCAAACGCTTCGCTGTGTTTGAGCTTGAACTTTTGTGCGATCGCACTTGCCAAAGCCTTCTGAGTCGCAACATATTCAGTAAAAATCAAGACCCTGGGGCTCTTCGATTTGCCTGTCCAGCCAATCTCTTTAAGCTGTTCGCAAAGAATTTCAAACCTTGAAGAGGTAGCCAAAGATAATCCCTTCAACGCTGTCTCTAGGTCTCTCAGATATGGAATTTCGGGGCTTGATGGTGAGTCCTTTTGAACCCATTGCAGTCGCCTAGAAACTCGACCAGCACAGGACTCTGGACTCGACAAAAACTGGTTGTAGTAGCCATATTGCAACAGCTTTTGATTGCGCCAGCCGGAATCCTTGTCGGCTTTTTTATCTGCGATCGCCGCCCGCCGCATGTCTTCTAACAAGCTGTAAAAATTCTCTTCTGACGGCGTTGCCTCAATCGTCGTTTCACTCAAAGGCACCACCATTCGCTCGGTTAACTGTCCGCCAAGTTGACCTTTGATATCCTCTTTAAACCGCATCAGATAAAACCCTCGGATATCATCCGCGTCATATTCCTGATAACGCGGATCGGGAATAGCCGAAGGATCCAACAACGAAATCAACCGTCCGAAAGTCGCCCGTTTGCCATTGTGAGGCGTCGCTGTCGTCAGCAGCATACTGTCAGTACGTCGAGATAGTAATCGCGCTAATCGATGCGCCTGATGATTTTCCGGCACGCTCGCCCCAGCGACATTATGAGCCTCATCAATCACCACCAAGTCCCAACGAGTTTCCTCCAAGAAATGACGATAACGCCCCGCATCCTTGAGTGTGTCGATACTGATAATGATGCGATGGAACACCTCAAAAGGATTTTTATTCGTCGGAATTCGCAACCGCAGCCTAGCAATCCCTTTTGAATCCAGCCTTACGAGCGGAATATTGAAACGGTTCCATAGCTCCGCCTGAAACTGAGTCAGCATCGACTTCTTCGCCAATACCAAAATGCGATCGGCCCGCCCTCGCCGCATCATCTCAGTCAGAATCATCCCCACTTGAATGGTTTTGCCAAGCCCCACAGCATCCGCTAAAAGCAAACGCGGACGCAGCTGCTCCAAGGCTCGTTTCACAGAAGTAATCTGAAACGGCATTGGGTCAAAAGCACCTAGCCCATCTAGATCTGGCACCTCTCCTGCCGCTGGCATCTGCCGCAGCTGAGCCTCTAAAAATAACTTAGCCCTACGAAATCCGTTGGAAGTATCTGGCACCAAAACCGTTTTGCGTGGGTCAACCGGTTCAATCCTGTCTAACTGAGTCAAGAAAATGGCCTGGTGCCCTCTGACCAGATCATCCACGCCCACCACCTGAACTGCATACTGCGTACCCGCAGAATTAGATGCTTCTACTCGCTGCACCAGCCATTCCGCATCTCGGCAACGTACACGCATTCCCGCAGCTATGGTCAGCCCCACTAATCGTAGTCCTCCGGATTCAGGCAAAGGTCATCTAGCTTAGCCATCTTAAGACAGGCATTGAGAATTTCTACATCATCTTCAAAGCCAATAGGCGACTCAAAATCAGGATCCTCATCATTCGGATCGGAAAAATACAGCATGGCCCCTTTCAACCAGGGCTGTACATAACCCGGCAGTTGCTCCCAAGAATCAGACAAGGCATCGTAGGTCTTTTCAATTGCTTCGGCTAAGGCTATGTGCACCATCGGACTTTGCTGAGCCACTTGCCGAGCCAGAGCCACATGGCTGTGAACTTGATTGACCAGAGCAGAAACCTCTAACTTCTCAGCCTGCTGTGCCTTGATCGAAATAGATTGAGTGAGCAATTTGTCAAGCCCGTCAGGGTAAATAGGTAAATTCGTTTGCATAGTCAGTCAGTATCAGGAAGTAGTAACCAGTAGAGCAGCCTATATTTCTGCATTCGGGAGATTTTCAGGATGACAACACTGCATAGATTTAATTGCCGGTACCACTAATGTCATAAGAATTTCAAAAAACTATGAAATAAGCCGAAATCAAACCCTCTTGATGGATTCTGCTTGCTTAAAAGCATATATGCGCATTTGCAAAGTGTATGTGAGCCTATACCGCCTAGCTCCTTATTCTTATCTGAGCACAGTTATTGAAAGCACTAATCGTTAGAGCTGCCAATACCTACGACTGTCAGCGCGAGCCGATTTCCCTAACCATCGCAATCAGGGACATAGCAACGCTCAGAGGGGAGGATGCATAGAAAGTAGTCAGATTATCCTTATTTCAGCAGTAACCTAAACCTTTACCAAATCTTTGAGGCTAAACTGAAGCTTTATCTAGGCCAATCGCTCACTACACTCCATCATATATATTTGAAATGATAAATTCATATTTATGGACATAGCATGGACACGATTCCATTCCTTGTAAGCCTTCCTGGCGAAGATGAAGATGTCAAAGGAATTTTTACTGTAGATACAGACATAGTTGTACGTAATTTGCCGACGCAACAGCTAAAAGAAAATTTAAGTACTGTATGTCAAGGGATTGATTCTATCCTCAGTGACGTTCAGAAAGTAGGCAATTTCCGGCTCAAAGAAGTCACCGTTCAGGTTGAAGTCACTGCTGAAGGTGGTGTAGAGCTGGTAGGCACAGCAAAGTTAGGTGGCAAAGGTGCTATCACGCTGACGTTCGCGGAGTAAGGAATGAGCAAACGTCGAGCGCTACTGATCGGGGTCTCAGAGTATGAAAGCGATGCAATTTCCAACTTACCGATTGTCTGTCAAGATTTAAAGCTATTGCACTCTTCACTAGAAAAGTCAGGATTCACCGTACGTTCCTTCGGTGAAGATGGACTATCTTATGGCCGCAGCAAGATTCTGCAAACTCTCAGAGGGGAATGTAAATCTGCTCGGGGAGTAGATACTCTACTCCTTTACTTCTCAGGACACGGGATGCATTTCCGAGGGAAGGACTACCTTATTCCCGCTGACGCAGCGCTGGACGATGCTGAGGCTGTAGAAGAGTATCTTGTCCCTATTGACCTCAGCCGCATTATCGACGAATCGGATGCGAAGTCAGTCATATTCTTCGTCGATGCTTGCCGCGAGGGTGTCAAGCTAGGCTTTAAAGATACCTATCTCGCAGGATGGGGACGGGGCGATCGCAAAAAAGCAGCACGGCGTAGCTTTGTTTTAGTATTCGCTTGTGGACCAGGACAAGTGAGCCAGTATGTTTCAGGTGAGAATGGATTTAGTCTATTCTCACAAGCGTTAGCTAATGTTATCGATCCTAGCCATAGCGCTTGCACATTGAAAGCTGTTTTAGATGCTACCCAAGAAAATCTAAATGCTCTTGCAAACACTCACAAAAAACAATCTCAAAGAATCTACTGTGCTTATGAAGGTGCTGTAGAGGAGGACGTTACAGCGCGGATAATTTGTAACAGTTCATCCAATATAGTAAAAGACAACAGCATAGTTAACCCTTGGATAGAAGCTGTTCTTCAATCTTCCTTGTGGCCTGAGGAAAGCCCAAGTAGAACCTGTCCTACCCTGCACCTGAAAGAGCAAATATCTAAAATATTAAGAGCTTGTTGGAAGCAATGGCAAAACTCAATCATAGCTTTACCACAAGATGAGTGGAGAGATGAGAAAGCACCGATTCGTGTTCTAGAATCTTTAGAACTACTAGTACTTCGCTCGAATCCTTCAATTGAACTGACTATCGCGGAAACAGCCTTGGCCATTGTTTCGCCGTTTGTTCGAGAGGCCGTACTAGCGAATGGAATCGTACACGCGGCAAAAGTAGAACCTCTTTCCCTACAACCACACCATAGCAAAGATAGGTTTCGGAACGCATTAGACAAAATTCATCAAGCTCAACCTCGATTCATCCGTAAAGCTGAAAGATTAGAAAACCAAAATAGAGCTTTTGAGAAAGATGCGATCATGTCGTGGTTGCTACATCTTTGCCTACTGAAAAGCCTAGAGATATGGCAACCAGAATCATCTAATGGATATCTCTCAAACGATTTTATCAATGCTCTAAGTAATACTCAGGAAAATCAATCTCGTCTGGTCAGAGAAACTTTAACTAAACGGCGTTTGCTAGAGTTTGCTTACTGCATGTATGCAGACTTTGAGAGAGTTGAAAGAAACAACCGCTCTGAGGATCTCAAGGTTCGGTTGGTAGTAGGCTCTTATAGAGAAGAGCAAGTGATACGCGAAAAGATGCTTGCTTGTTTACTGAAATTAGCAAGCTCATTAGCAATTGATACTCGTACGCTTTCTGATGTCATAGTGGACCATATCGGATTGGCAGATCCTCTTGTTCCCGAGCAAGTTCTTCAGGTTGTCAATAAGGCTCGATGGAACCCTTCTGGACGAGGAAGAACCTTAACAGTTTTATGTGATCATCCAGCAATCGATCTTGCCCTACATGACTATGTTGGAGATATCGACGGAGTGCTAACTCATATACTGCGTCAGGTTGCAGAAAAAAAAGGATACATGGAAGTTCTATCAGGACTGCCCACGTATCTTCAGGCTGATGGTGTTCAAGCGGAAATACGAGACAACGCGCCCACTTACCAGTTACCGCATATCAACTTTCAGCTTGCGCATGATGAAGTTCGCGAACTACTCATGGGAGAGCAACTGTATGGCGATCCGATGTTGGCAATTCGTGAGCTGTACCAAAACGCTCTAGATGCCTGCCGATATAGGAACGCAAGACTCAAATTTCTAAGCCAGACTGATCAGCTCACACAACTTGGTGAGTCATGGGAAGGACACATTATCTTTAGACAGAGTGTAGATGAACAGGGCCGCGCCTACATCGAATGCGAAGATAATGGCATCGGTATGGGTATGACACATTTATCTAAATGTTTTTCTCGTGCAGGGCGGCGCTTTGCTGACTTACCTGAATTCATCGAAGAGCAAGCAGATTGGAGTAGATGTGATCCTCCTATTCGTCTTTATCCCAATAGTCAATTCGGAGTAGGTGTACTCAGTTATTTTATGCTAGCGGATGAAATCGAACTTGAGACCTGTCGATTGAGTCAAGAAGGAATCCCGGAGGAAAGATTTCAGATACGGATACCTGGAAGTAGCGGTCTCTTTCGAGCACAGAGATTGGGAACTGGACAAGCTGCTGGAACGAAAGTACGACTCTATCTTAATCGAACTCATCACAGAGGAAAAATCATCTCCTGCATTGAGACTTTACGAAGACTACTATGGGTTGCAGAATTTAAGACGGAGGTATATCAATTTGGCAGACAAGAGTTTTGGAAGCCTGGTGAGCTGAGACACCCTGATCTACCTCAGAGCTACTGCTTAAATACAAAACATCCAGACGTATGGTGGATTCCAGAAAATGAGTATTTGTATGGGGAGAACGGCTGTGTTCTGTCAGATGGATTATGGACGAGAGAATCTCAACCTGGATTTGTTGTTAACCTACGCTGTGAACATCTACCAAAACTTACTGTAGACAGGAGAGACATCGTAGAGTGGGAAAAAGAATGGGTATGTGCGACCCTCATAAAACACTCTAAGGACTTACTTAGATGGTCACATACAGACTTTAATCTGCTATGGAAGTTATCAGGGAGACATCCAAGAGTGGCTTCTAATATCGTTGAAGCATTAGTAAATGATGGGGTTGATGTTCGGCTTGGTAGAGGCAGCTCCGGAAACTTGAAGGTTCCAATACAAGAGATAGGATGTTTTGAGTTTGATTCTTGGGTTAGTTACTTTGGATACGGGGGAACGATTAAATCTTTGGTTTCTCATATGCCATGGTGGGTATTACCTTATCGATTAATACTTTGGGAAAAGTATGGTCTTTTCAAGGTTTCTGAGGCCTTTTTAGAAAGTGTGCCACCTTCTTTGGATTCAAAGAACTTTCCTGTACTCAAAGCAGGCGACAGTATTGTCTTGCGCAAGGATTTTCCTCCCAGGTCCTATCAAGGAACGAGTCTTCAGGATTTTGTATCTCCTGCACATATCATTCATGCGGCTGCAAAAATTGGTGAGCCCGTCGTTGATGCCGCTAGGAGATTTCAGAGATTATCGTTGCTAGGGCTAAAAATACCTAAAATAGATCTCAAATCGCTAAATAAGATATGTGTTCAGGATGAGGACTTAATAGCTCTATCTAGAGAAATCAGAGGCTTCGGGAGAAAGCAAGAACAATGGAAACTACCCTGGATTGAGCCTCGAATATCGGCGGCACAAATTGTTTTATCAGCTACTCGTCTGAATGAGTCAATAGCTAAAACAGTTGAGCGACTGAGTCGATTTAGGCCTATTGGTCTAGATGTTATTCAAGCTAAAGCAGAGGACTTACGCGAGATTGATATCACACCGGAAGATATCATTGCGCTATCTATTAAACTCGATGGAGAGGAAGCATTGCCATGCGACCAGATATCCCCAGCTCAGATTTTGTTTGCAGCTAAAAGGTTAAATGAACCAATATCTGAAACAGTCAAGCGGTTTGAAAAGTTTTCTCCACTCGGTGTGACACTTCCTCACATAGAACTAGAATTGACCGAAGATATTCTTATATCTCAAGAAGACCTAATTGCACTTTCAGAAGAATTAGATGGTGTTATGGAAGGAAAAATAGCATGGTCAGAGAAACAACTATCTGTCGCTCAGATAGTTCGAGCCGCACAAAAGCTGAATGAGTCTGTAAGTGCAACTGTAGAAAGAGTTAAACGTTTTGTTCCCTTCGGTTTGCAATTACCTAAGATATCCTTAGAAAGTTCTACTGATAGTTTCTGCATAACCCGTGAGGACGTAATTGCTTTTTCTGAAGATGAGCGACAGTTTTTCGATTGGAGGCAGAAAAGCAGCTGGGTTGGCAATAAAGTGACACCACCTCATCTGATTATTTCGGCCATAAGACTAGATGAATCTATTGAAGAGAGTCTTCAACGTTTCCGTCAGTTTGAGAAGATAGGACTACATATACCTGAAGTTGACACAGCGTCTCTCGAATCATTCATAGAAGATAAAGATAATTTAGTTGCTTTTTCGCAAAGTCTTAGAAATAGGCCATACGGTCCAAGTGATTTTCTTCGCGGCAACATTCATCCCACCAGAATTATCTTGGCAGCCTTAGCCTTGGGTGAACCTATAACTACAACAACAGAGAGATTTCGACGTTTTGCAGATATATTCAGCTTAATCTTGCCCAAAGGTGATGTAGATACTTGGAATTTTTTCGCGACTTTAGAAGCGTAGCTCTCAGCAATCGGGATATGTCACTACGGGTCCTGCTTTCTAGATAAACCAAGGAGTGGCTTCTAGAACCTCGTGTAGCCGAAAAGGTTCGCGCTGACGTAAAAATGCGGCTGTCAGATAGGCGATATCGCCAGCATATTTCGTCGTGATCGGCTCCGCCGTAAATGAGTCTGTAGAAGCTAAGTTGAGCTTTGTAAGGCTTAGCACTTGAAGCGCAGTAGCACGAGAGTCGCAAGTTCTTGGATCCGTGTCATTAGGCCAATAGCGATCTGCGGTTATCTCCAGCGGTCTTGGTGTCCCCAGAGCTTTTCTATAGACATTGTGTCCTGTTGTCGATAATAAGGTTCGACGACGCGAAATAGGAACAAAACTGCCGCGCTGGATACTACCGTCAGTCTCTGACCTTGAGTCAAAGAGGCGAAAATTATTGTGAGAGTTTATCCAAACAAAAGATATAGAAGCGTCTGGCGCTATGATTCTCACACTGCGCATGATCGCTCTGTAGTCCTCTTTGGAGATACGTGCCGAATGGTGAAAGATTAGGCTAGGACTGGCCGGTAGCAGTTGAGCACGCCTTAATCGCTCTAGCGCAGACTGCGCCAACCGCGATAGATGCTCACTTCTATCTTGAATATCAAATGCTGCGGTATTCCCAGCATAAAACTCCCATTTCCCGTAGCTATTAAAGACGTTAGCAAACCCTAAAATCTTTTGACCATCTCTGGATTGAGTATAGGATAAGCCTACGAAGAAATCGGCATCGGGAATATTTTCTGGCAAAACCCACGGGGTAACACCGCACTTAGCCGTGATATTTAGTGCTAGGTTCAGGTCTTTATAGTCAGCATTCGTTAACGTTTTTGTATCAACCATCTGACAAGGAATGCCTGCTTCCAGCAATCGACGTTTGATAACGAAGTAAGGAGAGGTTTCATCATCTAGCGAATATCCTTCTTCGGGGGTATGCACTAAAAACAATCGATCTAATGCTCTATTCCCACTCCACTGTGGATTTTCTGAAAGTAGTCGATTGACTTCATCCTCGATCCGATGAAGACTATCCGCGCCTACTACAGTGGGATAGCTAAATCGGGTTGAGAAAGTTCTTTCTGCTCCTCTGTACTTGTATTTTCCTGCTTTCAACCGGTTGATTAATGTACGCATGGATTGCGTATAACTTGCAAGACACACTGGCACTAGCTCAATGCTGTGAGGTTGACTATCATAGGAACCATATTTGGTGATACCGTCTCGGACATCGGTCGATTGTTGATGGCTTTTGAACTCAACAGCAGGCTCGCTGAGTCTTCTAAAGTGGAATGAAGATGCGGAGCTTTGCTCTATTTCGGATAGGGCTACAGGCTCTCTCGACGTAAGTATTTCAAGCTCGCCCGATATCAAGGGAAAAATATCCGTCGAGAGATAATCTGCTACATTTGCTATTTTCTCAGCACGCTTTCTAGCGGCTGATTTGCTTGAAGCAAGGCTATGCTGCTTGACTGTAGCGTGTAAGTTGAAGGAGATCTTTTTCTCCCTGATGATAGTTTCAATTTGCATTAGAGACAGACTAGGAATCACAGCGTTAGTTTGTACGACGCTAGTCTCCTCGCTATCAAAAAAACGAACTGTCGTCCATTCCGCATCTAAGCTCTCTATCCGACCTGGACTCCAATCTCCTGATACTTTAGCAACACTTCTCTTTCCGATCAGTTCTTCTGTCTCAATGTATCGGACGACTTCGTGCGCCTTCAAAACGTTCAGCACTTGACATGTGTAATCTATAACAACATATGCATGACCTAGCATTTCATGAAGTTGAAAACGGTACGCTGGATAGAAACGAACGAGCCGTCTCACCATATCAGGGGCCGGTAAGTCAGCACCTTTTTTATGTGCAGTAACTCGGCTGAATGAAGAACGGTCTATGTGCCATTCATGACCAGCTAAAGAATTTTCAAGGGCTTGTGCAATTTCTCTGAGCCGTAGGTGAATCTCATCACTGGTTGCTGGACGATCTCCATTTCGGACAGTCAGTAGATAAGCATTCATAAACGCCGTTTTGGGCACTTGAATACTCGCTAGATAAGCAGCTTTTCGCTCGGCTGCATTGCTCCTCAGACATAAGATAGTTTCATTCTCACGCAAGGTAACTTCAGGTGGGGGCAAATTCAGTACAGCCATCTCCTTCGCCATCCGCTTTGTCCCTTCGCTGATTGCTTGGACGAAAGATTTTCCCTCAGGGTCTTTCATCAAACGCAGCCATTCAACCAGCTTTCGGTTTTGGGGCAGTGAGTCAAGAATCGTGCTACTCAAGTCAAATTTATCCGGCAAATCATAGTTTTGCTGCCGAATGCGGCCTGGATTCTTTACAGCAAAGGCATCAATGTAGTGCTCGCAGCTGATAGGATTTTGGGATTGATAATCGCGATGTGCTACCGCATTTACAATGGCTTCGTCTACGGCGATCGCGGGTAGCTCCACCTCTTCAGAGAAGCCACCATCCGGTCGTCTGTACTGTAGTCGCTCAAAAAACGCGCCCTCGCGTAGAAATGTTCTTGCGGATCTAATTTGCTTCGTAATAGGGCCTCGAAAATCTCTATCCAGAGAGGGCGTTCCACGCTGACGATGTTGGCTGTACGGAACAATAAACTTAAGAAGACGAAGAAATGCGCTGGGTACCACCCTCTGAGGATTGGATGCGAAGAAGAGAAGTCCTGGTAGGGTAAACCAATACCTTCCTTCTTTTTTGACAATGGCACCGGCTTCCCGAAGCAGGCGCTCATCCGTAAAATCGCTGGCAGAATCAGGACGGAATACTCGTCGAAATTCTGTAACTACGTCGGCATCAAGATCCTCCTGCTCGAACGGACACCAAGGTAGGCTATCCAAGTTAAGTAGTCCTTTCCTGATTCTAATTTGGTCCCTGTTTTCTGGTCTAAGAGGTAGTGACTGAGTTCCACGTCGAATCCAAGCTTTTGGCTGCTGCTCTGTAGTTTCACATATCGCATGAGGCAAATTAGCAGAGTAAACGAGACAGAGCTTTCTATCCTCTCCCTGCCTATTCTTACAATCAATTTCTCGAACTTCTGCCGCATGACTACGCAGGTATTGGTCTAAATTCGTCAAGGTGTTTCGCTGATCTTCGCTGAGGTGATCGATGCCAACCACTTCCCCGCTTGAAGCGATGCCGATCACGAGCAAACCCCCTTCTACATTGCCGTTTGCGAATGCCGAAACTGTCTTGACGATGGTCTTTCTTAATTCGTCAATAGAGCTTTTGGACGCAGCGCTATTGCGCGACAGTGGAGATAGGCGAGTAAGCGACAGCGGTTGTCGGGAACAG
>ERZ1740067.2613-NODE-2613-length-10815-cov-3.848420_pt1 | contig 10815 bp, 10 predicted proteins | sample MGYA00581736_ERZ1740067 | MGnify/ENA primary metagenome ERZ1740067 (study PRJEB43018, sample SAMN04849236) | marine metagenome | isolation source: floating plastic debris | place: Pacific Ocean | collected 2008-08-27 | study: EMG produced TPA metagenomics... | reverse complement strand
CCGTGCTGTCGCAGCAGAACAGCCCGATCTTGCTGCGGCGCTGAAAAAAGACGTGGCGGATGCACTCGGTGCGCTTGGCGCTCTGGAAAGCAGCTTTTCCGAAAAAGCGGAACTGGCCAATGGGGCAGGCATCCGTTTCCCAGAGCTGACAGAGTTCCTTGAGCGCGCCCAGACAATGATGGAGACCGGGATGGTCGAAACAGAAGCCGCCAAACCGGAAACTGCTGGTCCTTCCAAGACACCTGCAGCGACAGCCAGTGCAACACCAAAACAGGTAACTGTCAGCGTTCCGGGCGAAATCAATTCGCGTGATGATGTCGAACGTGCGCTTGGTCAGATCATCGCATTTTACGAACGCACTGAACCGTCCAGCCCAATCCCACATTTGGCACGGCGGGTACAACGTATGGTCCATATGGATTTCATGGAGCTCATGTCCGAGATTGCACCAAGCGGTATGAAAGAGTTTCGCAACGCAGCAGGCGTGCAAGATGGCAAAAGCAAATAAGCAGGGTAATACCAACTATGGCAGATAGCAAACAAAAGGTCATTGAACGTAATCGCGCCCCGAGGGTGCAGATTGCGATTGAACTGCCTTTCGTAATGGGTGTGATGGCCGATCTGGCTGGTGAATCTGAAACTGCAGAGGCACAACGCCCCATCGGCGAACGCAAATTCGTTGAAACAGATGCAGGCCGTTTTCCCAAATTCATGGAAGCGCTTGCACCTCGTGTAAAGGCGCGTGTGTCGAACACGCTTCCCAGCACCGAAGGCGAAGAAAAAGAAGAAGAGCTTTTTGTCGATCTGACCTTCAAATCCATGTCAGATTTTGCGCCTGATAAAGTCGCTGAACAGGTCCCTGCCCTCGCCGAACTGCTGAAAATGCGCCAACAACTTGAAGAGTTGCTTGGCTACATGGACGGCAAGGTTGATGCGGAAAAACGGATCGCACAGCTTTTGTCAAACGAGCCGTTGCTTGCCGAAGCTGCTGCAGCCGCGATGAAGGCCGAAGAAGAAAAAGGAGAGGGTTGATCATGGCCGATACTGAGGCCCAAGGGGCAGGTAAGGAAACCGAAACGCTTGATCTGGGTGAATTCTCTTCGCTTTTGGAAAAAGATTTTCGGGGTAAGGAAAACGAAACCGACAAGTTGCAGGCGCTGGTGCAAAACCTGGCCTTGGCTGCGAAAGAACGATCTGGCTCAGCCACCATATCTGGCAACGCGGTGAAGTCGATTAAGTCTCTGATCGCCGGGATCGATACGATGTTGACCAGCCAGGTCAACGAGATCATCCACGCGCCTGAAGTGCGCGAGATCGAGGGGACGTGGCGTGGCCTGCATTATCTGGTCAACAACACCGAGACCGATCAAAAGCTGAAAATCCGGGTGATCAATATCAGCAAGGATGAACTCGCCGACCATCTGGAAGACTTTGAAGGTCAGATGTGGGATCAGGCCGATATGTTCAAAAAGGTCTACTCGGACGAATACTCCATGTTCGGTGGTGAACCTTTTGGCTGCATCGTTGGCGCGTATGAGTTTTCACACAAACCCAAAGATGTCGGCATGTTGCGCAACCTGTCTGGCATCTGTGCAGCTGCGCACGCGCCCTTTATCGCAGCAGCGGCACCACAGCTTTTCCGTATGAACAGCTGGCAGGAATTGCCCAACCCACAAGACCTTGAACAGATCGTGTCGTCCCCAGATTACGCAAGCTGGCAGTCACTTCGCGAAAGCGAAGATGCCCGCTACATCGGCCTGACAATGCCGCGCGTGCTGGGGCGGCTTCCCTATGGCGCAGACACAGTCCCGGTCAAAGGTTTCAGCTTCGAAGAAGAGATGGACGGCCAGCACGACCATTACGTCTGGATGAACGCCGCTTTTGCCATGGGCGTCAATATCAACCGCAGTCACAAGCTTTACGGCTGGGGAACACAAATCCGCGGGGTTGAAACCGGCGGTACGGTCATGAACTTGCCGGTGCACACCTTCCCCACAGATGACGGGTCAGTGGCAATGAAGTGCCCCACTGAAATCGCCATCGATGCCCGGCGCGAAGCAGAGCTGGCACGACTTGGCATGATGCCGATCCTACATCGCAAAAATACTGACACTGCTGCTTTCATCGGCGCGCATAGTCTGCAGGATGACGAAACCAGGGCCGGGCGTCTGGTGGATCCTGACGCGCAGGCGAATGAACGCTTGTCGGCGAACCTGCCCTACCTGTTCCCGGTCAGCCGCTTTGCGCATTACCTCAAGGCAATTGCGCGCGACAAGGTCGGATCCTTCAAAGAAAAAGACGACATGCAGGTCTGGCTGTCTGAATGGATCAACCGCTATGTACTGGCCAATACAGCCATGGCGGATGATAAGGCAAAGGCCAAACGCCCCTTGGCTGCCGCCGAAGTGCAAGTGGACAGTGTTGAAGGACGACCCGGCTACTACAATGCCCGGTTCTTCTTGCGACCACATTACCAGCTTGAAGGGATCAATGCATCACTGAGATTGGTCTCTGAATTGCCATCGGTAAAAGATTCATAAACACATCTTTACCACTCCAATTTGAACTGAAAGGACTTATGAAATGGCACTAACCGGTTACATGAAAATCGATGATATCCCCGGAGAGTCAGTACGCGCTGACCACGAAGGCGAAATTGATATTCACGGTATTCAGTGGAAGGCGGCACAGGCTAGCTCGGAAGGGCGCGGTAGCGGACGTACACAATCTCGCGCGCAAGTCTCTGCATTTACCTGTCATAAGGTGATGGATTCCTCTTCGCCCTATCTGGCTTTGGCCTGTATGCAAGGCAAGTCCATCCCAGAGATCGTGGTAAGCATTCGTAAGGATTCCGGTGAAGCACACTTGGATTACCTCACTGTGAAGCTCGAAAATTGCATCATTTCAAGCTACGAAATGATGAACGATGGAAGCGATGAGAATGATCATATTTTGTCAGAGGTCGTTTCAATTTCGTTCGAGATGATCACCGAGACCTACGTCGAGCAGGCTGATGATCACTCGGCAGGTAGCGAGCACCAGATCGAATTCGACATTACTGCAGGCATGTAAGAGATGCCTCAACGCGCAGGACCAGATGTCATGCCAATGGCCCGAAGCGAGGCAGTGCAGCCTTCGCTATGGGACCGTTTGGTCAATGATTTACCTGGTCTTGACGCGGAAATCGAAAGTCAGCGACGCCATCTGTCTACCGTGCTTGGCGGCGCTGCTAAACTAGACGACCTGCTGGAAAATGGCCGGCAGGCAATTGCGAATGAGACGCTTGATGAAGACGTGGGGCGGTTGCTTTACATGCTGCAGGCAAACCTGCAGCGCCGCCAAACTTTGCAGGCCAGCGGCATTGCTGTGACCCGGAACGTCCTGCGCGAGGCCGTTCGTCGCGATATTGAAATGCTGTTCAATATCGAACGGATGGAAGCAGATACGCAGATGACCGACCGCGAGGCCCGGACGATCGAGACCCCCGGTCATCTTCTGGAAGATTTTCCTCAGGTGCGGGCCAGTGTCATCAACTATGGCGTCCCATCTTTTGCTGGACGCACAACATCTGACTTTGACAAGAAGGCGCTCGCTCGTGAATTGCGCGAGATCTTAGCCGTTTTTGAGCCACGTCTGAAAGCAAACTCGATCAAGGTTGGCATAGATCTGAACGACAAATCAGGGATGAAGATCAATGTTGACGCAATGCTTATGTTGTCACCAACGCCCGAGCGGTTGAAGCTGTCGACTACCATTGACCTTGATAGTGGGGCTGCCGCCACTGTGCTGGACGATGCATAATGGATCGGACCTTTCTGCATTATTACGAAAGCGAATTGGAACATATTCGCGACATGGCCAGCGATTTCGCAGCCTTGCACCCGGCTGTTGCAACCAACCTGTCATTAGACACAACCCCCTGCCCTGACCCTTATGTAGAACGACTATTGGAAGGCGTGGCCTATCTTGCCGCGCGTACCAGACTGAAAGTAGATGCCGAAAGCAGCCGACATGTCCGTAATCTTCTGGATGCGCTGTATCCCGACATGGTTGCTCCTGCGCCTGCTATGTCGATGGCGCAGCTGACGCCCGGGGATCAGGTGGAAGGGATGGTTGACGGATATACAGTGGCGCGTGGAACACGACTGATTTCCGGTTTGCGTGATGGGCTAACGACCCGTGCAACCTATACAACCGCACAGGATGTCCCGCTTTGGCCGATTGAGGTTGCCGCTGTCGATTACCTTCAGGATATCGGCGCTTTGCGCGCGGCTGGTCTGCGCGACGGATCAGGTCCGCGCCCTGCGGCGGGTATCCGGCTGACATTAAAGTCGGCAGGTCCAATCCCGCTCAATACGCTCAAGCTTGACACGCTGGATCTTTATCTGGGCCACAGGGCCCGTGGCGGACAGCTTTTTGATGCGCTTCACGGGCATAGTGCGGGGGTTTTGGCCCGAACCGGCGACATGGCATTCCAGCCGCTTGGCGATTGCAGCATGGTTGGCATTCACAGTCGCGAAACCTTGCTGCCGCAGGTGCGCCGCGCCTTTCAGGGCTATGGATTGATCCGCGAATACTTTTTGATGCCTGAGCGGTTCCACTATGTCCGCTTACATGACTTGCAGCAGGTCGTACCTGCCGCAAAGGACAGCGTCGAGGTGCTGATCCTTCTTGACAAGGTACAGCCGGATATCGCCGATGTTGCACCGCAGGATTTCCAGCTTTTCGTCACACCGATCGTCAATCTGTTTGAGCGCGAATGCAACATCGTCGACCTTGACCCGGGCCGCGCCGCCCATGTTGTTCATCCCGACCGCACTCGCCCGCTGGATTACGAGGTGTTTCGCCTGATCCGGGTCGAAGATGCCGAGAATGACGGCCCAACCGCCAAGATCCCATCGATAATCGCAGCAGAAGGCGGTCATGACGGTCGGATGTCTTACAGCGTAGAGCGACAGCCACGTCGCCCCAGTGCGGATGAGGTCAGGCGCGGACAGATGCGCACCAGCTATGCTGGCGACAATGCGTTCATCGCGCTTAGTCATGACGGGTCAAAGCGGGTGGGTAGCCCCGTTCGCCGCTTGGACATCCGGGCACTGTGTACCAACCGTGATCTGCCGATACTGGATGATAATCCGCAATTGACATTGGATTCCGGCGCACCGGTCAGCGCGATCAAGCTGCTCCAAGCGATTAAGAGGCCGCGCAGCAGCCTGCCTGCGGTTCTGCCTGCTGCCGGCCCTGATGACACGCGCCGCGATGAACTGAACTGGCGGTGGATCAGTCAATTATCGCTCAATCACGTGTCTTTGGCAGAAGAAGGGACAGATGCTGCGCCGCTGCGCGCGCTTCTGGCGCTTTATGCAGACCGGGGCGACCCAGCGCTGGTGCGCCACGCGCAAGCCCTGCGCGGGGTCAGTTCTGGCCCGCTCTTCGAACGGTTGCCGATCAAAGGACCGATTTGCTTTGGGCACGGGACGGTGATCACGCTAGATATCGATGAAAGCCAGATGAGCGGGCAAAGTCAGTTGTTGCTGTCCGCCTTGATGGCGCAGTTATTGCGCCGGCAGGCCGCGATCACCGCGGTGGTGCGTACCAAAACCCGCCTTTCCGGATCACAAGAGGAGGTGGCATGGCCGCTCACGCTCGGCAATCGCACGATGATCTGAACGCGCTGGCAGAACAGGCCGGGCGGGCTGATTTCTTTGCGCTGTTGCGCGCAATAGAACAGGTCGACGGTCGTCGCTTTGGTCGCGAAGGCGGACCGGGTGATGAACCGGCCCGTCTGGGCCAGCATGTGCGTTTGTCTTTTGCCACGTCGGATATGGCCGACATGCAAACCGATCCGCACACAAAAGTCACAGTGAATGTTCTTGGGCTTCTGGGTCCCGAAGGACCCATGCCGCTTTATCTGACCCGTTGGGTCATGGCGCGTTTGTCAAACCGTTGGTTTGCAGGCGACGCTGAGGGTGTCACATCAGATACCGCCTTCAAGGACTTCGCGGATATTCTCCAGCACCGGCTGATTGCGCTTTATTGGCGTGCCTGGGCCGATGCACGGGCCGAAGTACAGGTCAGCCACAAAGGCGGTGGACCCAGCATGGCCATCCTCAGGTCGCTAGCGGGTCTTGGCATGGAAAGCGACAAGACAGGTTCCCATGATGACGCCAAGTTGCATCACGCAACAACGCTTGCCCAACACATCACCAGCCCGGATCAACTGATCAGTTATCTGGCCGATGCGGTTGGTGTGCCGGTCACATTGCATGAATTTGTGGGCCAATGGGACACTATCCCTACCGCGTTACAATCCCGGCTTGGTCACAGTTATTGCGGCCTGGGCGAAACCACCGTCATCGGTGGACGCAGCTTTTCCCGCCAGAATTGTGCAGAGCTGCAGTTGGGCCCTTTGAATCGTACACAGTTTCTTGCGCTGCTTGATGATCCAAACACACGCGACAAACTGCATCACGCCATTTTGTTTGCCGCAGGACATGAGATATCAATGCGTATCAGGCTGGTTCTTGAAGCCGCCGAAGTCCCGGCAGCGCGGCTTGGCGAATGTAGGCTGGGCCTGACCACATGGATACAGCCCCGTCGCGATCAGGACGCCAGTGATCTGACGCTGTGGGATGTCACCGGTACAAGGTCTGCCGCATGAGCCAGGCGCAATTGATCCTCGAAAGCTCTCCGGGCCCACAGACGCGGATGAGCTACCCAATCGGTGGCAATTCCGTCGTAATCGGACGTGGCAACGAAGCGGATTGGCAGCTTGATGATCCGGATATGTATCTCAGCCGCAAGCATTGTGTGATTGCTTTGTCCGATGGTCAACTGATGGCAACCGATACCAGCCGGGGTGGGACGTTTGTCGATGGCGCAGACCAAGCTGTCGGCACAGGCAATGCTGTCGCCCTCACCGATGGCATGCGTCTGCGCATGGGTGATTTCGTGTTTCGTGTCGATCTGGCCAAGACAGACAAGGCAGCTGAGCCGTCGGAAAGCTTCAGTAGCAGTTTCGCCTTTGCGCCAGTAGCTGCGCCAGAACCTGACACAACTGAGGCAGAGCGCCCGGACACTCTACCACCACCTTTTGATCCCTTTGCCGAAAACACCGCCAGTCAGACCGCCGCAGCACAGGATACCACACCACCAAAGCCGCTGGATATGGATGACCCATTTGGCCTTGATCTACCGACAAAAGAAGAAGATCCGCCAACCCCATCAGGCAACCGCTTTTTCGACGCACCAATTTCGCCAATACCAGAGCAACAGCCTGAGGCACAAACCCCAGAGCCGACGCCGCCGGTCGCTTCCCCACCCCAACCACCTGCGGCGTCCGATGACGAACTGCGTCAGGCATTGCTGCGCGGCATGGGTATCAGTCCTGATCGGATGCCGACAACCGATCCGATTGCACAGATGGAGACTATCGGAACCCAGTACCGCTACCTGATTGAAGGGGTGATGCATCTGCTGCGCGCCCGTGCCTCGGAAAAACAACAGGTTCGCGTCGCACAAACGCTGATCGCAAGTGCGGATGTGAACCCGCTCAAATTTCTCGCCGCAGCCGATGATGCGATCACCACGATGCTGGACAATAACCGCCCCGGCTACCTTGACGGGCCAGCAGCCATCAATGGGGCCTATCGCGATCTGGCCGACCATCAGGTACGGACTTGGAAGGCATTGCAATCGGCGCTGAGACGGATGATTGATCAATTCGATCCAAACGAGATCGAGAAAACGCTCGCTGATAGCGGCATGCTTGAATCTCTCTTGGCAGGCGGGCGCAATGCGCAGCTTTGGCGCGCTTATGAAGAGCGCTATCAAGAGATCGCACGCGCGGCAGAAGAGCGGTTTCTTGGCGAAGTCGGCGAAAACTTTCGCGACGCATATGAAGGCAAAGAGGAGACACCGCGATGATCCTGACACGGCGACTATTCATTATCTCTGGCGCAGGTGCGGCGGGTCTCGCCGCTTGCGGCGATGCGGGGCCCGGCACAATCAATGTCTCTGCCAACATGGCACCGGGCGCCAATCCCGGCCCGGATGGCAGCGACCGACCACTGACGCTGTCATTCTTTTCGCTCAATGCACAAGACGCGTTTGATGCGGCGGACGTGCTTGCGCTGCAGGACCCTGAAACAGCTCTTGGTGCAACCTTGCTGCGCGCCGATCAGCTGGCCTTGGCACCGGGCGGCAGCGGCATGCTCGACATTCCCGTCCCGGCTGGCGCGACGACCCTCGGCGTTATCGCGGGGTTCCGCGATGTTAGTGGCAAAACATTCCGCACCACCACGGCGATCCCGGCCTCTGGTGATCTTGCCGTCACTATCGCTGTCAGTCCGTCCGGACTGGCACTCTCGTAATGATTTGAAGGCCTGCAGTATATGAGCGACACAAACCGCGTTGTCTGGTCTGAGGGGCTTTTCCTGCGCCCCCAGCATTTGCAGCAACAAGATCGGCATACAGATGCGCAGATCCGAGGCGCCATGCTGGCCGCGCAGCACCAGAATTTTGGTTTCCGCCATCTGACACTGGACAAGGCAGCACTTGAGGCCGGACAAGTCGGCATTGATGCCGCACAAGGTATCTTTCCCGATGGCACACCTTTTTTGTTGCCCGAAATGACGACCGGCCTCAAATCCGCAGCAGTTACGGCGAGCACACATGCCGGGCTAGTGATGCTGGGCATACCGGCCATTCAAAGCGGGACTGCAACAATTGATCCAGAAAGCACCGGTGCGGCTGGTGCGCGCTATCTTGGGCAAATCGCGACGGTGCGCGATACGATCAAAGGCGGGGCGGACCCGACAGAGATTGAGGTTGCACGCCTTGCCCCGCGCCTGTTTCTGCCAAAGGCGGCAACAGATGGATATAGTTGCCTGCCTATCGCGCGGATCAACGGCTTGCATGCCGACGGATCAGTTGCGCTTGACGCGGCATTTCTGCCGCCTGCGCTGGTGACAGCGGCCAGCCCCTGGTACGCGACATTTCTGCAAGAGGTGCTGACCGGGCTTGACCGGATCAGACAGGCGCACGGGGATATCGTGATGCGCGGTGCGGGCGCGTCGGTTGAAAACCTGCTGATCCTCGAACTGGCCAACACCGCACATCCGCGCATTGCCCATATGATGGCCCAGGACGTGTTTCATCCTTCCGAGCTATTCTTCGAATTGGCAGGGCTGGCCGGGCGCATGGCAACATTCGGCAGTTCATCGCGGCGGATGTCGGAATTGCCGACCTATGCCCATGATGATCCACAGGCTGGTTTCGCTGCAATCGCGGACACCCTACGGTCGTTGATCCTGTCGTTGCGCCATGTAGAGGTGAAAAGCCAGACGCTCCAAGTGGCCAACCATGCCGAAAACGTCTGGACCGTGCGGATCGACAACGCCGATATCATTAACAAAAGCCGGATCGTCCTGCGCGTGGGAGGTGAGATGTCAGAGGCAATGTTGCGCAAGATCTTTGTCGAGCAGGCGACAATCGGGGCGGCGGACGAATTTGATGCGCTTTGGAAATCAAAGCTGACCGGCATACCGCTGAAACCTTTGCATTCGCAACCGCGCGAAATCCCCTATGATGGGGATAGGCTATGCCTGGAACTGGACCGCACATCGGATCATTGGGCGAAACTGGCCGATGCGCCGGGCTTTGTGATCGGGGTGACAGGCAAACTGGATAAGCCGCCGCTGATTGATTGTTATGCTGTGAAAAGATGACAAAGGATGACCCTTTTGGTCTGGAAACAGACCCCGGACGCACGCGGATCAGGCCTGCCAAGGCAGGTGCGCGCGCGCCAGCAGCAACACACCAACCCACCGCGTCAACGGCCGCCTTTGCAGATAGTTCGGCGCGCATGCGCCAGACACGGGCGAGCGATAATCGCCTGATTTCTGCCTTTTCGCTGCTTCTGGGATTGGCACCTGAACTGGAATCAGCCTCCATGGTGGAGGATCCCGAAACGCTGCGCGCGCGTCTCTTGGACAATCTGCCCTATGCGCGCGATCAGGCGGTATCGTCAGGCGTGCCGCTGTCGCGAGCCGACCAAGGGGCCTGGTTCGTCGCAGCGCTCTTGGATGATATCGCGCTGAATACGCCTTGGGGTGGCCAGTCTGCATGGCCGCGCCAACCACTGGTTGCCGCCCTTTATGGGGATGTTGATGCAGGAGAACGATTCTTTGCCCGGACAGACGAATTGCTGCGGTTTCCTGATCGGGACCGCGACATGCTTGAACTTGTGTTCTTGTGCCTGTCATTTGGGTTCCGGGGCATGCACCGGGTCACCGGCAGCCGTGGTGCCAGCGAATTAAACAGTTTGCGCGCTCAGATCGCGCGATATGTGCGCGATGCCGAAGCCGATGACACACCGCTGTCACCCCATTGGAAAGGTGTCGACGCCCCACAGGAAAGAACAGCAAAAACAAGGCGCAAAAAAAAGGCGACGCCCCACAGGAAAAACAGGCATTCGCCGTGCCCTATTGGGCCAGCGCGATTATTGCCGGTGTCGTGATGCTGGCGATCTATGTCGGGCTGTCCATGCGGCTGACCAGCCAATCAGAACGTCTTTATGCATTGGCCAGCGTGTTACCCCCACCAGAACGGGCCGAGGTTTTTCGCCCCGTGCGCGATACCGAACCCCCGCCAGAAATCGAACTGGAAACGGTCTCACTTGAAATGCTGCCGCTTTTTGCCGATGCAGCCCCGCCCGAGGACCTGCCAGCCCTCACCGGGCGCGAGGATGTATCACTTGTGGTGAATGCGGTGCAAGCCACCGATCCAGAGGAGTTCAGGTCCGCACAGGCTGAA
>ERZ1740067.2612-NODE-2612-length-10815-cov-10.980483_pt1 | contig 10815 bp, 13 predicted proteins | sample MGYA00581736_ERZ1740067 | MGnify/ENA primary metagenome ERZ1740067 (study PRJEB43018, sample SAMN04849236) | marine metagenome | isolation source: floating plastic debris | place: Pacific Ocean | collected 2008-08-27 | study: EMG produced TPA metagenomics... | reverse complement strand
TCGGGCGCGCGGTATGTCTTCGTGGGTTTGACGAAGTCGTTGTAATACCGCACGGCAAAGCCCGCCGCCTGATCCATATCCGGGTTCGTCTCTGGCGACGCATCAGGCGCATAGCGCTGGATGAAGCCCCACATCGCGTCTTTGTCTTCGGCCCCTGCGGCGGAAGCGAGGTTCAACAGCATGGAAAATGGAACGACCATCTTCGATTCTGGCACGTCGCCCGAATGGATATGCCAAACGGGGTTGTTGGCTTGGCCCTTGGCATCTTGTGTCGGGTAGGCGCGCAGTTGTTGGTGGTATTCATCAACCGCTTTCGGGATCACGTCGAAATGCATCCGTTTCGCTGTCTTGGGCTTTTGGTACATGAAATACGACAGCGACTCAGTGCTGGCATAGGTCAGCCATTCATCGATGCTGACGCCATTTCCCGTGGTCTTGGATATCTTGTGCCCATCCGCATCCAAGAACAGTTCATAGGTGAAGTGTTCAGGCTTCTTGCCTCCTAGGATTTCACAAATGCGGTCATAGATCGGCGTGTTAGTGCTATGGTCCTTGCCGTACATCTCAAAATCCACGTCCAAAGCCGCCCAGCGCGCGCCGAAATCAGGCTTCCACTGGAGTTTGACGTTGCCGCCGGTCACCGGCAGCGTGATCTCGCGTCCGTCTTCATCGTCAAACGTGATCTCACCTTTCGCGGCATCGACGTTCTTCATCGGCACGTAAAGCACGCGCCCTGTGTCGGGGTGGATCGGCAAGAAGATCGAATAGGTCTCGCGCCGTTCGTCTCGCAAGGATTTGAGCATGACGGCCATGACGTCGTCATACTTTTCGCATGCGCGCAAAAGCACCTCGTCAAACTTGCCGGAGCGGTAGAATTCGGTGGACGAGATGAACTCGTACTCAAAGCCGAACGTATCCAGGAACCGGTTCAGCATCGCATTGTTATGCGCGCCAAAGCTGTCATGGGTGCCGAACGGGTCGGGCACATCCGTTAGCGGGCGCTGCAAATGCTCGGTTAGCATCTCTGGGTTGGGCACATTGCCTGGCACTTTGCGCATGCCGTCCAGATCGTCCGAAAAACAAATCAGCTTGGTCGGGATGTCCGAAATAACCTCAAACGCGCGCTGGATCATGGTTGTGCGCGCGACCTCGCCAAAGGTCCCGATATGCGGCAGGCCCGAGGGGCCGTAACCTGTCTCGAACAGCACATATCCCTTCTCCGGCGCTTTCTTTTCATAGCGTTTGAGCAACCGGCGCGCCTCTTCAAAGGGCCACGCCTTTGAGGTCATTGCAGCTTCGCGCAGTTCGGACATGTCTCGGGTACTCCGGTTGGGTCATGCGCACGCGGGGGTGCGCTCAGCGGGCACTCCCTATTGCGGGGGGGCAAGCGGGTCAATAAGTAGGTGGCACAAGTTCACTGACCAGAAAGCCATTGTTGTGCCGGATACTGACCCCCACCCGCTAAGCCCCCAGGACTGTCTTGTCGCCCTGATGATTGCAGTGTCGGCATCCGATGAAAGCATCCGCACCGCAGAGCTGGTCAAAATCAATTCAGCTGTGAACAACCTGCCAATTTTTGCCGAATACGACGAATCTCGCATCGCGGTGATGTCCGGGGTTGTGTTCGACCTGTTCGAACAGGAAGACGGGTTGGACGCGCTTTTTGGTCTGATCAAAGAAAACCTGCCAGAGCGGCTTTTCGAAACGGCATATGCCTTGGCCTGCGATGTCGCGGCGGCTGACGGCACGCTCAAGGAAACCGAATTGCGCCTGCTGGAAGAGATCCGGTACGAGCTGGACATCGACCGGTTGCACGCTGCCGCCATCGAACGCGGATCGCGGGCACGGCACATGCGGATGTAACCAAAACTGTCGCTTTTGCGAAATCCCTGCGATAGCATCCCGCGATGACAACACGCGCAACGCATTTCGCGCATCGGGGATCAAAGGATGAAACCTCTCGATAAAGACTATTATCGCGCGGCCAATAAAGGCCAATTCAAACATGGTGTCTGGGCGGTTGAGGACGAAGTTCCAGCCGAGGGCATTCTCCACGGCGACATCGAAGAGCGCACATGGACCGTAACGAAGATGCTCAAAGGTGGTGTGAAGTCGCAACAGGTGCGGTCACGTCAGGACTGGGCAATCAAAGACGGCTATATGGAAACAGGCAACGGCACTTCGCTTCACGATTATGAAGGCGCTTTAGATTACCGGTCGTGGGATTACTTCCGATTGCCCGAAGGCACCGAAGTGCCAGCAATGCTTTTGGTCAACCAACGCGGCGCAGATCCACATCATTACCAGATCGAAGTCAGAACGGGTGGTGTTGTGACACCGGACGCATTGCGCGGGGCGCTCGACAATCTGGCACGCAACTGCGTTGTGCGCCTTAAGCAATTGGCCGATCAGGACCGATAAACCAAAGGGAAGACGGCACATATGGTGGAGATTAGCACATCTGCTTTGATCGCCTCGATTCAGGCTGTAGCGCAGATCATATCAGAGGAAGAAGCGACCATGGATTCGATGGAGGATGGACCAGACCTTTACGAATTGGCTGACTCTGTTGAAACCATGAAAAAGGCTTTGAATGAACTTAAGGGTGTCTACGAAGACGCGCGTGCACAGGGTCATAAGCTGCCGCCATATGGCAGTATCGTTTTGTAACAGTTGCGTTTTTGAAGGCTGAAGCCTTCGCGAAACAACCACCTAACTACTATAGACAATGCCCCACCGCGCGAGCATGCGTTGTTGCAACCTGCGCGCACGGGAATTGTACGTTCTGCCACCCGGGGGCCGTTCTCTTTCGGCGCGGGTTAGAGCGTCGCGCCGCGGCATGTCAGCAGAAAAGCACGCGAAGGCCAGTTCCGTACCGTCCGGCAGATCGATAAACCCGCCAAGACCGCTGACGAAGTTCAACGTTCCCGTTTTGGCGTGCACTTTGACCGGGTGGTTTTCAATGATGGACCGATCCTCGTTGCGCATCGGGTGCGCCCGCAACAGGGGTTTGATACCCATAACCTGTCGCGCGGCAATCAGCGCTTTGACCATGTCGCGGGCTGAAATACGGCTGTCATCGCCAAGACCGGAATGGTCTTCCAAAGCCGGAGACGACATGCCCAAAGTCTCTTTCGCCCATGCATTCATGGCATCGGCTGACGCCTTCAGCGACGCCACTTGCCCGCTGCGGGCCACTGTGGCTGTCATCCCAACGCATTCGGCCGTGATGTTGGTCGAAAACCGAAGCATGTCGCGCAGCACCACACGCAACGGGGCACTTTGGTGTGTCACAAGCTCTGTTACCCCATTAGGCAGTTGAGCAATCTGTTCGGCAGATTTGAGCACAATCCCGTTGGACCGGGCGAGCGTCTGAAACACCTCTGCCGCATAAAGCGCGGGTTTTCGGACCGGCAACCACCGCGCCCCGTTGCGGCCCAAAGCATCGCGCGCCACGGTCCAACTGTCGTAGCTGCCAGCATCGGAATAGGTGTAGATCGGGTGTTTTCGCGGCTCGATCCTCATGCGGGCCGTCTGTACCGCGGGTCGCAACGTATCAGAGCGCGCGTCCATGGTGACGGAGTATCCATTGCTGCCCCGTTTCCATTCGAAATGCACTCGATTGAAATTGAGGTTCAGACCGGACACGCCCGGATTGTACCCAACCTGATCGGGCTGCTTGTCGTCGATGACGGTCAGGGTGGGCAACGCACCTGACCAAACAAGGAAACGTCCGGTGACTTCGGTTAGACCGACCTCCTCCCGCAGGCGTTTGGTGATTGTCGCAAGCGCGTTGGTATCAAGGGTCGGGTCGCCGCCCCCGGCCAAGATCAAATCCCCTTCCAAACGTCCATTTGTAATGGGGCCGGTGGCAAAAACCCGCGTTTTGAAATGATATCCGGGCCCGAGAACATCAAGCGCGTAACACGCTGTCAGGGCTTTTGCGACACTGGCCGGTGGCAAGGCGCGCAAGGGATTGTGCGATTCCAGCACCAGACCGGTTTTGACATCGGCCACTTGCGCCGAAACCTTCCCGTCTAACCCGGCATCTGCAACGAGTTGCGCAAGCGGGGCTTGATAGGTTTTCAGCAATTCCCCTGTGCGCGCCGTCGGCCGCAAGGATGTCAGTGGCGCGAGTGCTGATTGCGCAAATGCGGCGTGTCCTAGACCGGCGGACGCCAGTCCGCCCAAAAACAAACGCCGTGACAAAACTGATTTCATGGGGCCGATCTAATCTTATGCCAAAGGTGCAGGCAAGCGCCTCAGATGCGTCATCAACGGAGAGTGAATACGCGGGCTTTTACCCGTCAAACGATGGCGTTGGAAATCCGCTTGTGTCGATCGGCGGATACACTCCTCCCAGGCCTGGGGCTTTGAACATTCCAACGAAATCGGAGCGCTCCACCACATATGGAAATGCCAATTCCGATGCATTGACCCGACCGTTTTGTGACCAAAACTCTGTTCCTTTAGGGGCCAGCCAGACCACATAGAAATGCGATGGATACATCATATGATGTCTGCTCCAAGGCACCCACGCATCGCCTTTCCGCGCAGCCTTGAAACAAAAAATCATCTTACCGCTGCCAACCAGCTTTTGGTTTGTCGGGTCAATTGACACGTCGTTTGCCCATTCGGGGCTTAGACCGTACGCCCATGTATCTGCCTCGGTTCGACGTTTCACGCCGGTGCAGACGTGAAGGTCCTCGTCCAACACGCCCCGCGCCCAGCCTGTCTTATAGTCAGGTTTGAGGTTATTCGGACCTTGCGGTTTTGTCGGATCGTATTTCTGAACGAAATGAGCACCGGGATTTAATACGTCATATTTGATCATACTATTGCGCCTCGCGATTTCATGTGCTCCATGCCCCTGCCGCGCGAATCTCGGTCGAACTGACTGGCATCATGGGCATGTTGACGAAACACCATTTCGGAGCATCACTGTGCGGCAACAGGTGCGATGCTTTCCCCGGCAAGCGTTTGTGATGATACTGACGTGCGGTGCGGGAATGCAGACCTGCCTGACGAAACCCCGGGCGTGCCAAGACCCCCATGGGCACCGCATGCAAGATATCCTGCCACCGTTCCCACTTGTGAAACTGCTCCAAATTGTCGGCCCCCATGAGCCAAACAAACAGCACACCAGGGTGGCGCGCTTTCAAAGCTGTGATTGTCTCAGCCGTGAACTGCGTGCCGATCTGTGCTTCAAAATCGCTTACCAGCACGCGGGGGTCCTGCATGACCTTCCTCGCATGCGCCATTCGCGCCTCAATCGGTGCGGGACCACGCGTTTTTAACGGATTGCCCGGAGAAACCAACCAAATCAGACGGTCCAGTCCAAACCGTTTCAAAGCGACCTGCGTGATATGCACGTGGCCTGCATGTGCAGGGTCAAAAGACCCGCCCAGCAAACCCACGGTCATGCCGGCGCGCAAGTGAAGTCGGGGAGAGCGCAATGCCTACTGCGTCCAGTCCGGCGGGCGCTTTTCCAGAAAGGCGGCGATGCCTTCTTCGGTGTCGCGATGCAGCATGTTCTCGACCATCACCGCACCGGTATAGGCATATGCTTCGTCCAGCGGCATTTGCGCCTGTTCGTAAAAGGCCTGTTTTCCTATCTTAACGGCGACCCCAAGCTTGTCGGCCACACGCTGCGCAAGCGCTTGGGTCTCTTCGGCCAGTTGGTTGGCTGGCACAACCTTATTGATCAAACCAAGGTCTTGCGCCTTTGCTGCGTCAATGAACTCCCCCGTCACCAGCATCTCAAACGCCTGTTTGCGCGGGATATTCCGCGATAGGGCGACCATGGGCGTTGAACAAAACAAGCCGATGTTGACGCCATTCACACCAAACCGCGTGCCTTCCGCTGCCACGGCCATGTCACTTGACGCGACCAACTGACAGCCCGCTGCGGTGGCGATGCCATGCACTTGTGCGATCACGGGTTGCGGCAGCTTTTGTATTCCGGTCATCACGCGTGCGCATCGGTCGAACAGGTCTTTGAAATACGCCTGTCCCCCATCTTCTGCCTGACGACCCGCCGTCATTTGCTTGAGGTCGTGACCTGCGCAAAACGCTTTACCCGCACCTGAAATCACCACAACCCGGGTTGTCGTATCGTGTTGCAACGCGTCAATCTGGTCTTGCAGAGCGGCCAACATCTCTTCCGACAGCGCATTTAGACGGTCAGGCGCGTTCATATGCAGATGGCAAATTGCGTTTGTGTCGTAACGTTCCAGGACTTTCATCTTGTCCTCCCAGTGACTTGGCGCGACCTTAGCGTCAGACGTGTGGGGAGGAAAGCATGGCAATCAAGGTCAACGCCGAAGACATGGCCGCCTTTCTGGATGACGTCTTCCCGCAAGTGAAAGGCATGTTCAGCATTGACCGCCTCGACGACGAACTACTGATCATGCGCCTGCACGCGTCCGACCAGCACCTGCGCCCGGGCGGCACCGTATCTGGCCCTGCCATGTTCAGCCTCGCGGATGTCGCCGCTTACGTCGCAACCATGTCGCGCATTGGCAAAGAAGCGCTGGCCGTCACTACAAATTGTTCGATTGATTTTATGCGCAAACCTGCGGCAGGGGCAGATGTGCTGGCACATGCAAAGGTCCTGAAGCTGGGCAAAGCGCTGAGTGTTACCGACGTACTGCTATACTCTGACGGGCAGTCAGAGCCGGTAGCACGGGCGAATTTGACCTATTCGATACCGCCCAAGCGGTAATGCCGGCCGACATCACGTCGCACCAAACAAAAGACGCGCCAAAGGCGTTTGTGTGGCGATTCCAAAAAGGGGGCGCAAAGCCGGTCTTTACGCCCCAAGTAAGCGTTCTGTCAGGTGCAGGGATCACACCATCCAGAACTGACGGCTGGCTTCCCTGTGGGCAGTCAACCGGTCCAGCCCGATGTCACGGAGAAGATGATCATCGAGATGTTTGAGATGGCCCCGCGTGCGACGACGCTCGGACCACTTCGCGAGGACCACCGCGACGCGCAACGCTACGACAGCCGCTGGGGAGAGCGTCGACTGTTCACCAAGATAGGTGAGTTCGGGGGCGTATGTTGCGTGTGCCATGGGTGTACTCCTCAAATGTATTGACACAATCTAAAAGAATCACGATATTTGTGTGTGTACCGTGATACAAAAATCGGTACATTGTATGTAGAGAGCGATCCAGAGAAACATTGTGCCCGATACAATTTTGCCAGATCAGATCATATCCCTGCCCCGTACCGGCAATGGTCCTAAATACAAACGCGTGGCTGATGCGATACATTCAGCAATACGCTCTGGTGATCTTACAGAAGGTTCAAAATTGCCCCCCGTGCGAGAATTGGCGTGGTCACTTGGCATAACGCCCGGAACGGTCGCGCGTGCATATACGGTGCTCACGGATGCAGGTCACGCCGTCGCCGAAGTGGGTCGGGGAACGTTCGTTGCCGGAGGCCCTGCAGCACGCCCCGCCTTGCCCCGGGAATATGTCTCGACACCAGTGACGGACGGAAAGCTTTCACTCGTCAGCCCGCAACTTCCTGACATGGGCCAGATTGCCTTACTGCGCCATGCCTTTGCAACGGTTGGGAAAAGTCAGCCGGAACGGTTGATCCACTATCCCACACGGGATGCATATCGCCCCTTACGGGAAGCTGCAGTTTATTGGCTGCGCAACGTACCATTGGGTCACGTGAGCGAAAGCGAAGTTGTACTGGTCCACGGGGCGCAGAACGGGCTTGGCGTCATCCTGCAAGCCATTCTGCGCGGCAACAATCCAACCATCCTCGTTGAGGAAATGGCCTATCCCGGTTTCCGCCGGGCGGCTGATCTCTTGCGCGCGGATGTGGTGGGTTTGCCCAGCGATGAAAACGGGATTTTGCCCGACGCGCTTGAAAAAACGATACGCCGCACTGGGGCACAGGTGCTTTGTACCTCTCCGGATGTGCACAATCCCACGCTGGTCTGCACCCCATCTGACCGACGACGTGCGATTGCCGACGTGTGCCGACGACTAGATATCCAGATTATCGAGGATGATTGCTACAGGCGCACTGACAATACCGCGCCAAGCTACCGTATCCTTGCGCCGGAACGGACATGGCATGTGGCGTCGATCTCAAAGGTGCTGACCCCTGCCCTGCGGTTGGGCTTTGCGATTGCCCCGCGCGGGCGCGGACCAGATTTGCGGCAAGTCGCTGAACACGGATTCTTCGGTCTCGCTCAGCCCTTGGCCGAAGTGGCTGAACACATTCTGTCGAGCCCAGACACAGAAGACATTGTGAACAGCATCCGCAGCAATATGGCGTCTTATGTCCGGGTCGCTGTGAATGCACTGGGAAGCTATGACGTGACGTGGCACGAAGATGTGCCGTTTATCTGGCTCAAACTTCCCCAGGGCTGGCGCGCCGCATCGTTCTGTCGGGCGGCAGAGATGCGCGACATCCAAATTCGGTCAGCCGATGAGTTTGCATTGCGGGACGGCCGTGCTCCGCATGCCGTGCGCATTGCGGTGAACGCCCAAATCCCCTTGAAGCAGTTTGAAACCGCAATGCTTCAGCTGCGCGACCTGTTGCAGCACCCGCCTGAGCAGATAAGTGTCTGATACTTCCGTAGAATGATTAAAAAATAGTCGCCCGTGTCGGGATCGGAGGGTAGGCTTTGGCAACGACTCACCCCCCTGGACGCTACTGATGCCGATAGACCTGTCTTTAACGTTTGCCGACACCGCCCCCGACTTGGGTGAGCTGTCTGAGTTGCTGACAGAGTATTACGGTCAAATTCAGGAACGGCTGATGAACGTCGGCGGTCCACATCTTTCCATCGAAACCGAAGTCAGGACCAGTCTGGAAGCAATCGACCGGTTCCTTCCCCCCAACGGCGCCATCGTGCTGGCGCGGGACAGTTCCGGGTTCCTCCTTGGCTGCGGTTTTATGCGCATGATCGATTCTCAACGGGCAGAGCTGAAGCGCCTCTACGTTCGCGACTTGGCGCGCGGTTTTGGGTTGGGCCGTAAGTTGATAGAGTTGCGGATCGACAAAGCCAAAGAGATGGGCGCCAAAACCATCTACGCCGACACAGTGCGCGGCAACAGTTCGATGCTCGCCCTTTATGATCGTCTCGGCTTTACCAGCACGCCCCGCTATGATGGCAACGCCAACGACGCTGCACTGGACCCCTATCTGGTCTATCGCAAACTCGACGTGCACGTCGCGTGAACTGGTCGAGGGCCATGGGGTATACAAGTACCTTTATTTTAAGTAATTGATTTTACACATTTAATTAATAATAACCGTTCTTGACTGCGTTTTAGCAATCCTTATAACGCGCCCATCGAATATTCGGGGTGCGTGCCACCCTGCTTCACCAATGAAACGTCAGGGTACTCCCAAGATGAAAACCTATTCTGCAACACCGGCAGATATCGACAAGAAATGGATCATTATCGATGCCGAAGGCGTCGTTCTGGGCCGTCTTGCATCGATCGTTGCCATGCGCCTGCGCGGCAAGCACAAGGCGACCTTCACTCCGCATATGGACACGGGCGACAACGTCATCGTGATCAACGCCGACAAGATCCAACTGACCGGAAACAAGCGCCAGGAAAACTACTACTGGCACACCGGCTATCCGGGCGGCATCAAGTCCCGCACCAAGCAGCAGATCCTTGAGGGCGCACACCCAGAGCGTGTTGTCCAGAAAGCTGTCCAGCGGATGCTTCCTGGCAACCGCCTGTCCCGCAAGATCATGACAAACCTGCGCGTTTACGCCGGTGCCGAGCACCCACACGAGGCGCAAAGCCCCGAAGTGCTGGACGTGAAGTCCATGAACTCCAAGAACACACGGACGGCGAAATAATGGCTGAGCAACTCAATTCTTTGGAAGACCTGAACATGGTTGCTGGCGTTGACGCGGCACCCGAAGCGGCAGTCGACGCAACTCCGGCAGAGCCTCAGCGCGATGAGCTGGGCCGGTCCTATGCCACAGGCAAGCGAAAAGACGCCGTTGCACGCGTATGGATCAAGCCGGGTTCCGGCAAGGTCAACGTGAACGGCAAAGAGATGAACGTCTACTTTGCCCGCCCGGTTCTGCAGATGATCCTGCGTCAGCCGTTTGATGTGGCTGGCGTTGCCGACCAGTTCGACGTTATGGCAACCGTCAAAGGCGGTGGCCTGTCCGGTCAGGCCGGTGCGGTCAAGCACGGCATCTCGAAAGCACTCCAGCTGTACGATCCGTCCCTGCGCGGCGCTCTGAAAGCGGCTGGCTTCCTCACGCGCGACAGCCGCGTTGTGGAACGCAAGAAATACGGTAAGCGCAAGGCGCGTCGGAGCTTCCAGTTCTCCAAGCGTTAATCGCGAAACGACAAACATGCGAAAGGCCGTCCTTCTGGGCGGCCTTTTTCGTTGCACAGTTCACGATTTGACGGCGCGCAGACAAGACTCCACAGAACGACAGGTGCGTGTTAGCCTTGCAAGACGGCCTGCAAGATTAGACGGGGCGTGCATGATTGGCGCGATCGATTTGCGCCGCCTTTGAAGGTAGACCATTGAGATGGCGCGCATTTTTCGCAGTCCTCACAGTCCTTATTTGATTACGGACCAAGCTGAAAACAAAGCCGCGTACGCGCCCCATAGCTTTCAAGATCGTGGTGAAGCATTGCGCATGCTGCGCACACATTTTTCTGATCCGGCCACCCTGTCGTCGCTCAGACGCTGGGCGCATGACATAGGGCTATTCAAGCCAACAGGCTCAGATGTGTTCGAGGTTCTGGCAACAATGCTGTTTGCCCGCCGCCTCAAACTGATGCGCCTCATCCCGCAATC
>ERZ1740067.2609-NODE-2609-length-10826-cov-8.632160_pt1 | contig 10826 bp, 12 predicted proteins | sample MGYA00581736_ERZ1740067 | MGnify/ENA primary metagenome ERZ1740067 (study PRJEB43018, sample SAMN04849236) | marine metagenome | isolation source: floating plastic debris | place: Pacific Ocean | collected 2008-08-27 | study: EMG produced TPA metagenomics... | reverse complement strand
CTGCATGCCATGCAGGCGCTCTCCCAGCTGAGCTAATGCCCCATCCTTGGTGGCCCGTGCGGGCCGTGCGCCGCTGATTAGGCGCTTTGCCGGGCGGGATCAAGCGAAAACCGATCCCGTCCGGCGTGTTCCAGAACCGGCCTCAGGACTCGTCGTCTTCGGCGGCCACGTCGGCCAATTCCTCGAGGGGGACCGTGTCCTCTTCCTCGTCATCATCCAGCAGATCGTCGTCCAGTTCGACCTCGACATCATCTTCGTCGTCGATCACCTGATCCTCGCCTTCGGCGGCGGTGGCGACCTTGGCCTTGGTCGTGGCCGCATCCGCGGAATCGGCGGCGATCATCCGGGTCTTGGAGCTGTCCAGCTCGACGACATCACCTGTGTAGGGGCTCACGATGGGCGAGCGGTTCATGTCGTAAAAGCGCTTGCCGGTGGTGGGGCAGAGGCGTTTTGTTCCCCATTCTTCCTTGGGCATGGATCATCCTTTTGCGTCGGGTGGCGGGGCGAAACCGCCCCGTTTGGTCGCAGCGATATTGCGACGATTCTGGGCAAGTGCCATAAGCGAAAGACGGAGTCAAAGGCATATGCCGCGCAAGGGAGATGGGATGGCCGGTCACGTACTTCAAGGCGATCCCGATATCCCCCTGATCCTGCGCCCGTCGGCACGTGCGCGGCGCATCACCTTGCGTGTCAGTCAGGTGGATGGGCGGGTCACGGTGACCCTGCCCCGCGGTATCCCCGAGCGCGAGGCACTGGCCTTTGCCGCCCAGAAAGAGCGGTGGATTCGCAAGCATCTGGCGGGGCGTGCCTCGCAGGTCGATATGATGCCCGGTGCGCGGCTACCGCTGGCCGGCCAGGAGGTGACGCTGGCACAGGGGGACGGGCGGTCTGTGCGGCTGGAGGGGGCGATGCTGCTGGTGCCGGGGCCGCAGGACGCGATGGGCCGGCGGGTGGCGGGCTATCTCAAGGCGCGGGCGCGGGACGTGCTGGCCGGAGCCTCGGATCACTATGCCGCGCGTCTGGGGCGCGCCTACACGGGGCTGTCACTGCGCGACACCCGCTCGCGCTGGGGGTCGTGTTCATCCTCGGGGCGGCTGATGTATTCCTGGCGGCTGATCCTCGCGCCGCCGCCTGTGCTCAACTACGTCGCGGCGCATGAGGTCGCGCATCTGGCAGAGATGAACCATGGGCCCCGCTTCTGGGCTGAGGTGGAGCGTATTCACGGCGCCTATGCCGATCCGCGTCAATGGTTGCGCCGCCATGGGGCGGGGCTGCATCGCTACAGCTTTGGTGATTGACGCGCGCGGGCGCTTGTGATCACAAATCCACATGACAGCAACCGCCCCCGCCCGCGACACCGCCTCTGCCGCGCATGACCGCGTATACCGCCGCCTGCGCACCCGGATCATGCATGGCGACATGGCCCCGGGCCAGGCGCTGACCCTGCGCGGGATCGGCAAGCAATACGATGTGTCGATGACACCCGCCCGCGAGGCCGTGCGACGGCTGGTGGCCGAAGGGGCGCTGACCCTGTCGCAGTCGGGCCGTGTGTCCACGCCCGAACTGTCCAACGAACGCATCGAAGAGCTGGCGGCCCTGCGCGCCCTTATCGAAGTGGAGCTGGCCACCCGGGCGTTGCCGCGCGCGCACCTCGCACTGATCGAGCGGTTGCAGACGATCAACACAGCGGTGGCCGAGGCGGTCGCGCACCGCGATGCGGTCAGCTATATCCGCACCAATCTGGAGTTTCACCGCACCTTGTACCTGCGCGCGCAGGCGCCCGCGATGCTGGCCATGACGGAGACGGTCTGGTTGCAGATGGGGCCGACGATGCGGGCGCTTTATGGTCGGCTGCGCCGGACAGAGCCGCCGCAATATCACCGCCTGATCATTGCCGCCCTGCGCGCGGGCGATGAGCCGGGGCTGCGCATCGCGGTGCGGTCGGACGTGACGCAGGGTTTGCGCATGCTGGCCAGCTGACGGCAACGAAATGCTAAGGACCATGGCGTAAGGGTGTGCTCGCGCCATGGGAACTGCTTGCAATGCTGCCTGATTTCACGACGTTCAACGCAATTGTGTCGCCGGTCTTTGTGCTGACCGAGGGGCCGCATGGTGACGTGGTTTATGCCTTCATGAACACGGCCGGGTGCCGCCGTCTGGCGTGCACTCCGCACTATGTGGTCGGCAAGTCTGCGGCACAGATTTTCAACGGGCGCACGGCTGATCTGGCCCATGCGCGCCAGCGCGAGGCGTGGGCGACCGGGTGCGCGATGGAGTACGAGCTGCCATTCGTCGATGGGGACGAAGATCTGTGTTTCCTGACCAACCTGACGCCGCAACGCGATGCGGACGGGCGTTTGACCCATATCGTCGGCATGTCGCAGGACGTCACGCAGCAAAAGCGGCTGGAGCAGGCGCGAGCCATGAATGATGCCATGGCGAACGAGCTTGAGGATTTCGTGCGGTTCGCGGCGCATGACCTGCGCAGCCCCATCGCCAACGTAAAGATGCTGGCGGATATGCTGAGAGACGGGTTTGTGGACCGGGGTGATGGCAAGACCGAGATCATCCAGATGATCGAGGATGTGTCGGACCGGGCGCTTGATCTGGTGTCGGATGTGCTGACGCAGGCAATGGCCGTGCGGACCGAAACCGCGCCGGCTCAGTTTTCATTCCGCACCATGTGCGACAATATCATGGCGACACTGGACCCGGCGCACCATCACACCATCGCCGTGTCCGACGTCGAAGCGGTGGCGGACATGACGGCCGTCCAGATCATTGTACGCAACCTCATCGACAACGCGCTGAAACATGCCGGCCTCGACCACATCGCGATGGAGGTCGAAGTTGTCGACGGCGGTGACGGGCGGTTGTGCATCGCGGTGACAGATAATGGCAAGGGCTTTGGTGATGCGGCGCTGGCGTTTTTTCAGGACGAGACCGCCTCGTCGGCGCAAAGCGGGTTTGGCCTGTTGGGTGTGCGGCGGTTGGTGCGGGCGCGCGGTGGCACGATCAGCGTCGGAGCGGCGCGGGGGCATGGCGGTGCGCGCATCAACGTCGAACTGCCCGGTCACGTGGTTGCCGTCGACGCCGACATGCGCAAGGCGCTGACGCGCCACAGACGGTTTATCTGAGCGCCACGTCCGGGCTCAGGCGGCGAGGCCGGTTTGCCCCAGCGACAGGAATTTCTTCCGCCGGTCGGCAATCAGGTCTGCCGCCTTTTGGCCCGACAAATCCTCCAGCATCGATCCGATGGCATTTCCGACCGAGCTGAGTGTCGCCGCGCGGTGGCGGTGCGCGCCGCCCATGCCTTCGGTGATGATCCGGTCGATCACGCCAAGTTGCTTGAGGTCCTGCGCAGTTAGTCGCAATGCTTCGGCAGCTTCGCGCATCTTTTCGGCGTCCTTCCACAGAATTGACGCGCAGCCTTCGGGGCTGATCACCGAGTATACCGAATGTTCCAGCATCGCGACCCGGTTGGCGGTGGCAAAGGCCACGGCCCCGCCGGAGCCGCCCTCGCCAATCACGACGGAGATCAGCGGCACGCCAATCTGAAGGCACTTTTCCGTGGACCGGGCGATCGCCTCTGACTGCCCGCGTTCTTCGGCGCCCTTGCCGGGATAGGCGCCGGGCGTATCGACCAGGGTGATCACCGGCAGGCCAAAACGGTCCGCCATGTCCATCAGACGGATCGCCTTGCGGTATCCCTCGGGGCGCGCCATGCCGAAGTTTCGCTCAATCCGGGACTTGGTGTCGTTGCCCTTTTCATGGCCCAGCACCATGACCGGGCGGTCGTCGAACCGCGCCAGCCCGCCCATCACCGCATGGTCATCGGCAAAATTGCGGTCGCCCGCGAGGGGTGTGTAATCGGTGAACAATTCGTTGATGTAGTCGACGCAATGGGGCCGGTCGGGATGCCGCGCGATCTGGCATTTGCGCCACGGCGTGAGGTCGGCATACAGCTCTTCGAGCAGGGTCGCGGCCTTGGCGTCGAGTGCGGTCGCCTCGTCGGTGACGTCCATATCTTCGTTCTGCCGCGCAAGCGCGCGCAGTTCTTCGGCCTTGCCTTCGATTTCGGCCAGCGGCTTTTCAAATTCGAGATATTGCGTCACGCCTGCGCCCCGTCCTTGGTTTGACGTTATATGGCCGGGGTGCGCCGCGGATGCAACTGAGCAAGATGTGTCGGTGCCGTGCTCTGCCGCGGTCGCGGGTACGCGCTCAGGGCCAGAGCACGGGATAAAGCGATGCGACCAGCAGCGCCGCCATCGTCCAGTTGAACGCACGCAGGCGGGTCCGATTGGTCAGCAGGCGCGCCATGCCCTGACCCAGCATGGTCCAGGTCGAAACCGACGGCAGGTTGATCACGCCAAAGACGAGCGCGACGGCTGCAATGGCCCAGAGCCCCGGGCCGGGGCTGTAGACGGTGACGGCTGTCAGCGCCATGGACCAGGCCTTGGGGTTGACCCATTGGAACGCGGCGGCCTGCAGGAACGTCATGGGCTGGCCCGCAGCGGTATGTGCCGTGGCCGGCGCGGCGGTTGCGATCTTCCAGGCAAGATACAGCAGGTAAAGGACCGACAGCGTCCTGACGATGGTGTGGCTGACCGGATAGGCGACGAACACCTGCGCCAACCCCGCGCCCACCAGCATGACCATGACCACAACCCCGATCCCGATGCCGAGCATGTGCGGAATCGACCGGCGAAAGCCGAAATTCGCACCCGAGGCCATGAGCATCAGGTTGTTCGGCCCCGGCGTGATCGAACTGACAAAGGCAAAGGCGCCAAGCGCCGCGAGAAGGTGTGTGTCCATGATGCGCAGTATGTGCGTGGTTGCGCCGTCAGAGGTTGCAAAGTTGTACATACTGCGGCTATTTTCACAACTTATGGCGGCAATAGACCGGATAAACGAACAGATATTGCAAGAGTTGTCGCGCGACGCGCGGCTGAGCAACCTTGCTTTGGCGGAACGTGTGGGGCTGTCCCCGTCCGCCTGCCTGCGGCGCGTGCAAGAACTGGAGCGGTCGGGGATCATCGTCGGATACCGGGCGGTGCTGGACCGGGCCAAGCTGGGCACCGGCTTTGTCGCCTATATCGGCGTCGGTCTGAACGATCATTCCAGGCGCAGTCAGAAAGCCTTTGAACGCGCGATGATGCGCGCGCCGGAGGTGCGGGAATGCCACAACATCACGGGGCCGATTGAATACCTGTTGCGGGTCGAGTGCGCGGACCTGCCGAGCTACAAGGCGTTTCACACGGATTTGCTGGGGGCCGTGCCGCAGGTGAACGCGATCACGACCTATGTGGTGATCGGCGCACCCAAGGATGAACGGGCCTAGGCGACGCGGGCCAGCCCGGCCTCTGCCCGGTCAAAGAGGCGGCCCACCGTTGCAGCGCTCAACCCCTCGGGCAGTGGTGTGCCCCGTTGCGGGCTGACCACATGTGCAGGGGGTGCCCGGCGGCGTGCCACGGCCGACCTGTAGACGTCGCGGACGGTCATGGACGGACTGTCCGGACGGCGCAGTCGAAAGCTCTTGATCACCACCGAAAGGGGGATTGCAACGTCGTCATCCAGGACAAAGGGCGCGTTGGTCGCGAGCTGGCGTATCGTCTTGCGGAAGGGGCCGCGTTCGCGCAGCTCCGCCTCTGTCACAGGCATCAGCAGGCGCTGCCTGTGGTCGATGCCCAGCGGGCGCTGGTCGGCGCAGAGTGCATTGATCCGCACGCGCATCGCGCCCAGTGACTGGTGAAACGCGCTTGCTCCCCATGTGCGGGCGAGCCACCCGGCATTGCGAAACGTGATCGCGACCACACCGACAAACCGTGTGCCATCGCCGGACGCGTTGACATGCGACACTTCCCGCGCAAATGCGTCGAGCGCCATCAACCGCGTGGCCGGGTCCAGCTGTGCGGCGGCGAGCCGGGCCTGCGCAGCGGCAGCCTTTTGTTCGCGCAACAGCAGTGCGCCGATCAGCGGCACGCAGGTGAGGTTGAGGATCAGGATGGTTGGGGCTGCCTTGAGGAAATACCACATCATGATGTCAGCCGAAGCGAGCAGGGCCGACAGCATGTGCAGGTTCACCGCACCGCCCAGCAGCAGAAGCTTGACCCACTGCGGGCGGTTGAGCCGGGGCACTACACAGGACCACACATAGCCGACCGTGCCCGCAATCAGCATGCCGACAACGCCGGGCAGAACCCCAACGCCACCGAGCCCGATCCGGGTCGCCACAGCCAGGCCGAGGCACATCAGCAGGCCGGGCAGCCCCAGAAAGGCACCGGCCAATACGATGGGCACGTTGCGCATGTCGATGATCACCCCATCCGTGGGACTGAGTGGCATGGACATCTGAAGCTCCACCACCAGCCCAAACAGAAGGCCTTGCACCACCGATTTCATCCGGCTGCCCTTGAGAGCGGGGCTGAGCCCGCTGAAGCCCAACACAAGCAGGCCCAGTACGGCCAGCGAACTGACGAAATCCAGCAGCTCGGGAGTGGCGATAAAACCCATGACATGCTCCAAACGGTACCTGCCCAGAAAAGGACCAAAACGTGAACAATGCCTGAAGGCGGAATGCCGCCGAGGCGGCGATAAACCTCGAATTGTCTGTTTATTGTACCGCTGCGGCGGCGATGGTGGCAAAGATCGCGTCAAGCTCGGACGCGATGCGTGTCAGTTCCGGGCCGGCCTCGGCCATGTAGGGGGCGAACACGGTTGAGGGTGTCTTGTAGCTGAGCGTAGCGGTTCCATCAGCGTTTTCAGTGACATACATGCGGATCGGCGCCTCGATCATGGCGGCGGTCGACAGGTTGAGCACATCAACGGCATATACGTTGTTGAACAGGCCAATGATGCGGTTTCCTGGAATAGCGATGCCGCGATTGCGCGCGGCGCCGGTGGGGCCGGCCTGGGTGACGACGCCCATTTTGTTGGCCTTGGCGGCGGATTTCACGGCCTCGATCAGGTCAGCGTACGACTTGGCGGTCGGTGTGACGGACCAGCCGTCGCGGGGCGCCATCTCGGCCAGGGCGGGTAGGGTGAGGCAGGCAAGGGCGAGGGCGGTGATGAGGGCGCGCATGGTTGATGTCTCCGGCAGGTCTTTCGGGGCAGGTAATCATGGCAGGCGCGAATTTGCCCAATCACGGTTTGGTGCACATGTCGCGCGTGACCTTGCGCGACGACCGGGGTAGGCGCATGGGATGCGGTTTGTTTTGTTGATCCTTTGCCTAGGGCTTGCGGCATGTTCCGGTGATCCGCGTGGGGCGGAGCCGGAACTGGCGGCGGAGGCCGATGTGCCGCTTTATCCCAACGAGACACCTGAACTGCGTGCGTTGATCGAGGCGGCGGCGCTGGAGAATGACGTGCCGGTTGCGCTGGTGCAGCGTGTGGTCGTCCGCGAAAGCACGCATCGTCCCGGCGCGCGCAATGGTCCGTATTACGGCCTCATGCAGATCCTACCTGCAACGGCCCGGTCGATGGGGTTCTGCGGTCAGCCAGATGATTTGCTGGATGCAGAGACAAACCTGAAATACGCCGTGCGATATCTGCGGGGCGCGTGGCTGGTGTCGCAAGGGGATATGGACGCGGCGGTGATGTGGTACGCGCGCGGGTATTATTTTGAGGCGAAACGGCTTGGCCTGATCGCGGAGACGGGTGTGGACGGGCGCAAGGCCTGGCCGGACTGAGGTCGGCGGTCCGGCGCTCTTTGCTGCGCAAATTCGCCCCGCCCGCCGTCCCGCATGCGCTATGGTTTTGTATGGACCGCGGGGTGGGGCCTGTCGGATTGGGGCGCTGCCCCAAACCCCGTGGTATTTTCGGTCAGAAGAAACGGTCAGGTGCCGGCGATCATTTCGGATTGTCGGACAATGACTTCGGCCTGTTTGATGGAGGCGATGTCGACGAGGCGGCCCTTATAGACCGTGGCGCCTTCGCCCTTGGCCTTGGCGGCTTCCATGGCGGCGAGGATTTCGCGGGCTTCGGCCACGGCCTCTTTGGACGGGGTGAAAACCTCGTTGGCCAGTGCCACCTGCCTGGGGTGGATCGCCCATTTACCGACCATGCCCAGCGTGGCAGACCGTTGGGCCTGTGCGACGTAGCCGTCATCGTCCGAAAAGTCGCCGAAAGGGCCGTCGACGGGCAGCACGCCGTGGGTCCGGCAGGCAGCCACGATGGCGGCCTGCGCCCAGTGCCACGGGTCGGACCAGTGCTTTTGTCCGTCGCGGATCATGTAGTAGTTTTCCTGCGTGCCGCCGATCCCGGTCGTGGCCATGCCCATGGAGGCGGCGAAGTCGGCTGCCCCGAGGCTCATCGCGGCAAGACGGGGCGACGCGGCGGCGATGTCCTCGACATGGGCGATGCCGGCGGCGGATTCGATGATGACCTCGAACGTGATGGGCTTGCTGCGGCCCATGGCGGCCTCGACCGCCGTGACGAGGGCGTCGACGGCGTAGATGTCGGCAGCGTTGCCGACCTTTGGGATCTTGATCTGGTCCAGCCGGTCGCTGGCTTGTTCCAGCATGTCCACCACGTCGCGGTACCAGTAAGGTGTGTCGAGCCCGTTGATCCTGACGCTCAGCGTCTTGGTGCCCCAGTCGATGTCGCCGATGGCCTGAATGATGTTGGCCCGCGCGCTGTCCTTGTCCGATGGAGCGACGCTGTCCTCGAGGTCCAGATTGATCACGTCGGCGGCGGAGGCTGCCATTTTCTCGAAAATGGCGGGGCGGGAGCCGGGACCGAAGAGCTGGCAGCGGTTGGGCCGGGCAGGTGGTGTGGGTTGCAGGCGGAAGGACATGGCAGAGGCTCGCGCAATATAATTTCAATTTGGGTCGCGTTGCCGATAGGATACTACGCGCGGCTGCGCAAGACCGCTTGAGGCGGGAATTGACACTTCACATGAGACCGCTGGCACTTCATCCTGTGCGTGTATGTCTTGCTGGGGGACAGAGGCATGGCGCGCACATTGGAACGCCAATTGGTCTGGCTGGCGCTGATCGTGGTGACGGCTTATGGCCTTTACCGGTTGCAGGCGATGTTTCCGCTTGTCGGGGCAGATGACACGGTCCTTCATTTCTACGATCTGGATGCATTTCTGGCGCGGTGGCCGGGCGGCGTGCTGGGTATCATCCCGTCGCGGGTTTGCACGCTGTCGGTGGCCATGTGCGAGGCCCCGCGCGAGATCGAGATCGGCAAGCTGGCCGATCCCATGCTGTCGAGCGGGTATTTCGTCTGTTTTCTTGGGCTTTGGCTGTCGATGTGGGTCGAGGGCCTGTATCGCGCGATGTCCACGCAGCTGCGCGCCGAAGGGGTGCTGCATTGGACGGACGTGGACGAGGCGGTGATCGAGGGGCGGCAGCGGGTCTATGCCCGGGGCACAGCGGCGGGCGTCGTGGTCATGGTGTTTGTCGGGTCGTTGACGCTGCACTTTGGCGGCTGGCCGACATCCGCTGCGGGGCAGGAAATGCTGTGGTCGATGACCATCCTGGGCGCGCTGGCCGGTCACAGGCTGGGCACCATCGCCGCCCTCGGCACGTTCGGGCGACGGCTGAACCGGCGCGGCGGCCGGCTGCGGCTGGTGCCGGGACACAGTGACGGCGCGGGCGGCGCGCTGCGGGTGGGCGAGTTTCTGGCGTTTCAGGGCATCCTGGTGTTCCTGCCGATCATGTGGCTGTCATTCTGGCTGGCCATGGTCTGGAGTGTGCCCGAGATACGGGCGTTCTACGGCCAGTGGTGGCCGCTGCATGTGGGCCTGCTGGTCGTGGCGCTGGTGATTGCGTGGTACGGGCTGATCTCGCCCTTTGTCACGTTCATCGCCCATTACCGCGCCTCCAAGGCGGAGGTCGTCGCGGCCTGGCGGGCCAAGACGGCGGGCACTTTGCCGAAACTGCAAACGCTGTTTCGTGACAGTGACGACTGGCGCGACGCGAAGACGGCGATTGATGAAAGCGCGGCACTCACCTCGGTCTCGTCCCGGATTGCGGCGATGTCGACGGTGCCGCTGCGCGCGTCTGTCCGGGGGTTGTTTTCGCTGACCAGCCTGTTTCCGCTGTTCACCCTCGGCCTCGAGATCGCCGTGCCGAACGAGCAGGGATTCGTCAGTCTGATGACGCATGTGCTGGCTGTTGTCAGGAACCTGCTGGCCTGACGCAAGAAATTTCGACTTTCCGGGCAATGGCGCACGTTTTTCCTGCTCTCCGGCTGCACGCGGCGGAATTTGCGAGAAATGTGTCCCGAACATGCATAAAACTGCACCCGAACTGCAAGGAAAGCACGTGCCATGATCCAGACGCCATATCTTTTGTTTCTGGGTGACGCCCCCGATCAACTTGCCGCGAAGGTCGCGCAAGGGATAAAGGACTGGCGGCCCGAAAACGCTGTGGGTCAGCTGCGCCTGCCGGGCTGCGGTGCCGATATGGGGCTGACCGACATGACCCTCGAAGAAGGGTTGGCTGCGGGCGCGAAGACGCTGGTGATTGGCGTGGCGAACCGGGGGGGTGTGATCTCGGACGCGTGGAAGGTGGTTTTGGTGCAGGCGCTGAAGATGGGCTATGACCTTGCTGCCGGTCTGCACAACCTGCTGCGGGACGAGAACGAGCTGCAATCGGCGGCCAAGGTGAACGGAGGCACGCTGCACGACGTGCGGGTGCCGACCATCGCTTACCCCATTGCCAACGGACGAAAGCGCACGGGCAAGCGGGCGCTGGCGATCGGCACGGACTGTTCGTGTGGCAAGATGTACACCGCCATGTCGATGGACGCGGAGATGCGGGTGCGGGGGATGAAATCCACGTTTCGGGCAACCGGGCAGACGGGCATCCTGATCACCG
>ERZ1740067.2607-NODE-2607-length-10832-cov-5.981071_pt1 | contig 10832 bp, 8 predicted proteins | sample MGYA00581736_ERZ1740067 | MGnify/ENA primary metagenome ERZ1740067 (study PRJEB43018, sample SAMN04849236) | marine metagenome | isolation source: floating plastic debris | place: Pacific Ocean | collected 2008-08-27 | study: EMG produced TPA metagenomics... | reverse complement strand
TGACTGGAAACATTATCAGGCCAAGTTACCGTTGCCCCCCAACTGGAAGATCATTGTTACTTCTCGCCTCCTGGTAGATGACTTCCCAACCTTGAGTTTGGGGGCATTGGAGGCCAAACACGCTCAAAAATTATTTCTCAAACATTATGGAGGGAAACACGATACAAAAACATTGGAAGCCATTTTGGCGTACGTGGGCTACCATACTTTAGTCATAGAATTGTTGGCCAAAAACCTGCAAGCCCACGCGGGACTCAAGTTTGATGAATTGTTGCCTTTCTTGGAATCGCACGGATTGAATATTCCTCACCAAACCAACCTGAAGTACAGTGTACAGGAAAATGAGCAAATCACGGCCCGGATGTATACCCTCATCCAAAAGGTGTTTGACTTGACCAACCTAGACAACAACCATCCCGAGGAATGTTGGTATTTGAAACAATGCAGTGTGTTGCCCGCCGCCCACGGTTTTACTTTTGGAACCCTGTTTTACCTCTGGCAAGAAGACGACTCCAATGAGTTGATGGACAACTTGAACTTTCTGGTGAATCGGGCCTGGCTCAACCGCAGATACGATGCACGCAACGATGAGGATTGGTTTGAAGTGCACCCCGTGATTCAAGATGTAGTGCTGGACCGCTACAACCCCGATACCAGTACTTGCCAGGAGGCTTTAGAAACCTTGATGCAGGTGTACATCACCAAAAAAGAGATTTATATTACCGATAACGAAGGCCATAAAGTATTGATTGACGCGGCCAAACATTTGGGTAACTTTGAGGTACTGGATGACATCGTGATGAATATTGCAGGCACTGAGGCCAATCCGGAGTTCATTTGGTTGATGGAAGCCCTGGCCCACCATTACGCCCAAAGCAACGACGATGCTACGGCTTTTGAATTGTACCAGGACTTTGTCAAGGTGATTCAAGAGCACCCTACTGATGAATACGTTGAACGGCAGTTTCGAGGGTATCGCTTTATGATTGAAAAACTAGAGGTACTAGGACGGTATGAAGCGGCATTTACGTTATGCCAATCGGCAATGAAAATAGCCCAAAGATTTCCTGGAAACCACCGATCCAGACTCGCCATAGGCTTCTATTTAGAGGGGACAGTTTTGTATTTGTTAGGGGAGTACGAAAACGCTCAGGAAAGTTTAGAAAATGCTTTCACCATTTTTCAACATCCCAAATTACAACAAGACAAATCAAATCTGGCCGCAATTCAAGCTAGTTTAGGGCAGGTTTATATGAATTTAGCGGAATACGAAAAAGCCTCGGATTTACTGAATAAAGCTTTGGAAAATAGGATTCAAAGTTGGGGACCTGATCACCCTCAAACTGCCAGCACTCAAACTCATTTAGCCGCATTGTTTGTTCATTTAAAAGACTACTCCTCCGCCCAATCACTTTTGGAAGCCGCTTTGACTACCACCCAGCAACATTTTGGAGTACAACATTTTGCAGTAGCCATGATTCAATCTGACCTGGCAAACGTCCACCACTATTTGGGGCACTATACTCAAGCCCAGGAATCATTAGAGCAATCACTGAATTTCCACCTTCAACATTTTGGCGAAATTCATCCTTCGGTTGGACGTGGTTACTACCGAGCAGGCGCGCTTCTAAATACCTTGGGTCAAAAAACAGAAGCCCTGGAGTACGCTAAAAAAGCCCTGGGTATTTTTGCTTTGACCTTGGGAGAAGATCATCCTGATACCATGACCGCCTTCGAGAGTTTGAAAGCATTGGAGGAGGAATGAAAATTTAGTCCTTTGCTGGTGTGTGGTGATCTGATAGGCCCTTGCTAGCGCACGCGTCCTCGCGTGTGTTCTTTCAGAGTACATTCATTTGAGAGATGATAAAGCTTTGCCGTCACACGCGAGGACGCGTGCGTGAGCGACGGTAAAAGGTCAGTTATAAAGTATATTCACTTACTCACTGGCTCCAAAATTCCCAACTTACGCAACCGGGTGCCATAGACCGATATGGTGCGATTGCTCAGGGGCAATACCTTGGCAATTTCTACTGGAGACATTTTTATCTTGAGGCAATAGCCTACCTGCCAAACCAGTTTGGTGATTTTTCCTTCGGCCAGGGCTTGATTGGCCAATTGGGCAAAATCGGGGTGGAGCGTCTGGATTTGTTGCCGTACCGAGCCAAATTGATCCTTGAGGTTGAGTTCAGCATCGACCAATTGTTTGGCTTGTTCGTAATCTTCGGCATCCAGGGCGGCCTGAATTTCGCGCAACCGGGCAATGATGCTGGTCAGTTCGCGTAAATGATTGTCTAGAAATGAATTTCCCTCCTGAGTGAGCATGGTGTGATATATTTAAAGTTTGACAATGTTATTTTAAAGTTGTTTGATCGTCCCAAGTTAGGCCAACGAGTGATTCCAGTACTTTGCATTCCGTCACCAGATCGTTCGGCTGGGTTTATGATGACTAGCAAAGCAGGGTGACCAAGGAATAAATTATCCTCATCCTGCCTCACTTCTTAATCGCTTCCAAAATCCCCAATTTACGCAGTTTGGTACCATACACCGATACCGTACGATTACTCAATGGCAGTATTTTGGCAATCTCGGCGGGGGACCGACCAAATTTGAGGCAATACCCCACCTGCCAAGTAATTTTGGTAATGGTTTTATCGGCCAAAGCCTTGTCGATGGCGTCCACAAAGTCGGGGAATTCGTTGCGCACTTTCTCTTGAATGATGGACAGTTCCCCCGCAGTATTGATCTCATTTTTGAGTAGTTTTTGGGCAAAGTCAGGGCCCTTGCGGGTAAATGTTTCCTGAATTTCCTGTAATTTCGTGGTGGCCTCGGTCGCTTCCTGCAAATAGATTTTTACTTTTTCGTCTCGGTCCTTCCGGATCAACTCATTGGCTTTTTTTAATTTATCGTTGGTGGCTTTCAGTTCTTCGGACTGTTGGGTGATCTCCTCGTTTTGTTGGGTAATCTCTTCGTTTTTGGCCCTGATTTCCTCAGTGCGTACTTCCACCACTTGCTCCAACTCCTGATTGCGTCGCCGGATTTGGCGGGTACGCAATCGACTATAACCCATACTACCGCCTACCAACAAACCAAGGATGGCCAAGCTGTAAAGGGTATAAGCCCACCAAGTGCGGTACCAAGGAGGGAGAATGGTAAAGGTGTAGGTGGCAATGGAGCTGATGGTGCCATATACGTTTTTGCAACGGACTTGGAAGGTGTAGGTACCTTCGTGGAGATTGGTATATTCTTTCTTTTGTTCTTTGCTCCATTTAGACCAAGTTTCATCTTGGCCTACCAGCTGGTAACTGTACTCATTACGTTCGTAAGCGGCCCAACTATCGGAGGCGTAGGTGAAGGTGAGGGTGTTTTGTTGGTAGTTTAGTTTTGTTATTATTTTTTGTGCGATATTACCAAAGAAAATAGTTGAATCTGTGATGATTTCTTTTTGTTGTTGGTCAAAATTAGCTGAGCTAGATACTTTTATTTGTACTTGTTGAATATAAGCTTGAAAGGAATAAGATGTATTTATTTTTTGAAATGGATTAAACTCTATAATATTTATTGGAGTAATGATTTGAAATTTATGTTGTGAAACGTTATTCAAATTATCCATTTCGTATTTTCTCAACCTTTTAAATGGCCTATCATACCATACATATTGATCCTGTTTTTTTATGATCAAACCAGGTAAATTTGCTCCGTTGTGTTCACCTCCCAATACAGGAGTAACCAACAATGAATCATTGTTAAGCTTTGAAATATTTGTGAATTTTACTAGCGCTCTTCCACTATTATTACGTGGAAAATTATGTATTTCTTTGGTTAGTAATTTCACTCCCTTGTCGTGTGAGAAAGTATATAAATTCTCAATGTTGTGAATGAAGAGTTTTTGATCAAATTTAAAGAAATTAAAAAAGCCCTCATTTTTGCCAGCCTTTATTATTTGCTTGGGTAGACCTGAAAATGCTCTTTCCGGTGACAAATTAACTTTGAGGCACTGGTTTTCTGTTGCTATAAAAATGGCATTATCAAACTCGATACTGTTAATTAATCTTCCTTTGATTTTTATTTTTGAAATAACTTTGGAATCATCTAAATCTGAAATGAAGGCCTTATCATTACATAAAATCAAAAGTTGTTTTGTGCTTAATTCATATATATTAAAACACTCTTCATCATAAATTTTATCAATGCTGGCTTTTCCAAAATTTTTCTTGAAGAGACCCTTCGAGGAACAAATATAAGCTACACCTCCTACTGCTTTAACATTCCAAATCAATCCTAAATTGTGTAAGTGGGTTTGCCCTTTTTGAGAAGTTATTTCTAGCTTTGCCTTGTTTTGTCTAAGAGTGAAAATTTCATTTCCGATGTGAAATTGACGATATATTTGGTCAACGTTATCTTTAACCTTAAATATAGAATTATATTCCACAAAGAATATCCCTTTACCCATTGTAGATAACCAAACATTTCCGGCCTCGCTTATTGCAAAACTGGATATTCTTACTCTAAATGTTTTTTTCAGCAAAACCTTTTGAGATCTAAGATCATAGATCAAAAATTTATTGTGCATTTTCAAATACAAAAGGTTGTCTTTCTCTGTTGCTTCAAATGAATATCCACCTTTACATTCGTCAGTCAGTGAGCGTTCAAGAATTAAATTTTGATGCTCCTTTTTATGAAAAACCTCTCCTTTAGTATTTACAATCAATAAACTACCATTGTCTAAAGATAGGGTAAATTGAGCTTTGTGGGTTTTAAGAAAGGAGTATTGTGTCGTCTTTTGCCATACTTTTTTTTGATTGTCCCAAAAATATTTGTTGCCACCTACCTCATTTAATATAATTTTACCATCTATGAAGTGATCCAAAAAAAAAGATTTGCTTACTTTAGGTACTGGATACTTTTTATGCTTATGCGTTTTTTTGTTGTAAATAATTAAGCCCTTATCACCTAGGAAATAAACCAGGCCAATTTGCTCGTAAATATTCAGAAAGTAGCCAATGTTGTTTTGCTTATCTAAGTCTGTTATCTTTTTGAGTACATACTTACCTGATTGGTCTGTGCTATACTTAGCCAAATAGCTGTTTGTTGTTAAATATATGCAATTATGATTGTCCTTGTCGAGATGTAAGCGATTTACATATTGTAATTAACTCGATTTATTTGATAATCTATCTCTTGTCCAAGATATTCCATCGTATATCTCTATTCCATAAATATTTGCTGTAAAGATTTTACCACCAAATACTACAATATCTTCTTGATCGTTGGCTATTCCTGTTGATAAATCAAAGGTTTTCTCAAAAAAATGAAAATTTGTTTTTTGAGAAAATGTTTGTTGACTGTTTAGTATATTGATACTAAATAGCAAAAATAGAAATTGAAGGAGCGTTTTAGTCATTTAGATTTACTCTGTTAAAAACTTTTTTACATCCTTCCAATTCATTTTTAGCCTTTTGTTTTTGTAAGTAGAGATGGTAATTTGATGCCCTACTTTAACCATAAATTCAGCTATAGCTTCTTTTTGACCTTCCACAGACGTGGTATTGAGCATAGTAATTACTCCATAAGGTTGATCCTTCCGAAAATTAAAATAAGAAATGAAACCTTCTATACTACCTGAATGGCCAATATAAGTGGTTGGCTTTCTGAGAGATTGGTAGTAATCGAAGCCTGATAAGTAAGCCATCAAAAAAGATTTATACTTCATTTGGATAGAATGATTATTAGGATTTTTCTCAACGAAGTTCAAAAAATAGTTTTCAATGGTTTTAGGTTTTAACACTTTCTGATGTTTCCTCGAACTATCATAGAATTTTATAAAATTTAAGAATTTGACCATATCTCCTATGGTTGCTTTCACACCTCCGTTTGATTCTTGAAAACCTTGTATATCATTAAAATATGTATCTTGGACTTTCCCTTCTTTGTTTGTGTAGTAGCTGGTAGGTATATGTTTTCGCCGTTTTTTTGGTGTTTTTCCAAAGTGGGCTGTATGCATACCCAAGGGCTTAAATATCTTTTGGGTAACATAATCCGTGTACTCCAAGCCTGTGATTTTTTTTATAACAAGCCCTAGGAGGGAAAAACCTGAGTTAGAATATTGATACTTTTTACCTGGCTTATTGTTAAGAGTGGCGTATTTAAAGAATGGTATAATTTCTTTTTTGAGTGGACATCTTTTCTTTATTGCCGGGATCGCTTCCCACATTTTTTTATACACTGTGACAAATCCAAGACCAGAGTTATGATTGAGTAGATTTTGTATAGTGATTTGGCTGAAAAGTCCATATTTTGATGCTTTAGGCAACCCCCTTAGTTCAGGAATGTACTTTGTGATAGAGTCGTTAAGATTAAGTTTTTTTTGTTCTACCAACTGCATAATGGCTACCGCAGTAAATAACTTTGAGACTGAACCCCAAAGGTGAATCGTTTTTGCTGAATACTTTCTTTTAGTTTTCCGGTTTGCATAACCGTTGAATACTTTTTTGATCACTTTCCCATCATAAATCAAAACCGATCCAAACCCCATTTCAGGCAAGTGTTTTTGAATTTCCACCTTGGCCGAATCCATATTTTTCCAGAGTTTTAGAACATCTTGCTTTGTTTTTTGACCAAAAGAGCTGTGAAAGCAGACAGTCAAGAGTAACAATATGCATAATTTACGCATAAGATCGTTTTTTATAAGTTTAACATTAAAATTTTATACCAAGGGTTTTGCTTTATCACCTGATTTAAAGGTTGATCAGAGGTATCTGCTAAATAAGTAAGCAATGCTAAAGCACTTCCTGTAACTCCAAATAATAATCCTCTTTCTCGTTTCTCAATTAAGATCTCTTTTTCAGAAAAATCTCTATTTATGTTAGTGATTCCACAAAAAGGTGCATCAAAAGAGTTTGAGTTATATTTCATAATAATAGAAAGCCAATAATTGGCAGCAGTTTTAAATGCCGGAATTTTTAATTCTTCATAAAGTTTATGGTATATAAAGAAAGCTCCATAAATTCCATGACATAAACTACAATCAAATTTCCCTTGTTTATGACGAATTCCAGATGCAAGGTATGATAATTCGCTTCCTCTCTTAGCTATTCTAACACCTTCATTGATAAAAAACACATTATCCAGTACTTTTCCAGCTTTTATCAGTGCTAATGAAATACCCAAGTCTCCATGGCACCAAGCTAAGCGAATCATAGAATTCTGATTTTTATCGGGATAAACGGCGGGGTATGAGAGCTCTTTATCCCCTGTATTTCTTTCCTTTTTCAATAACCAAGCACAAGCACTACTAATAAAGTGTCTTGCTTGGTTTCTTTCGTTTACATTGTCTATCAATAAATAAAGATCTGATAAAAAATAAATGATGCTTGCTACACCATGTGATAAGCCTAGATAAAATGTGTTTTTCTCTGTAAAATCAGAGCAATCCCAACTTACCCCTTCACCTTCATTTATAGCAAAACTATCAAAAAAGGTGAGACAATCGGTTAAAACTTCTTGTAAACTGGCAGGATGTTGTTGTTTTCTTGCTTGTATTAAGAACAAAGCTTTACCTATATATCCATCTAATAAATCGTAGTTATTTACTTTTTTATCTTCTGTCAAGGAGCTTCTGACAAAGTAATATAACTTGTCTAAATATTCAGTAACCTCATCAGAAGTTAAGATATCAATGTTTACTAAATACTGAATCCCCCAGCCTACTCCGGCAACTCCTAGTAAGGAGTTTGATTCTTGACTAGATATTTGATTTAATGACTTTTCTACAATTTCATAAATCTTATTCAGATATGCTTTTTCTTTCTTTTTACCAGAGATATAGTATAAGGCAAAAAAAATTGCTACTCCCATTTCGCCTCGATAAATGCCTTGGTTATTTTCGTGAATGTGTTGATCACCATTCAAAAGATCTAGAGCAATTTTATCAAGAACTCGTTTGATATGAATATTATCCATTTTTTCCTTTGTTAGATATTTAGCTCCTCAAGTATTGAATTGAAAGAGGTTTTTCAATTACTTAGTCACAAAGTCATTTTTTACCCTAAGTTTATTACTTTTTGTTCGCCATAATTTTATGGCGAACAAAAAAGTTTTAACCAGTTGTTATATCATGACAGGGGCAAACCTTTGTTGGTCGAGTTTGTTGCTCTTTTGTGTTCTGGGTAAGTTCTCCACAAGTAGGAGCATCATCATTTCCCGCTTTCAAAAAAGCTACCTCTTGTTTTGAAAGAGTTAACCCCTTACTCCAGTTGTCGATTATATTCAATTTGTCTTTCATAATAAAATAAACATTTAAAATTAACAATATAGTTTTTGCAGGATATTGAGATCACCTATTTACTCGTTAGCAGTTGTAATTGTAATGCACTTATACCAACCAGTTTTTCGCGGTAAATGTCCCTGCAATTGATGATGCAATATTACCTCCTCCAGACCAAGAAAGTCAAGGCTAAAGTGTTTATTGAGTGTTATTTTGGGTTGATTTACTGATTATATTTATATAAATAATTGATATAATTATATTTTAAGCAAGTTTCCCTCAACCTTTTTCCATTCCATAAACTTTCAGTTTTGAGGAAATAAGGTGGGATATCAGGGAAAAATAGGCGATTACTTCATCCGCTTATTCGAACTTTAGCGTCCCTTCCCGGTTATTTAATTCCCCGCTGTTTCAATTTCTTTTTTATCATATAGATTTGCCCCAAATGAGTGGCTTGGTGTTCCATGACATGAAACCAACAGAAGTGATTGTTATAAGCGCCTTTGCCTATTTTCTTCGCCAGCCAGACATCATCCAAAGTTTTGAATTTCTCGAGGGTTTTCTTTCTTACTTCTCGGCAAATGTTCAGGTAATAATCGATGCTTTTCCCCTTGAAGGCTTTTCGGCCGGCATCGCCCAACGAAGAGGCTTTGGCCCATTTCAAGGTTTCTTCGTCGTTGAATTTTCGTCCTTCAAAAGTAAAAGTTTGGTAATAGGCCTCGGTAGCCGCCAAATGGATGATCAACGCACCAATTGAGTTAGACTGTTCGTCTTCTTGCCAATCAATGGCTTCCTGACTCAAGCCTTTTACGGCCTGCGCTATGCGATGACTCAAATTATTCAACATAGTCACCATGGTACCCACTTGAGGGGTGTATCCCTCGATTGGTCCGATCAAATAATTAGAATTAGGAGGGTTAATCGTAACCCCTTTTCCTTCTACCAACAAAGCGTATTTACCATCGGTTTTGTCAGTGCTTGAGCTAAAGGTGTATTCCTTCACCCTTACTTTTTTACTCGGTCGGATTCCCTCAAACCATTGCGAAAGGGTATTGGAGGTGACCTTTTCTTCAAAACTGGCGTTGGCCAGGGGCACTTTTTCATAATGCTCCTGACTGTTTTGTACCCAAACCTCAAAGTTGTCGAAATAAAACTTTCCGTTGCCCTTGCACAGGCCTCCAAAATAAATTTGGTGGATGTTTTTGCCCAAGCTGGCTTCTACCAGGTAGGTACGCCACTTGGCCGACTGGATGGGGCGGTCATTCATATTATCAAAATAGCCCTTTTTGCCTTCTTTTGTCTCGGCCCTTAGCCAAATGCTGGCCATGCTTTGTTTAGAGGTAGCCAGGAGTTTTACCTGGGCGGTAATTCTCAATTTGATTTTCCCCGGCTTGAGCTTGACCGCTTGTTTGATATCGGCTACTTTGAGGCGTTGGGCAAATGCGGTCCAATCTCGAGACAGTGGGGTAGTTTGACCCAGGGAATGAAAATGCAAGCCTGCAAGGAGGCTCATTGTCAATAAAAATCTCATGTTTGGTAAATAATGGTTTAAAATGTATAAAAATTTAAATTGGTGATTGTTATGGCTTTCCTGACGAAGGATCTTAAATGGTTATCCTTCTGACACATACGTCCGTTAGTAGTAGATGACTAGTAGGACAGCGTATTGTGAAAAACCAGGACTCCAAGCTTCTTTAGTCATGCTGAGCTTGCCGAAGCATCTGGTTGGAATAAATGCTACTTTGATTTATTGTAATTGCGCTCTCTTCTATTTTAAATCAAATTTCATCATTGAGAAAAATCCATTGAGGATTCATTGCATTGATTAACTTTTCCTTCTTGGCTCTTGTCCAACCTTTTAATTGTTTTTCCCGATCTATAGCGTCTATCGGAGTCACAAATCTTTCCCAATAAATAAGATTGTAGCAATAATATCTTCCCGCAAAAGTTTGCGGCTTTCCTGCATTTTCAGCATGTTGGCTTAGACGTACTTGCAAATCATTGGTTACTCCTATGTAAAGTGTCGTTCGCTTTGGATTGGTCGTAATGTACACAAAGTAGTTGTTATCTTTCATACTTGGTTATCGCTTTTCATAATGAGGTGGCTTGATCATTTTCTTTAGCTGCTGCAAGCCTCACAGTTTGTATCCATCGAGACTAGGGTATTTACCTCGTTTTTTGTAGTTGTTATCTGAGTAGTTAGTTCTTCTTTGATACACTTTTGTCACCTGTACTGACTATAGGCATCTGGTGATTCGAGCACCTTGCATCCCAGCACTTGTACTGAGCGTAGTCGAAGTACCAAATCGTTCGGCTGCGCTCACGATGACTAGTAGGGCAGGGCGTTGTGAAAAACCAAGACTCCAAGCCCTTTTAGTCATGCTGAGCTTGCCGAAGCATCTAGTGGGTACCTGAGTAGTTAGTTCCTCTTCGATACACCAACTAGTGCTTTGTCACCTGTATTGACTATAGGCATCTGGTGATTCGAGCACCTTGCATCCCAGCACCAGATCGTTCGGCTCGTATATTTATAAAAAGGAAATTACTATTTGAAAAGTACAATAATCGG
>ERZ1740067.2606-NODE-2606-length-10832-cov-6.587176_pt1 | contig 10832 bp, 10 predicted proteins | sample MGYA00581736_ERZ1740067 | MGnify/ENA primary metagenome ERZ1740067 (study PRJEB43018, sample SAMN04849236) | marine metagenome | isolation source: floating plastic debris | place: Pacific Ocean | collected 2008-08-27 | study: EMG produced TPA metagenomics... | reverse complement strand
CATGATGCCATTGCCTTGATTTGTATGTTCATGAGCCAGAAATGTTTTTAAATAAATAACTTCATTAATTAAATTATTAGATCAAAAAGTCGAGCTAATGCATCACCTCCAATTTGTACTTTATTTATGTAAAATCATTATGTTAAGTAATAACTTCTTTTTTGACCTCACCAAATAAGTATGTCGAGCAGAGGAGTTGAATAAATATTCACAGGTATTATTACTTATCCACAAAATAATATAGTGAGAAATAAAGGTAAATATTGGCTTATAGATGGTGGCAAGGGTTAAAAAAATGAGCTCTGAAAGTTATCAACAAGTTTATCCACATTCACAATTGTGGATATGTGGATAACTTTTACTTATCCACAATTGTACTTAACATATATATAACACAAGCAATCATTTGGTCATTTTAATTATTCGAACACATACCATCTAAATGGAAAATTTGATCTCACTGTGATTTTCCATATTTTTACCAAGAAATATACAATTCCATTACCCAATTTTTTACCAAAATATAATCCTTTTATTTTTTACCCTGTTGTTTTGGCCATTCCTATTTACCTGTTACTGATGGGAATAGAACTTATATTTGAACAGTTCCAAAAAACCAAACGCTATCGTCTCAATGATGCCATTACCAATATTAGCTGTGGTATTGGTCAACAGGTCGTCAAGGTTTTCTTTCAAGTAATTACAGTTGCAGCTTATACCTTTATCTACGAGCGTTTCTCATTTTTTAAAATAGAAAATACACCACTCAGTTATATCATATTATTCTTTGCCTGGGACCTGTGCTACTACTGGGCCCACCGCATGAGTCATGAAATCAATTTGTTTTGGAGTGGGCACCAAGTACACCACCAAAGCGAAGAATATAATTTATCGGTTGCTTTGCGTCAAAGTTGGTTTCAAATCTTTTTTACTTCGTTTTTCTTTTGGCCTTTGGCGCTATTTGGATTTGATCCCAAGGCCATTGTGATTGTAGCAGGGTTTAATTTGTTGTATCAGTTTTGGATTCATACCGAAGCCATTGACCGAATGGGTTTTCTAGAATGGTTTATGAATACTCCCTCCCATCACCGGGTACACCACGGGCGTAATCCTAAATACATTGATAAAAATCATGCTGGGGTATTTATCATCTGGGATCGTATGTTTGGAACTTTCAAAAAAGAAGAAGAGCGCCCAGTATATGGAATTACCACTCCGGTAAATACCTGGAACCCAATTTGGGTGCATTTTAGCCATTTTCAAATCATTGGCAAACAACTCAAACAAACTCCGGGGTTTACTAACAAGCTCAAGGTATTGTTTTATAAACCAGGTTGGCGCCCCGAAAGCCTGGGAGGAATGCAGTACGCACCCGAAGTAGATCGAGAAGTTTACGCTAAATTTGATACTAAAACACCCGCAGTAGTCAATTGGTATGTATTGTTTCAGTATTTGGTAACCCTGGGTGGCACCGCTTATTTTATGTTCAATGCCGATAAGATGAATTGGTCCTTCAAAGGCCTGGGAGTAGTCCTTATTTTATTTTCTATTCTTACCCCTGGCTACTTATTTGAGCGTCGCAAGTGGGCTGTACCTACCGAATGTACCCGATTACTGATCGTTTCAGGTATCATATTGCCATTGGTTTATCATACTTCTTTTTTTGTTCCCATTTCTGTAGGGTTGGGGGTTAACTTACTCCTGGCCACATTGTGGCTCTATAAAATCCAACAATGGTTTGGGACATTGGAAAAGAGAAGAGAGGTGAATCAACCTGAGAACAAAACCATCATTATATAACAAAAAAAACCTGTCTCTTTCCAGAAACAGGTTCCATAAAATCTATTGCTTGTAATATCTATTTTACGCCTTGCTTCACTACTTCGCCTTTGATAAACAATACAGTGGTAGGGTTGTCAGAGTTGGAAGTGATGGTAATCGTTTTGCTAAAATTACCCATTGCAGAAGCATTGTATTTCACTTCAATTTTTTTGGTTTGCCCTGGCATAATAGGTTCCTTAGGGTATTTAGGAACTGTACACCCACAAGAAGTCTGTACATTGGTAATGATCAAAGGAGCAGTACCTGAGTTGGTGAACTCAAAAGAAGTTTCTACTGGTACACCTTGCGTGATTTTACCAAAGTCGTGTACTTTTTTGTCCCACTTAAACTGGGGGCCATTGATCGTGTTGGAGGGAGTAAACGCGAAAATTCCGGCTACTGCCACCACAAGTGCTAAAAGAATAAATAATTGTTTTTTCATTGTTGTGTCTTAAATTTTTTTGTCAAAAAAATCTATTCACAAAACGCATAAACCAATGAATAGTTATGATTTTGGGAGGGCAAAGGTACAAAATATGCGTTTTTTATACGAAAATTTTGACTATTAAAATCTTTACCATACTTTTGCTCCTGCATGGCGGTACGACTAGCTCCCTGTAACCTCCCCAGGGTCGGAAGGCAGCAAGGACATCAGGTCGTAGCAGTGCGATACTGTCGTGCTTTTTTTACTTTTGTAGACTTACCCCACATTTCCCCTCTCTAATTCATTCATTATCAATTTCTTAGCAAAAATTTGAATTTCACCTTTTTTACCATATCTTTGCTACTGTGAGTACGATTGCTCCTTGTAATCCCCCAGGGTTGGAAAGCAGCAAGGGCGTCAGGTCGTAGCTTCGTGACTCACTTTTTTTATTTTATCCCTTCTAAAAAAATACCGTAAATGATGAACATCATTACGGAACTCATAAACATTTACCACCTACATTATAGTTTAAACCTTGGTATAAGTAATCAATGCATTACTTTACTCTTTGGTCTTTTCTTTATATTTACTTATTGAAAAATTACTCTAAACAAATGCTTCTGTTATGAAAAAAGAACAATACAGAAATGTGATATTGTTATTATTAGGTAGTCTAATCCTGAATGCCTGCGCCGTAAAAAAGAGCATTAGTTTGGTTCCTAAGAGTAGTCAAAGCGTAGGGGTGGCCAATCCTCAAAGTATCATCCAAAAAGGAAAACTCAACCAATTTTTTAGCTCGGTACTCGTTAAAGAAGCTCAAAGAAAAGCCCGAAAAGATGCTCAAAACATTGCGCAACTACTGAATGACATCTCCCAAAATCCAGCAATTACCGGACTCACTGCCAAACAAGACATTTTCATGTTTACCCTTACTCAGAAAAACAAAAAAATTAACTGTCTGGCGTTTGGCATCAAGGACAAGCAAAAGTTCACCAGGCTTGTAAAAAGATTATCAGAACAAGGCAGATTAGAAAAAACAAAAGGCTATCAGCGCTTCATTGTACCAGGTGAATATGGCCTTGGGTGGGATCGTAAACGAGCAGTTTTAGTACTCTACCCAAACTCCGAGTACTACATCAATCTTGGTGATAAGATACACTACTTGATGAAGCTTAAAAAAAAGAATCAACTCCAAAACGAAAAAAAATTCCAAGCTTTTTTGGCCAACAGAAAAGACATCAGTTGGTGGGTAGCTTCCTATATTTTGGAAGAACAACTCAACAGAAAAGCATTTAAGGAAGGTACCCCTCCTAAATCAGAAAAATATGATCAAACTCACTTAGATTTTCAGGATAATCAGGTATCGTTTAAGGTAAAAATAGATTTAGACGAAGATATTCAAAAATTATTGAACGAGTATAAACTGGAGAATGCTCCCTCCTCGCTTCAATCTCTACTCAAATACTTTCCTAAAAAAAACTTGGGATTGGCCAGTCTATCGGTCAACTTATCACCTTATCTACAAAATGAGCGTCTGCAAAAGCTTTTGGAAGACACACCTGATAAAAAGCTGGAACGAATGGTGGGTTTGAAAACCAAGGAATTTTTAGAGCAACTAGGGGGCAGTCTCATCATCAGTTTTTTGGATGTTGACCAAGAAACGGTGAGTTATTATGATAAAAAATGGGATGAGGATCAAGAAGAATATGTGATAGATAGCATTCCAAAAACTAAAGAAGTGAGCATTCCACGCATTGCGGTAGCAGTCAGCATTAAAAACAATGCATTTATGAAGCGTTTGATGAAAAGCATCCCTCAAGAGGGCATCACCTATCAAGATAATTACTTCAAACTAAACTCGGGTAAACAGACATTTTATTTGGCATACAATCAAGAAGCGGTGTACCTCACCAATCACCTGGAAAGCATTCAAAAGTTTAACCAGGGAGGCTATTCAGAACATCTCGGGAAGTCAAGCCTCCAATCAACCCTTATGAACAGCTTGTTCTTTGTTTCTCTCAATATCAATTTAGATGATTACCCTCCTATTGTTCAAAAAGAAATCAGGAACCCCAAGCAAGATACCGATGATTTTTGGGAGGTATGGAACAAGTTTGCAAAAACGTTGGAATTCAGTTACCTCACTCAAGATTCTTTTCAAATGGCATTGAAAATGACCCAAGTTGAAGGAAATAGCCTATTCAACATTCTTTCTACCATCAAAGATTATTATGAGCTTTCCCAAAAGAAGTAACCTGTACCTTGTTCCGCCTACGGCTCATTGTTGTATTGTTAAATGGTTAAATGGCTGCGCGAAGCGGCGTATCATTTTACATTTTTCACTTAATTAGTGGGCTATGGACTATCGGCTGTCGACCACTGCTGTTTCCTTAAGGGTTTAGGTCTGTAGTGGTAATCCACGAAAGCCCCCTTTAATTCCCCCAAACGGGGGAAACGCTACTCGCCATATGGACTCGAATAGTATTAAGGAAACAGCAGTGGACCATCGACCGTGGACTAAATTAAAACTACCAACTCCTGACTCCGAACTACTAACTAAAAACTATGGACTGAGCACTAAACAAAAATCCCTTCAAAACCGCTCTTAATTCAGGCTTTTGCTTAATTTTGCCTCGTAATAAAATTTAGCATTATTAAATCGAGGTTTCCAAACTAAGACGTTGTATGAAGTTTTTTATCGATACCGCCAATCTGAATGACATTCAGGAAGCACAAAATTTAGGAGTTTTAGACGGGGTAACTACCAACCCATCGTTGATGGCCAAAGAAGGCATCACAGGCCGCACTAACGTGATGGCTCACTACGCCAGAATTTGTGACATTGTAGATGGTGATGTAAGCGCCGAAGTCATTGCTACCGACTATGAAAATATCATTCGTGAAGGAGAAGAGTTGGCTGAAATCCATAATCAGATTGTAGTAAAAGTACCTATGATCAAAGATGGAGTACGTGCTCTGAAGTATTTTTCTCAGCAAGGTATCAAAACCAATTGTACATTGGTATTTTCGGCAGGTCAAGCGTTATTGGCTGCCAAGGCAGGAGCTACCTATGTGTCTCCCTTTATTGGTCGTTTAGACGATGTAAGCACCGACGGACTACAATTGATCGAGCAAATTGTACACATCTACGATACCTACAAATTCAAAACCCAGGTATTGGCTGCCTCTATTCGTCATACAATGCACCTGATCAAGTGTTCTGAACTGGGTGCTGATGTGGCTACCTGCCCCTTGAAAGTCATCCTGGGCTTGCTCAACCACCCCTTGACTGACAGCGGTTTGCAGAAGTTTTTGGCTGATCACCAAAAAGCCCAAGAAACCGCAAAAGCTTAATTTCAATTCCAAACCTATTTATGAGGCTGTCTCATAATGTACTTTCAATAAAATAATATTTTATATATCGTACCATACCTGACAGGTTTTGAAAACCTGTCAGGTATAAATTTGCTGAAACTCCATTTTTCTTGAAGAAAATTTGGTGATACTTGGCTTATGAGACAGCCTCTAATTAATAGCTACTCAACCCTCAATTTTGGCGTACCATTATGGCCTTTGTAGCACCCGATAATATCATCGCTTTAAAAGACGTAGGCATTTTCCAAAAAACCATCCCCGTACTCGCTCAACTTAATTTTACCATCCAAAAAGGGGAATTTGTATACCTTATTGGCAAAACGGGAAGTGGTAAAAGTTCTTTGCTCAAAACCTTGTACGCTGACCTCCCACTTCGTCAGGGTCAGGTTCAAGTAGCGGGATTCAATCTGCATCACCTTAATCGCAAACAGGTTCCTTTTCTAAGAAGGAAACTAGGCATCATCTTTCAGGATTTCCAACTACTGCCGGATCGTACCATAAGCGATAACTTACACTTTGTAATGAAAGCCACTGGTTGGAAAAATCAACAAAAAATGCAGGAGCGGGCCGCCGAAGTGTTACAATTGGTGGGTTTACCCGGCATGAGTCAAAAATACCCTCATCAGCTGTCAGGAGGCGAACAACAACGAACTGTCATTGCCCGTGCCCTGATCAATGAACCATTGTTACTATTGGCCGACGAGCCTACTGGTAACCTGGACCCTGACATGTCGGCTGAAATATTACAACTATTCCGAAAAATCAACAAAAGCGGTACTGCAGTCTTGATGGCTACCCATGATTATACTGCTTTAGAAAAGTTCCCAGCGAGGGTTTTAAAGTGCTCAGAAGGTCGATTAGAAGATATAGAAAACAATATTTATTAAAAAAAAGAAAATAGAAAATTCTTTTTGAAATTGTATCTAAAATTTTTTATTTGCTGTATATTAGTAATGAAGATCTAATTAAACCATTCTCCTAATGTTTAAATGGTTAACAAACTTGTTTAGAAAAAAAAAGAAACCTGAAGAGCCTTTAAGCTACGACCCCACCAATGTTCAAGTCAAAGACTTACGAAAGGGGGCATTCTTGGATTACGACCTTGAAACTTGGGAAGTAAAAGCCCAGTATGAATACGATTGGGGCGATCGCTACTTCACATTTGAATTCTTATTGGCTACGGTTGACAAAAAAAAGTTCTTACATTATGAAGAAGATGATGGAGAACTAGAGTGTACGCTCACTGAAAAAATACGCGTTGGCTCTATTGAGGGCGATATTCCCGAAGAGATCAGAAGAAATGGAACTCCTCCCAAGGAAATCAATTACAAAGGCATTACTTTTTATCGCGACGAAGAGGGAACGGCTCATTTTCGAGATACTGAGACCCGTAACTGGGAAAAAGTGGTGTCTTGGAGTTACTATGATGAAGCTGAAAAGCATGTATTATCAATCGAACAATGGGGTGAAACTGAATTTGAGGCCGCCTTTGGTTTGGTTGTAGACGAAAACGAATTCACTAACATTATTTTACCTTAAGATTATGAAAAACTACTCAATTTATTTGTTTGCCTTGGTCATTGCTTTGGCTTTCACTTCTTGTGGAGGCGAAGGGTTTATCAAATATCCGGTAGATGATATTTTGTCAAAAACTGCCAATGATAAACTTCCTATGTCTATCATCCTGTACGACATGGACGTAAAAGGCTCCCGCCGTTTGAACAAGTACAAGATCATCACCAACATGGATGACTCGACCAAGTTGAAGGAGAAGACTACTGAATGGATAAGAGTGAGCAAAGCCGACTTTGGTAGAAACTACCAAAACATGGGAATGGAAATCGCTTCTAAAAAACTGGATGCCTCAGGTAAGCCCCAAATTAGTAAGACTCCAGCCCCTCCTGGTTACTCTAACTTTGTAGGAAACCAAAAATATGGTAGTTGGCAGCGTCGCAGTGATGGAACTTCATTCTGGGCTTTCTACGGACAGTATATGTTTATGAGGTCTATGTTCCACATGACTAGTCCAATTTATCGAAGATCATATACCAATTATCGTCAAAACTACTATGGTCGTCGGGCTTATTATGGAGGTACTGGTACTCGTCGTCGTTATGGAACTGGTAGTAGCTATTCTCGTAGAGCATCTTCAAGTTCTTACTATAGCAGTCCACGTTCACGACGCTCTAACTCTTCTTACCGTAGCTATCGTTCAAGCCGTTCTTCTCGCTCAGGTAGCCGCAGTGGATACAGCTCACGTTCAAGAAGTGGAAGCTCTGGAAAATAATTTGGTTAGCATAAGCTAATTCATAAAAATAAATCAATGACAGTCTGGACCCACGTTCAGGCTGTTTTTTTATGCCTTTATGCCTCGGTTTTGCCAGATTTTGGTTAACTTTAAATAAAACAAGTTGATCATCTTATGAAAAAACACTTTCCTTATATCATTGGTCTTTTCCTCGTTATGGTATCTACTTCTTATGTAGTGATTCAAGCTTATACCAAGGAAACTTTCCTAGATAAAATAGTCAAAGAAACGCCTCCTAATAAGCTTCCTTTGTTTGTTATACTATCTAATATGGATGTAAAGGGTTGGTCATTAAAAACTCCTGATTCAGCCAAATTTTATCATCAGTATAAAATCATTACCAATGCCGATCATCCTCGCCGAATGAAAGTAACGACTACTGGTTTCATAGAAGTAAGTAAAGAGACTTTTTTAGAAAATTACCGTCATCTGGATATGGAGATCAGATCCAAGGTGAAAACCAAAGGAGAAATAAAGATAGGAAAAATAGCGGCTCCCCCTGGTTATACCCATTGTGTGGGTAACAAAAAATATGGGCAATGGCAAACCAAACAACAAAGCGGAGAAACCTCTTGGCAATTTCATAAAAAACACGATAAATTAACCCAAGCGTTTGGTTTAGATGGTTTCCCCATCATCAACTATCGTTTCAGTGATTATTATAAGAATTATCAAGAAAGAAAGCCTTACTATGGCAATTCCTCCAAGAGTAGGTACACGTACACCCCTCCAACTTTTGGTACTTTTACCAAGTTTTCTGAAAATGTCCGCCGCTCAGAGGGTTTCTATGGCATAGATCGAGCACGGAGAGTAAAGCAATTTTATCAAAATAGAAACTACAAAGGAACCAGCTTGTCTGGTTATATCAGGTATCCAGTAGATGACATACTGGCCAATACTACTCCTGATCAACTTCCCTTATCGGTCATTTTGTACGATATGGATATACAAGGTAGTCGCCGTTTGAACAAGTACAAGGTAATTACCAATTTGGATGACCCCAAGAAGAAACAAGAAACCATTACCCCCTGGATGAGATTAAACAAAAGAGACTTTGGTAGAAACTACCAAAACATGGGAATGGAAATCGCTTCTAAAACGCTGGATAGCTCTAATAATGCACCTAAAGTCAATAAAGTTCCTGCTCCTCCTGGTTACACTCACTATATAGGAAACAGCAAATATGGCCACTGGAAAAATCGCAGCGATGGAACTGCATTCTGGGCTTTTTATGGTAAGTATACGTTTATGAGTAACCTGTTTAACCTCACTACTTACCCCGTATCCCGAAATGCATATAGTAACTACCGCCGTAATTATTATGGTCGTCGGGCTTATTATGGAGGTACTGGTACCCGTCGTCGTTATGGAACCGGGAGCCCCCATTCTCGGAGTACTTCTAATATAGAATACTACAAAAGCGAACGTGCTACTCGAAGCCGTACTAGTTATATGGAATATCGATATTCGCGTCGATCGCGGTCAGGTGGACGTAGTGGGTACCACTCGCGGTCTAGAAGTGGAAGTTCTGGAAAGTAATTTGGCATCAGCCAATTCATAGAAATGAATCAATGACAGTCTGGATACGCGTTCAGGCTGTTTTTTTATGCCTTTTTGCCTCAGCTTTATTGGATTTTGATTAACTTTATTTAAACAATCCAGATAACAATGAAAAAATACGCTGTATACCTCGTCGCCTTACTGGTTGCTTCAGTACTGATGTCTTATGTACTCATCAATCAGAACGAACGTCAAAGCCCATTGACCCAAATTCTTAACAAAACCCCGGAAAGTAAACTCCCAATGTCAGTGATTTTGTATAACATGGATGTACAAAATTGGTCGGAAAATGCTACTCAAAGTGCCAAGTTTGCCCACAAATACAAGATCATTACCAATGCCAATAGCCCTCGAAAAATGGAGGTTACTATTACCGATTTTTTACCCGTGAGTCAAGAAGAATTTATCAAATATTACCATAATCTGGATATGGAAATTGCCTCAAAATACCTGGATGAAGACGATGAAGTGGAAACCGAGGATGTGGCTGCTCCACCGGCTTACGCCAAGTATGTGGGCAAAAAGAAGTATGGTCGCTGGATCACCAATCGCAAGACAGGGGTGGCTACCTGGCGCTTTCGCCGACGGTACCGAAACTTTGCCTCGGCCTGTGGATTGAGCAATTTTACCATCACCAGTCAAGAGTTCAACGACTACCGCAACAATTATTATGGAAACCGTCCCTACTTTGGTAAAACCGGAGCAAAACCATTGTTTGGTACAGGTAGTGTGTTTTCTCGCAACAATCGGCGTACCTCTAGTTTTTATGACGATGACCGGGAAACCCGAGTACGTGGCTTCTACAAAAATTATCAATCCAACGCCAGTAGAAATGGGGTAAACATACGTTCTAGAAGTGGTAATTCAGGGAAATAACCCTCTCTCGAATTCTTGCTATTATTATAAGCATAAAGAAATTAAAATAAAAAATAAATTTAGATTAACTACATTAAAATCAAATACTTAAGCCTCCTTTTTTCAGTTTAATCATTATATTGAAATATAAAAAAACTGAAAAATCTATCGTTTATAAACATTATGAAAAACCTAACAAAAGATGCCGTCAAGGAAGCTGCAGAGCATTTGATAGAGGCGTTTGGTACTACGACTACCCTTGATGTAAAAAATCGCTTAAGACAAGTGGGTTTCCAGGCATTTCAGGCAGAAGTTTCGGACTTCATGGACATACTTACCAGTGAGGAGCAATGGCGTTTTAATCATAACGGAAGGTACCGGGTATATCGTTTTGGCCCTGATAGTTGTTATACTTTTCATAAATATCTGTAACATGGTCATTACTTTTGGTAAATACTGGCTTCGTACATGTAAAAAATCATCAATTAG
>ERZ1740067.2605-NODE-2605-length-10835-cov-4.424768_pt1 | contig 10835 bp, 11 predicted proteins | sample MGYA00581736_ERZ1740067 | MGnify/ENA primary metagenome ERZ1740067 (study PRJEB43018, sample SAMN04849236) | marine metagenome | isolation source: floating plastic debris | place: Pacific Ocean | collected 2008-08-27 | study: EMG produced TPA metagenomics... | reverse complement strand
TGGAACAGCCGCTTAATCGCCCGGGTGTGTACGTCTTCGCAATGGAACCGCAGCCGTATTGGGAACCCGCTGAAGATAGCTTTATCGTCCACTATACCAAGACTTACGTCAGCGCTTACGGCGATGATGAGGGTTGGGACACGATGCTAGGGCTGCGGACCGAGATCGAGCCTCTAACCCGTCCATTTGGTATTTGGGAAGGGAACGTGTTCCAAGGCCGTGTTCTATTGGAAGGCGAACCCGTACCTTTTGCGGAGGTTGAGGTTGAGTATTTCAACCAGGATCTTGATGCGACCGTCCCGTCCGAGCTGATGGTTACTCAAACCATCGTGGCCAATGAAGACGGCGTGTTTAGCTATGTGACCCCCAGTGCTGGTTGGTGGGGCTTTGCAGCACTCAATACTGCGCCTGAGGCGATCGCTCATGACGGCCAAGACCGTGCCGTGGAACTTGGCGCGGTCATCTGGGTCCATTTTGAGGATTGGACAGGCGAATGAAGGCGCTGTTCGGTGCCCTTACGGTGGTCGTGTCTGCGACCACCGCTTTGGCCCATGGACTGACTGTATTTGCCTATGTTGAAGACGGCCAAGTTCTGGTGGAAAGCCGTTTTTCTAATGGCAACCCGCCTCAGGTGGGCGAGGTCAGAGTGCTAGATAGCGAAAATCAGCCAATCTTGTTGATGGATCTTCGACCGGATGGAACGGCGACTTTCCCACTAGACCCAGCCCATAGCGAGACGGGCTTATTGGTCGAAGTCTCAACCGGTGATGGGCACGATAATTACTGGATTCTAACGCCAGACGACATCGCGCGGGGTAGCGGAGGGTAAACCATGACTTCACATCTCATCACGCGCCGTCAATTTGGCACACTTACCGTTGGCACGGCCCTTGCGGGATTTGCCGCGCCTGGATCCGCGCAGGACAGGTTTCAGATTGCCACTGAAACCTGCCCGTAGTCCTATTTCGCGGAGCGTCTTGCGGGCGATTTTGCCGATGTGATCTTTCCGGTTCCTTCAAATACTGATCCATCGTTTTGGCGTCCTGCGGTGTCCGAAATTTCAATGTTTCAAGGAGCAGATCTGATCCTCTTAAATGGGGCCAGTTTTGCGAGTTGGACGCGTCGCGTTTCTCTGCCTCGGTCCCGCCTTGTGGATACCTCGGCGCAGTTTGAAGACGCTTTGATCTCTACGGAATCAGTGACCCATTCCCATGGCGACGGCGGCTCACACTCTCATACTGGCACTGCCAGCTACGTTTGGCTGGATTTCAACCAAGCCATCCAGCAAGTCGTAACAATCGCTGCAGCATTGGTCCGTCGTGCACCGGAAGCCGAGGATGCTATTGGCGCGAATATGCAAGCGCTCATCGACGATTTGCTTGCCTTGGACACCGAAGCAAGCGCCATTGGCGAGGCTGCGGGCTTGCTGCGATGTATCGCCTCGCACCCGCGATATCAATATTTCGCACGTGCATATGGCCTTGAGATCGAAGCCGTTGAATGGGATGCGCTAAGCCCACCATCCGAGACGCAGTGGCAAGAGTTGTCGGATGTGATCGCTGAAACGCAGTCGAACACATTCATCTGGGAAGCCGAACCAAACGCCCAAGCACTGGATCGCATGAGCGCTTTGGGTTTGACAAACGTCATCTTCCCACCATTCGCCAATAGACCTGCAGAGGGTGATTTCTTGACAGTCATGCAGGCAAATCTCCAAAACATACGCGCAGCAGTAGGAAGCTAACCAACTTGTATTGTGGCGTGCATTTTTTGGTTTGCGAAGGTTTTAGAATTTACGGAGGTTTGGTTTGCTGCGGAAGAGTCCAAAAGTAACTCTTGCTAGCGCTGATGCGCACTTTTGCTCATGCAGCCCTCGTTTGCATCTAGGTTCTACAAATCGCTTTTTTTCCTGTTTGTCTGTCCGCGACCTTCCTTAATCGCTGCGTGTAAGCTGGACACATATCTCAGACCGCTGCGCAAGTTGGCCCAATCTTCTGAAGTTTTTACGCAGAGGTATTTTGATCCGTCCAACCAATGGATGGGCTTTGAAACGCTGATTTAGTGACGAACAGATCATTGGATTGATCGAAGAAGACGAGGCTGGTTTGATGGCGCCGCAGTATGGCTTGCGCTAGGCATTTTGAACAATCGCATCCGTGAAACGATGCCGAGCGTTGTGAATCGCTCATCGTCAGGCGCACGTAGGGCAGATGAACCGGACAATCTGTGGCTAGCCGCAGCCGCAGATCACCGTCAGCGATGACAGGACACGAATGACATTTCATGCCGTGCCGTCGAGGGGGCAGAAAATAGGTGTCGGTCGGCACGGCATCGCCTGTGGCAAGCCCGGGAAAAACGCAGTTGTAGTAAGCTTCGATGATCATTTGCGAGATGGTTCTTTGAAAGAACACGTCTTCCGCATTCCCGCCGCAGCCCATAAGATGATCGAAAACTGCAGGGTCGACTACAACATACATCGACAATACACATCGCCTGGCAGATTGGCTCCAGCCACCTACGCTAATCTCAGTCGTTGCACACAGCCTGCCTCACTTGAGATCCGCAAAGCTTCCGCTCCGCAAGCGTTGAGAGCAACCATATCGACAGACGATAACTGTAACGAATTGTACCCTTGCATAGCTCAGATCAGGGGGAGCGCTACAAACATTGCGACTAGTTCGGCACTGATTAGAGATGATCCGAATGCCATTGGTCGGAGTGGCGAGATTCGAACTCACGACCCCTGCCTCCCGAAGACAGTGCTCTACCAGGCTGAGCTACACTCCGACCGTGCCGCGCGGGATAGCTGCGCGTATTCGCGTTTGCAAGTGGTTATGTGTTTGGCGGCTTTTGGGGGCCGCGGCTTGCGTCTTCCAAAAACGGTGCGACCCGTGGGGCGGTTGGTGTTGCGGCCCGCGACCGTGTTCGTAGAACCGGTGTCGTGGCCGATGCGCCACCGTTCTCACGCAATACGATATAAAAACCAGATGCGATAATTATGACCGAGCCGGCGATTGTGTTGATTTCTAACGCTTCTCCAAAGAATAGGATTCCATAAACCGTAGCCCAAATGATCTGCGAATATTGCATAGGCGCGACCATCGCTGCGGGTGCCAAACGATAAGCAACGATCAAACAGAACGTGGCCGTCAGGGCCATCGCTGCGATAACGGCCAATGCTCCCAAGTCTTCTCCTGGCATCGGTTGATAGACGAATGGAAGGGCTGCTCCCATCAGGACGAAATTTGCAACCATTGGGTAAAGGATCAGAACAACTGACCGTTCCTCTCGTCCTATTTTGCGGACAATGATCGAAGCGAATGCACCGGTACAAGCGGCGAGCAAAGCCGCGCCGTGACCAAGTGTGAGCTCTGTCGTTCCTGGCTGCAAAACGAAAATCACACCGCCCAAACCGACCAAAACGGCTAGTCCGCGCCGCCACCCCACGCGCTCTCCTAGAATTGGGATTGCAAGCAACGTTATTAATAGCGGCGACGCAAAGAGGATCGCGTAGACTTGAGCGAGAGGCAAAACCGAGAACGCATAAAAGGCTGTGACCGCAGTGATGACGGCGGCAATTGTGCGAATGGCCGTCCACCATGGGTGACGTGGGATCAGATTGGCTTCAGTTGAGTCACGCAACAACAGGAACGTGACGAATGGAAACCCAAATAACACCGAGAAGAACACGATCTGAAACGGTGCATAGGTCCCGCCCAGGTATTTGATCAACACATCATGCGTGGCGAAGATCCCGAACGCTAACAAGGCTAGGAGGGATCCGCGCAGGCTGCTGGGCATTAGGTGTACTCAGATTAGGGGCAAAGGCCCGTTTGCCAAGTCACGGTGTTCGTGCCCCGGTAGCAAAGATATTGCCGCTCGGCGAACGTGATGGTCCAGACACCATCCCTTCGGCTCAACACATATTGGTCGCGGGCGCCTCGAACTGAATCGTCGGCGAACCCAGTTTCCGAGATCAAGAGTGTCATTGCGCCGAAGAAGTCGACGCTCACATTGACCGAAAGCTCAGGCCGACCTTCTTCGGCAAAATTGAAGTCGGCTAAGACCTCTGTAGCGATCTGTAACGGGTCCGTAACAGTATCCCCAACTGCGTAATCGGTCGCGATGGCGGGCGTTGCGAAAAGAAAAACGGCCAGTGCGGTGCGCAGCATGACAAACTCCTTAAACAATAACGTCTCGGAAATTCTGCCATGCCGCGCTGGGTTAGGCGAGGGTAATCTAGCCCGCAAGTTTCGTGATGACCGCATCGCCCGTTTCGGCCGTTGAGATCGGCGTGCCTCCATCGGGGCCCATCAAATCCGCGGTGCGAGCGCCATCGGCCAAGACGGCTTCAACCGCTTGTTCCAAGCGTGCTGCATCGTCGCCAAGGTCGAACGAATACCGCAGGGCCATTGCGAAGCTGAGGATGCAGGCGATCGGGTTCGCCTTTCCTTCGCCAGCAATATCCGGAGCCGAGCCGTGAACGGGTTCATAAAGCGCCTTGGGCCGACCGTTTTCCATTGGCGCCCCCAAGGACGCGGAAGGCAACATACCAAGTGACCCAGTCAGCATCGCGGCGCAATCGCTGAGGATATCGCCGAACAGATTGTCGGTCAGGATCACATCAAACTGTTTGGGCGCGCGGACCAGCTGCATCGCGCCGTTATCGGCGTACATATGGCTCAGCTCGACATCGCCGTATTCGGCGGCGTGGATCTCGTTCACGACATCGCGCCAAAGGATACGGCTTTCCATCACATTGGCCTTCTCCATCGAGCAGACCTTGTTGTTGCGGCGGCGGGCGAGTTCGAACGCCGACCGCGCCACGCGCGCAATCTCGCTTTCGGTGTAGCGCTGGGTGTTGATGCCGACACGTTCGTTGCCTTCGCGGTGGATGCCGCGCGGCTCACCAAAGTAAACGCCCGAGGTCAGCTCACGCACGATCATGATATCAAGGCCTGAGACAACGTCTTTCTTCAAAGAGGAAAAATCAGCCAAGGCATCAAAACACTGTGCCGGGCGCAGATTTGAATAAAGATCCATTTCTTTGCGGAGGCGTAGCAGGCCTCGCTCGGGCTTAACGCTGAAATCTAGGTCATCGTAGGCGGGTCCACCCACCGCGCCCAAAAGGACGGCATCGACGTCTTGTGCGGCTTGCATTGTCTCATCGGTTAAAGGCGTCCCATGGGCGTCGTATGACGCGCCGCCAACCAGCCCTTCGGAGACGGAGAACGCGATGCCGCGCGCATCAGCGAACCAGTCGATGACCTTACGGACTTCGGTCATCACTTCTGGGCCGATGCCATCGCCAGGCAGGATCAGCAACGAACGGTCGGACATCTGGGGAACCCCTTTTTTAATTGGTCGGCTCCCGCCTAGCCCTCCGCCGCGGGCGGGTCAAGTTGATGGCCTAATGGTCGATGTCGACCCAGATCAAACGGTGATCTGACGCCTCCAACGCAGCTTCGGCTAGGGGCCCTTCGACTGGCCAGATGATCCCGGTTTCCAGAACACGCTGCTGCGCATCGGGCAGAATGTAGTCAACCCTGAGATCACCGGGTGTTGGATCCTCCCAATCGACTGTAGGTGTATTAGGCCCGGTATCTTGCAGGCGGCTATGGTTCAGCAGTTCCAGTAAAGCGGCGCGCCGCCCTTCGCCCCGTTCTGGATCGACATTTAGGGTACCAGCCAAAACGAAATCCTGACCTTCAAACGCGGTGAAATCATGGCTCCAACCGTCAAAATACAGCGTCCAAAAACGGATCTCGTCCGCGTTGCGAAGCCCATTGCGATCTTCAGGCCCATCGAAAACCGGCGCTGAAGCATGTGAGGTTAGGATATGCAATGGGCCGTTTGGCGCAAGGATTTGAACGTCCCACGCCCCAACGGAATGGAGGCGCAAAACTGGTAACGCGACGTCTGGTGTAACGCTGGGTGCGGTGCTTTCGGGTAAATCCGCCCATATGAGGCCCGAAAAATCCTGCACCTCCGCCAATGGAAACCGGGACAGCATTGCCATCCCACCTTCGCCGTTAAACCGTCCGTATCCATGCGCATCCCGCGGACCATTTGCATCTCCGTCGCCATCGACATCGACGCCCGTTGGCCACCCGGAATTTGGCCTAAGAGCAATGCTGTACGGATACTCTATGCCTTCTACGGCCAGCGCATTCGCTAGCGCGCCCAGCGCGGCGCCGCCCGCATCGTAGTCCATATCTTGGAGCACCAGGACATCGGCACCAGCGGCAACGATGACTTCTAGTGTTGCTGCCACATAGTCCTCCATCCTGAGGATATCCCTCAGAACGATCCCAGGGCCGCGGCCAGATAATTCGGTGTGGTAACTCGCGATGCGAAGCGGTTCTGCCGTTGCCGCACCAGCGATAAGGCTGATCAGGCCACCGATGGCGCCCCAGGTGCGTCGGCATCCAGTGTTGCGATCAGACGGGCGCGTCGTTCGCGGATCATGGAGGCAATGCGCAGCATCGCCTGACCGCGCATTACAAGGCTGAGGGGAAGGAACATCCATAACGCGATCATCCATACCACGGTCTGCGGCGATGCCGCGATCGGCACCTGCAATTGCCGTGCCGCCATCACGGCGACGGCTGGGATAATGAATGGTGCGAAAATCCCAAAGATAAGGTTAACGCGGCCGTCCCGAGTTAAACGTTTCACAACATCTCCGCCTGTCGTCGGGTCAAACGTCGGCAGGTTCACCCAGACATTGAAGGCCGATCCACGGTTTGGCCAGTTTTCCGTACGGATCAGGGACGCAAATGAAAACAGCGCAATGATTGTAACCAGCAAGGACATCCCTGCCATAGCGCGGATCTGAATTGCAACGTTAGGGTCCGAACCAGGGGGTAAGGCATTTAGAACCACGCGCAGCGGGCTGTACGGGAAATCGAGCGCGCCACCAATCAGGAAGCCGATGGCGTTTATCACCATAACCAAGGTCGAGCTGCCGGGGTCACGCCCGATAATAACGCTTAGCGCAAACAGGATAACCAATAGGTGTAGAACTCGGATCCTGTTGAACGGAGGCGCATCGCGAAACTCAATAAGGCCTGGATACTTTGCGCCGTATTCAACCAGTGTGAACAACGCAAAGGCCAGCGCGACCAGCATCACGATCTGTGCGCCTTCGGCTGTCGTTCCGGGGATAATCAAAGACGGCGTTGTCACGACGACGATGATTAACATCGCCCGCACAATTGCGCCGACCAACCTGGTGAACACCGCTACTACCTCAATCCAATCTCGGTTCATTGCCGAGATTATTCTGCCTTTTAGTCCGCATTCCGGCGCGATCGGTCCAATTTCACGAGAATTGGTTACGACCACCGTATTGCGGGCATTCTTTTGACACATTTGTGCCCAAATTCACCAAAGCTCGCAAGATGGCTGTACTAGCTCACTGTTGTGCACCGGGGCCAAGTGGCTGATCTGTCACAGAAAGTGGTTAGACCCAAGGCCGCGCTTGATCGGATTGAACCTCGAACGTGTCGATTGATGACGCCTTTTCCATCGTCAGGCCGATATCGTCGAGGCCGTTCAACAGGCAATGCTTACGGAACGCATCAACCTCGAACGAGATCTCGCCCCCATCGGGACCCGTGATGGTTTGGCTTTCCAAATCCACTGTGATCACGGCGTTCGCGCCGCGCTCGGCATCATCCATAAGTTTGTCGACATCTTCCTGCGGCAAGACAATCGGAAGGATGCCGTTCTTAAAGCAGTTGTTGAAGAAGATGTCGGCAAAGCTGGTTGAGATCACGCAGCGGATCCCGAAATCCAGCAAAGCCCAGGGCGCATGTTCACGCGATGACCCACAGCCAAAGTTATCACCCGCCACGATGATCTGCGCGTCGCGATAGGCGGGTTTGTTCAACACGAAATCAGGAATTTCGGCGCCGTCATCATCATACCGCATCTCGTCAAACAGGTTCACCCCAAGTCCCGAGCGTTTGATCGTCTTTAGGAACTGCTTTGGGATAATCATGTCGGTGTCGACATTGATCAGCGGCATCGGCGCGGCGATACCCGTCAGCTTGATGAACTTGTCCATGTGCACTCTCCTTCGGTCGCCGAGGGATTAACGCCTTGTGTCCAAGGCCACAAGATCACTGCGGTACGGCAAAGGTAAGGTTTGCCCAGTGGGTCACCCAGATAGCGTCCCCATCCACTTCGGATTCGACGGCCTCAAGGAAAACAGAATCAAACATGTAACGAAGGCCGGCTTGAACAGGGATCTCTGCGATCCCATCAGAATTGGTGCGCGCCAGAGTGATTTCGACATTTCCGTCGGCATCTGCAGCGAACACCTCAACCTGGGTGTCGGCCTGGAGCGCACCGTCGTACCAGAGCTCCACAACCATGTTGCCGCCAAATTCGGAGCCATACGGATTGGTCAGCGCTACCAACTCCGCCCTCATGCCGACCCGTGCATCCGACCCTTCGCCGTCACCGACGGCTATCATCGACTTGGCATACCGCACGTAGTCTTCCCGTACGTTTTCTAGGCTTAGCCCACGCTCTGCATGCATTTCAGTAACATCGCCGAGGTCTTTGTGGTTCGCAAACCCCAGGAACCGTTCCCATTCATCCCAAGTCAGACGGTTTACCCCAGTTTGGTGGGCAATAACGGCTAGGCCGTTGGACAATCCTTCAATATTTGCAGCCGGGATATCGCCCAGGCGGCCTTCTACAGGCAGTGTGTCACCACCCGATGCAACCGTGAACAGTTCAAAATTGCGCGGCAAATAGCTCATGGATGAGCCAACGAAATCCTCTCCAACGCGCAGATGTGCAATGACCGGCTCGCCGACGGCGACATCGAAGTCCAAAGGATCAATCCAGAATTCGTGGGAAACTGCCTTGTGACTCGTCGCGAAGAACGCAAGGGTCACGGCCAAGACGACGGGTTTCATGAAAGGTCCTCCGATGAATGGTCTCAACATGCTGCGCCCGTTGTTATTGTCAATCGCCCTGTTCTTCACCTTTGAGCCAGCCGCAGCACACGAAATTCGCCCAACCATCGCGGATGTTGAAGTATCGGCTACTGAAGTGACGCTTAGCCTGCGTATCACGATTGAAGCGCTCGTTTCTGGCGTAGACCTAAGTTCTGTCGACAATACCAACGATGCGCCCGAAGCCATAATCTACGATCGCCTGCGCGCTATGAACCCAGCTGACCTCGAGGCCGCCTTTCGAGACGCGTGGGATCGCATTTCACGCGGTTTCCTCATTGAGGTCGAGGGCAATCGCCTGACGCCTGGGATTGTGTCTGTGACCATTCCGCCAGTGGGCGAGATTGAGTTACCACGGGACTCTCTTTTGGTCATCGGTGTCACCTTGCCCGAAGGCAACGCTGGGGTGCGCGTGGGGCTAGACGCTAGTTTCGGCCAATTTGTGCCCCGCCAAGTCGGTGGCGGCGAGAATTCCTATGAAGGTTTTCTTGAAGGCGGGCAGCTGACGCCTGAACTTCCGCGCGGTGAGACGCTCAACGAAAGTGGCCTACAAGTCTTTGCTCGGTACGTAATTGTGGGTTTCCAACATATAATTCCACTCGGTCTTGATCATATTCTGTTCGTCTTGGGGCTGTTCTTCTTTGCTGCCAAGCTGGGCCCCCTACTTTGGCAGGTCACAGCCTTCACGCTTGCGCACACTGTTACGCTGGCGGTTGCCGCAACAGGTATTGTGACTGTTCCCACAAGCATTGTTGAGCCGATAATCGCGGCGACGATCGTCTATGTCGGGCTAGAGAATACGTTTGGATGGGGGACGATGCGGGGGCGTACGATCCTCGTTTTCCTTTTCGGTTTGGTGCACGGTCTAGGCTTCGCCAGCGTACTAGGTGATTTTGGAATCGCCTCCGGCGCATTTGTCGAGGCGCTCCTCGGGTTCAATTTAGGCGTGGAATTCGGGCAGCTCGCCGTGATTGCGATCGCTTTTGCGTTGGTGGGGTGGTTCATGTCCAAACCCTGGTACCGCACCGCCATCGCAATCCCAGCGTCCCTTATCATTTCCGCAATCGGTGCATTTTGGGTTGTGGAACGGACCCTTCTATGAGGTTTCTGATTGAGAATGCCCGTTGGCTTGCTACCGGTCTTCTCCTTGCCCTTGGATCTTCGTTTGGGCAGACCTACTTCATCTCGCTATTCGCTGGTGAGATCCGCGAAAGCTATGGTCTGACAAATGGCCAATGGGGTGCGATTTATACTGTAGCGACCCTCACTTCTGCCGCGCTGTTGGTTCTATTGGGTGGACGTGCGGATACCGTGCCGCTCTCCCGTCTTGCGCTTTCAGTCGCTGCGGCGCTTGCCGGCGCAGCTGTGTTGATGGCGACATCCAATGCCGTATGGACGCTTGTTCTCGCCATCTTCTTGTTGCGCTTCTGCGGGCAGGGGATGATGACCCATATGAAAGCAACCGCAATGGCGCGGTGGTTTGTTGCCACGCGTGGCCGCGCGATGGCGATTACAAACCTTGGCTATCCAATAGGTGAGGCGTTTTTACCTGCGCTCACCATCGGTATAATCGCTTGGATCGGCTGGCGCGCAAGCTGGGGCGTGGCCAGCGGTGGCATCGCATTCGCCTTGATCCCGCTGCTCATGTGGCTGCTGGCTCAAGATCGCGCCCCGGCTGGATCGAACGGCGGTCGGGGGGCACCTGGGCTTTTTGGCCACCATTGGACGCGCGCCGAAGTTCTCCGCCACCCGTTGTTTTATGCTTTTGTCCCGTTCCTTCTGACACCCGGTTTCATAGGCACTGTCGTTTTATTTCACGCGGATCATGTGGCGGAGGTCAAAGGCTGGACCCTCCAACAACTT
>ERZ1740067.2603-NODE-2603-length-10853-cov-5.824968_pt1 | contig 10853 bp, 7 predicted proteins | sample MGYA00581736_ERZ1740067 | MGnify/ENA primary metagenome ERZ1740067 (study PRJEB43018, sample SAMN04849236) | marine metagenome | isolation source: floating plastic debris | place: Pacific Ocean | collected 2008-08-27 | study: EMG produced TPA metagenomics... | reverse complement strand
CTTCACTTGTTGCAAAGGCAATCCCTCGATGTACAAGGTTGCTTCTCGGGCCGGATTAGGATATACCTTCACCGACGAAGGGTCGAGGCGTGGTGGTTCCACCCCGGTAATACTTACTTGACCAAATACCGGGCGTAGCATCAAGCTACCCAGTGGCTCCGTATTTTGCACCCATTCTCCACTTAGGTTAAAATAAATTTCGTCAGAAGTATCGGTGTTTTTATCCAGACCCACCGCCAGCAAATCGTCAGAGGTTTGTTGCCAGCCAATAAAAACGGTATCCTGAATGTACAATGGGGTAAAACGGTCTTGAGCTTGTTCCAGGGCAGATTTAATGCTCACAAATTGATTGATGCCCGGTGCATATACATTGGCAATCGAGAGGATTTTTTGGGTTAAAACGGCACCTGGCTTGCCATTTTCATTGGCCCACACTTTAAAAATGAAGGTTTGCCCTGCCAAGTCTTTGTTCAGACGGGTGATGTACATTTGTACATCGGTCAGAGAATCGGGTTCATTCACTACATAACGATACGCTACCTGACCTCGATTTTGATTGATTCCAGCTAAAAATTCGGCCGACCCATCATCATAAGCATAATAATCAGTCAATACGGTCACTCGGGACACGGTATCATTTTGGTCAATATCATTGCGATTACTAATGTCCAAAAAAGAACGAAAACGGTATTTCAACGCCACTCCCCCACTATTCCTAAAAGGATCGAGCAAAGCAGGGTCAAAAGTAGCCGTCATGTCTTTAGATGTACCCGCGGGAAAAAAATCTCCCGTGGGTTGATCGTTGAGCGTTGCAATAAATGTATTGGAAATGGTATCTTCTATCACGACATCAAAGTTGAACAACGCAAAACCAGACCCCAACGCATTGAGGTTGAAAGCCTTTGCCGTAATATTATCAGCGGTTTCGTTGGCAGCATTGGCCAAGTATTGATTGAGCGGCATGGCGTTGTAACGCTTCAGTAATGAATTGGGCGCTTGCGAAAGGGCAATGTCGTTGCGGGCCAAATCGTTGGCGTTGCGGTTTTTATCTAAAAACACATCGTCTAAGTTCCAAGTATCATAACTTCCCGAAATGCGGGCAAAAACAATGAAACGAAACTGGAAGGCATCGTGTAAATAGTTGGCATCGGTAACTGCCAATATTTCTGACTTGAATTCTTGAGTATAATCTGCCCCTAAGTTAAGCAAGCTATCTCCACCCATTTGCGACCATACACTTACCCAGGCTCCGGTTACGTCCTTGAACTGCAATTGGAGTGAATCTTCGGTATCGGGCAATTCGCCCAACCCTTCGGCTTGCCAGGCAAAACTCAAATATATATTATCGCTGGCCGTCAAACCCGACAAATCAATAGGGCAAGATACCAAAGTATCGGCTCCCCCCTGAGCCAAATTACTGGTCAAATTATAAGGGACTCCATTGCCGTCTACCCCATCAAAACTGGCCACATTGAGGGTAGGAGCGTTGATTCCCAAGGTGTTGTTGACATACACTCCCACGTTTTTTTGCCAAACGGTATCGGTTTTTCTGGCACTGGCAAAGTCCTCAAAGAAAGGCAGATTGAGCGTAGTTTGTTGGGTACGCAATTGGGCCCGATTGATATTCGTTTTTTTTACTGCTCGACTGGCATAGTGGGGCAATACCTTGATCTGGCTCCAAGCCATTGTATGGCCGCCAACCAGCAGTAATAATACAATTAACAGACGGTATGTTGTATGTTTGGGGTGTTTGTTCATGGGTGGTTTAAGTAAATTACTTGTTAATATTTAACATATTAGCAAGGTGTTTTTGAATCAAATCTTTCAAATCAGGTGCTTTCTCTTTAAAATCAAAAGCGTTCAAATCAATCGGCTCATCTTCTACCTGTTGCCTAAATATGTCATAACTGGCTTGAGAACTCGACAATTTTCCAATGAAATCAGCGGTTCTTTCACCATTGTCTTTGGCTAGTTTGGAGAATAAAAAAAACAAAGTATAAGTCATTGCCTGAAAAACTAACTTGATGTTATCCTCTTTATTATCATATACAATTTGTTTCAAGAACTCATTCACATTTTTTGGTAGACGTGAATCTTTAACAGTAGTGAGATGCTTTTGTAATACTACCTTGGCCAACGCTATTAATAAAAATTCAGATAATTCATTTGCAATCCCTAGTAAGGCTTCATTTCTTGGTTCTGAGCCAATAATGGCTTTACCTGTAAACCAAAAATAAAGCGCCCCCAACATATCTTCAAATTTAGTTTGTTCAGTAAAAATATGTTCATAAAGACCACTTTCACTTTCAGTACGCCTTAAAAAAAAATGATGGCTATTGATCGCCGCTAACGTAGGGCGTTGTAAATGAAAAGCAACGTAAGCTTTCGCAAATATTTCATTAGAAACAATTTCTATCCCAAGCTCTTTCAGTTTTTCCTTTTCCAACCGAAACTCTCCCCTTCTCTTTTCATACCAAATTCTAGTTTTGAAAGACTCATTCTGTAATCTTCTTTGCTCTTCCAGGTTCGCCACAAAGTCTCGCGGTTCCATTGCATTTTGGCTATTGGTAAAACGAGTGATTTCCATATTAAAATCTTCGTCACTGGAGCGAATCAAACGAAAAGATATGCGGGCATCAGCATCCATAATCTCCCGCTCGTCGAGACTGGCACTTTCGTAAGCTTGGTAGACCGAATACACTGTTTGGGCCCCATTAATCACTTGTAAACCCTTTACGGTCAATATCTTGGCACTCTTTCCCACATCGGGAATTCGTTTGGTAATGGCCGTGATTCCATTATTGAAATACCAAAAGGTATCCGGACGACGTTGAAGAGTTTCTACAATTTTTTCATTGTAATTGGATGCATGTAATGGGTTTCTAACATTCTTGAAAAAAAGCTTGAACTTATACTTCTGAAAAAGTTGATGGATGGTTTTGGGTTTGAGGGTGAAAATATATGCTTGGGTGCGCCCTTCAAACTGTAGCAGGTCACGGCTGGATTTGTATTCGTGTTCACCATTGCTGCCGTTTTTGTAGCGTTCTATTTCCAGGGCGATGTCGGTATCTTCAGGGCTGTAGCTATACTCAAGCGGGTTATTAACTACAATTTCTTTGAATTTAAACTCAATATAATCACGTTTAATTCGCTCAATGTCAATCACTTCGAGGGTGATATTGGGGGCATATTCTTTTATAAATGAATTGACATTGTCTTTAATTGCCTCATTATAATCAGCTGCCGCAAAAAAGATAAACTTTGCTTTCCCATTGTCCTCTAAATGAGCAATCAATTCTTCATATTTTTTATTAAACCGTTCATTTCTGCCTGGTTTGCGAGTACCATTGGCAACCGTAGTAAAATCAGAAATGACAGCATTGAATTCCTCTTTGCCAATTTGAGGAAAAACCTGAATGGGTTTCTTTTTTCTCAGTAACTGCCCTTCCTCATTGATTTTCATACTTATCCACTTAGATTGTACTACATAAAATACGGTTTGCCCCTGACTATCGGTATTAGAGAATATGATATCACAAGAACTATCGTCACTCCCATCTGTAATGTAGTTCTTATAAAGCTTTTGTTGTCCGTAAAAATCAAGGAACCAAATCAAGAAAGCGTAACCTTTGTTTTGTTCACGATCTCGGTGATGATGCAACTCTTGATCATCTGGGTTTTTATCAAGAATTTGCTCTAGCTCCTCGTTAATTAGCTTGTAAAAAGTGGACGTTAACATGTTATCTCTCGTGGATTTGGCTCTACTAAATCCCAAATATAATCTATTTTTCGGCTTTATCTTATCTTACAACACCTCTACGTAGTAAATCTGTAAGTGTGTCTGACCACATACGCGTATCTACCCAAAAAAATGGAAGAATTGAGCGCATTATTTAGCAAAAAAAACAAAATAAATTTGGGTGAATTTGAACAGCCTTCATCAGCCAGTTTTTTCATACATTTGCTTTCATATACAAACCTACAAAATCAATACTTACGCATACTATGTCAGAGTTATATGGCTTTTCTATTACCTCGGTGCAAGGTAAAATAGTGGAGGTAGATGGCTGGGAGGTACACCCCGACGCGGGCCCATTGGCCGATACCAAAAACTTTGCCTTGCAAATTATTTATTCTCCTATTGGTCACTGGACAATCACGGGGGATAAAGGCAAAGGTTCTCCGCTAGATCAAGAATTTACTCAAGAAGATTTTTTCAAAGATGATTTTCTAAGAAGTGTGTGTCACCAATACATTGCTTCGGTAAAACTAGACCACACTGGGCACTATGTCATTGAGCTTACTGATGAAAAATGGGGAGTGCATTTAAAAGCCGGCATGTCTTACGATACAGCCGACTATGATCGTGGGCCTGATTTTCCGCCTCCTAGTAGCCAAGATAACCTGATAGTAGGCAACAGAAAGCGCATACTCAGACTGGCCGAACAACGGCTGAGTCAGTTGCCCGAAGCAATGTTTCAGGAAGCAAATAGTTTAAAAGAACTTCATCTCCAAAATAATTTTCTTCAAGCTTTGCCCGAAAGCATTGGTCATTTGCCCAAATTGGAATACCTCGACCTTACCAACAACTTACTGCGTGCCCTTCCCGAATCGTTTGGAAATTTAAAATCACTCAAAACATTAAAACTCACTGGTAATCAACTTAATAGTTTGCCGGAGTCGTTTGGAAATTTAGAAAACCTAGAGGTACTGCAGCTCTCTGAAACGAACGACGAAATGCCCGATATTTTTCCTGATTCATTCTCAAATCTGAAAAACCTGCGGATACTGGTCGCTCAGGGAAGCGGTTTGAGACAATACCCCAAAGATTTGCGCCGCTTGCAAAGCCTGGAAGAGGTTTATTTTTGTAATAACTATAGTGATTACGTTCTGGAAGGTTTTTATGAACTGTGCCACATTCCCAGTTTGAAAATTATAGACATGCATCACCTCGGTACCATTCCAAGGGAAATTGGGCAATTGGTAAATCTTGAAATGTTGAAATTAAACAGTGATAAACTACGTAAACTACCCGACACTTTTAGGAAACTACAAAAACTACATACCCTTGAGCTTTACAGTACTGACTTCAAAGAATTGCCCAGCCCGTTACAGGCTTTGGCTCAGGGTCTGAAAAAATTTAGTATGTATCGAAACGAGCAAAAAATGACCATACCAGAATGGTTTGGGGAGCTCACCGCCTTAGAAGACCTCTCACTGCGCAGCGTTGAATTGGCTCCTTTGCCCGATTCTTTTGCCCAATTACCCAAACTTAAAAGTTTTTATTTGGAACACAGCTATTTGACAACCCTACCCGAAAACTTGGGTACTTTGCCTAGCTTAGAGGAATTGGATTTGTCAGATAATGAATTGGAAAGTTTGCCCGAATCTTTGATCCAGGCACCCAAATTGAAAAAGTTAGTCATTAACTATAATCCAGTGGCAGAACAAAAATCGGTTTGGGAACAAAAAATGCCTCACGTAAAATTTAGTTATTGGTAAAAACACGCTCTATGAACTCTAAAATAAAAAATGTTTCGTATCACACACTGAAAACTGATCTTAGGCAAAAAACAACTGACAATCAAGTAGAGGCAGTGGACACATTGTTGAAGCAGTATCCCGAAATCGTAGATGCACGCTACAAAGAAGGGCTCACTTGTTTGATGATGGCGGCAAGTCAGGGAAATTTGGCTTTGGTAAAGTTGTTTTTAGACAAAAAAGCCCATCTAGATGCCGAAGATCAATACAAGAATACCGCCTTGCTTCACGCCATCAAGGCAAAGCGAGTCGAAGTGGCTATGCATTTGCTAGAACAGGGAGCGCACCCTCATCAGCAATGTCATAATTCGTACAACCCAATGTATTTGGCTTATGAAAACTTTGAAAGACACGATTTTTGGCCATTTATGGAGGCGTTGATCAAACACGGCATAGACCTAAACCAAGCGCATAGTCACGGTCAAACCTTGCTAATGGAGGCAAGCGATTTTCAGGCCGATGTAGCACTTCTGCGTTTTTTGCTGGATCGTGGGGCCAATCCCAATTTGGCAGACCATGATGCCAACACCGCCTTGATCAATGCTTGTAAAAGAAATCACCTTCAAATCATTGAAATCTTGCTCCAACGAGGAGCCAATATCAACCAATGTGCTTGTTATTATTTAAGGCCGGGGTACTCTACCCACGGCGATGAAGATGAGGGTTTCAATGCCCTGATGCGCGCGGTACACGCCAATAACGAACTCATTGTACGTTTACTCATTGCCCGTGGAGCCGATGTCAATGCCCCATCCATCAATACTACTCGGGGTACTTTCGACGGAGTCACCTTTGGTAAAACTGCGCTACAAATCGCTTTGGCCAAGAAAAATTACCCCATTGCTCAATTATTGTTAGATGCCGGGGCTGATCCAAGTCTGAAGGATCACGATGGTAAAAGCGCCCAAGATGATTTGCGAAACGGTCAAATTGTAAAGGATGGTCAACCCACGTCAGCCGCTAACTTAAATCATTCGTTGATGCAAAAAATGGCCGCAGAAAATACGCCCATCGAGGCCCAGGAATGGGCTCAAATGCGGACAGCACACCATATTTTTCTCGAAAATAAGACTAAAGGAGGTAGTTGGCAAGTTTTGGACGCATCTGGGCTGTCACTGGGGGTATTTCAAGGGGCTAGTTCAGAAAAGGGACCCCAATTGGCCCCTCAGTTTGCCAATTTGACAGGGGTTAACCTCAAAAACCAGCAATTGAGTTACGCCAATTTGTTGGCCTGTTGGGGAAAAAGCATCGATTTTAGAGGAACTACTTTGGTGAGTACTTTATTGGCGGATGCCTACCTGCCTAATGCCAATTTTGAGGGTACTGTACTTACCGAGGCCGATTTTTCTCGCTCTGATTTGACCAATGCAAATTTTAGAAATGCCTTGATCAAGGGCACTGACTTTGAAAATTGTAACCTCACTGGGGCTGATTTTACGGGTGCGCAAATAATGGGAGCTACATTCAATGGCGCCCAAATTGATCAAATCAAAGGGATTTGGTAAGTCGATTGGTCTTTATCCTAGCAAAGAATCAAGATGAATAAACACTGATCAACCACTTCAGAGAGAGAAAGAGAAAATAGTAAGTTGATCAGTGTTCAATGTCTTTAGAAAAGTAATATTAAGATTTAGAAAGTTTCATACCTCCATTTTTACCTGAACCTGAACCCGACATACTGAAGATATTGGTTTCATCGTAACTAAATGTCAGGTTGTTCTTTTCACGGTAGTTTTTGAAAGCGGTATCGATCAAGTCGTTTACCAATTGGTTGAAGTTTTTATCGGTGGCTTCCCACAAATAAAAGGACAAAGAGCCCGGAATGGTATTGATCTCGTTGACATAGATGTCGTTTGTGGCTTGGTCTAACAAGAAGTCAATTCGAGATACCCCCGCACAACCCAAGGTTTGGAAAGTATCTATGGCCAATTGCTTGATTTTGTCCGACATCTCAGCCGGAATTTCGGCAGGTAGCTTTCGTTTGGTACTGGTCATTCCTTTGCTTCCCCCTTTGCTCACGTATTTGTCTTGGTAGCTCAATATCTCCCCACTCATCAACGGTTCCTCACAAGTAGATGCAATGGCACTTTCATAATTTCCCAATACCGAACAATTGATTTCTTTGAGGTCTACAATGGTACGTTCTACCAATAATTTATGAGCAAAACTACTGGCATAGTCAACGGCTTCTTCCAGTTCTTCCCGGTTGTTGGCTTTTTTGATGCCCACACTGGAGCCCAAGTTGGCAGGTTTTACAATGACCGGATAACCCAGTTTTGCCTCTACCTTCTGAATATGCTTGTCAATATCTTGCTGCCAGTTTTTGCTATAAAACCAAACATAGTCTACCACCGGAATGGCGGATTCCTTCAACACCATTTTCATCATGATTTTATCCATCCCTACTGCCGAAGACAACACGTTGCAACCTACATAAGGAATGCCCATCAACTCAAAAAGGCCTTGGATTGCTCCATCTTCGCCAAATGAACCATGCAATACCGGAAAAGCAATGTCTATTTTGCCTTTGAGGGGTTTCTTAAACAAACCTTTAGCATTGCTTTCTACAAAAGTATACTCCTCAAAGTTGGGAGACATCACGATTTTAGTGCTGTTTTTCAACAACTCCTCCAAATTACGGTAGTTGTCTACCTCCAGCAACAAATCCCCGGTATACCAATGACCACTTTTGCTAATGTATATTGGGGTTACCTCATAACGATTCCGATCAATTGCTTGGATCGTTTGTAATGCAGAAATCACCGATATTTCGTGCTCTACCGAGCGTCCGCCAAAAAAAACACCAATATTTGCTTTCATATCTTATATATAGTTTCCCAATAACAATGTAGCCATTGAATCATTGAAATTGGACAAACGGGTCACTAACCATTGATTAAGTCCGCAAAATTAAAAACTTTTGGCAGACTACCAGTGGTCAAGCAAGTCTTTAGAAAGTAGTAAAAGCAAACATCAAGATATTGGCCCCCATGCGAAGGGCTTTTTCTCTCAATTCGGGAGGATCATTGTGAATCGCGGGATCTTCCCAACCGTCTCCCAAATCACACTCAAAAGTGTAAAAACACACCAGGCGTCCTTCGTAAATAATGCCCAGGCCTTGGGCTGGTTTGCCGTCGTGCTCGTGGATTTTGGGTAAGCCACTGGGAAACTTATATTTTTGGTTGTAAATCGGGTGATTGAAAGGCAACTCGACAAAGTTCAATTCTGGGAACACCTTTTTCATTTCGGAACGCACAAATTTATCCAGACCATAGTTGTCATCGATGTGCAAAAAGCCTCCTGAAATCAAGTATTTTCTAAGGTTTTCGGCCTCACTACTACTGAACAGTACATTCCCGTGGCCAGTCATGTGCAAAAAAGGATACGCAAAAATCTCGGGGCTGCCTACCTCTACCACATCGTCTTCATAGGCAATGTTCATATTGAGATTGCGATTGCAATACTTAATCAGGTTAGGCAAGGCGGTTTTGTTGGAGTACCAGTCCCCTCCCCCATTGTACTTAAGTTTGGCAATTTTATAGGTCGGTTTTTGGGCCATGGCCCAGCCAAAAGTCAGGCTTAGTAAGCAAGCCAACATCCAGGTTTTGTTCATAGTTATTTGTTATGCTTCATTAATAATATTCAAAATATGGCAAGCCGCAATGCCGGCAGTTTCGGTACGCAACCGACTATGCCCCAAGCTTACTGCTTTAAACCCCGCCTCGACAGCCAAGGTTACTTCTTGCGGAGTAAAATCTCCTTCAGGCCCAATTAGAACGCAATATTTTTGATTTTTATGGGCCTCATTCTTCAAAAAAAGTCGTTCTCCCTCATTCAAATGCGCAATAAAAAGTTGATCTTGTGCCTGCCACAACGATTGATTTTTATCAAGAAACTCCTGAAAACGCAACATCTCATGAATTTGAGGAAGATAAAACTTGAGTGATTGCTTCATCGCACTGAGGGCAATCCGCTCGATGCGAGGAAGTTTTACTTGTTTGCGCTCTGAACGATCTCCCTGAATAAAGCTGATCTCTTGTACACCAAACTCTACTGCTTTCTCTACAAACCATTCTATTCGATCAATGTTTTTGGTGGGCGCAATGGCCAAGTGAATATGATACGCAGGTGCCGCTACTTGGTAGAGGTTTTTCTGAATGCGGAGCAGACATTTCTTGGGGTTGGCCTCCTCGATACGAGCTTCGTACAAATTGCCACCACCATCGGTAAAATTTACCCCATCTCCTTTTTTCAAACGTAACACTTTGACACAATGCCGGGATTCTTCTTCTGAGAGTACGGCTTGTTGATTGGCAATGACATTGCTGTAAAATAATTGTGAAAGTTTAGACATTTATTTCTGCTGCGCTATAAAATTATTCAACTCACTTTGGACAACTCACAAGCTAAAAAATCAATGCTGATTGCTTCAAAATAGTTTTTTAATCAAAATAAAAGCTTGAATGTTACCCCAAACATCTTCGCTCACGATGAGTCCATTTTGCAATCTACAAAACAAAATAGTATTTTACATATTCTTTAATTGTTATACAATTGTTAGAATTGATCTTACTTAAGGAGACAGGAAAATTTGTCATATTTTTGAGAAATGGTCAAGAATTTGACGCAAAAGTCAGTAATTAAAAAACAATATTTTACTATGAGCTATATATTACAAGGAATGGGCATTGGGGTAGGCATCGTGCTGGGTATTGCATTGGTAGCAATCGTGATCGCCTTGCTCGTTCGTTTATTAAGACGGGGGGCAAGCACCCAATCTTTCACTCCTGAACTATTTGAAGCCTATCGGGAAGAGATATTACAGGAAGAAAAATTTGAAGAAGCCAACACGGTATCCATCATCATTGATCAGTTGTACAACAACGAATATCCAAAAAAGCTTTTAAAAGAGTACACCGTAAAAAAAGACATTGACTTTGTTATTAAATCTCAAGGAGAAAGCGGTGAGGTGATTTCATTCAAAGAAAAACTGAAAATTGTAAAGAAGGGGTTTTAAGGTTGTATTGTTCAATTGTTCCGCTACGCTCATTGCTCTATGGTTAAATGGTTGCGCGAAGCGCTATAGTAATTGTTGATGATTGATTGTTAATTATTTCGCTTTACGCTACTATGGACCATCGACTATGGACTTTAGAACAAAAAACTACTGACTACGAACTACTAACTAAAAAAACTGTGGACTATGGACCGTCGACTGTGGACTAAAAAACTACGGACTACCAACTGAGATTATGCCAACACAGGATCGTTTCCTTCACAATAGAGTACTCACCATATGCATCATCGTGATG
>ERZ1740067.2602-NODE-2602-length-10853-cov-10.051121_pt1 | contig 10853 bp, 10 predicted proteins | sample MGYA00581736_ERZ1740067 | MGnify/ENA primary metagenome ERZ1740067 (study PRJEB43018, sample SAMN04849236) | marine metagenome | isolation source: floating plastic debris | place: Pacific Ocean | collected 2008-08-27 | study: EMG produced TPA metagenomics... | reverse complement strand
GATTGGCATCTATTTTGATGAGAACCGTTAGCCAATTAAACTATTGGCTATTCACAATTGATTTTGTTGCTGGTCAATATGTGAATTACAATGTGAATATACGAAGAATTATAATTAAGTAGCTAAGAGAGAGAATTAATCTTGTAATCTAAGTTTTTAATTTGTTAAAGTAATTTTTTCCTTTACCAGAAAAATTTTACGTTCTAATCCTGATAGTATGACTAGCAGGGCTATTTCATTCTCATGAAAGCTATAAAATAGAGGTTACAGACTAAACCTAGGGCCCATGAATAGCGTGCGTTTATCCCATACATCTGCGCCTGTCATCATCGGGATACGAGGAGTATCGGACCCTCTCTAAAGACGCATTTTAGCGAAAATCTCTAATGTAAGGCCGGACGCTTGCATTTATCCTCACCCCAGCTTTGTATTGTAGGCGACACTTCGAGATAAACTTTACCTTAAAAGGCAAGCAGCCACGGATAGAAAGGTTTGCCATTCCTGCTAGAATTTCCGTGGATACACTGACTGCACACACATAGAGCTGAAGAGCATGGTTGCGCTGACATCGCCGCAAATTCAAACAGACGTTCGCATCGGGCTAGGAAAAGTTTTATTGGTAGAAGATGAAGAGCTCATCCGAGAAACCGTTGCGCTCTCACTAGCAGATGAAGGATTTGATGTTTGCGTTGCAGATAATGGTCAAAAAGCATTGGAAATGCTGATAGGCAGCGCTGATAAAGAGCAAGGCGCTTCTGCAGACATCAGTCTTGTTATCCTCGACCTTATGCTTCCAGGAATGAATGGCCTGGACCTTTGCCGCCTGGTGCGTCACCAGGGCATCGACGTTCCCATCCTCATACTGAGTGCCAAAGGCACCGAAACAGACAGAGTGCTAGGCCTAGAAGTCGGCGCAGACGACTACCTCACCAAGCCCTTCGGTATGCGCGAACTCATCGCTCGCTGCAGAGCCTTACTACGCCGATACCAGTCGCAAAGCAAGCCCGACGAAAAATCCGTTTTACGGTTTGCTGACATTGCACTACATACAGATGAATGCCGCGTCTTTTTGGCCGATACCGAAGTCAATCTATCACCTAAAGAATTCAAAATTCTAGAGCTATTACTCAGTCAACCCAAGCGCGTTTGGTCTCGCAATCAGATTATTGACCAGGTGTGGGGCTACGACTTCATGGGCGATAACAAAACAGTAGACGTCCACATTCGCTGGCTGCGCGAAAAGCTAGAAGAGAATCCTAGCCAGCCCAAGTACTTAAAAACTGTGCGTGGCTTTGGCTACCGATTAGGATAGGGCGTCGATTGGAGTAGGGCATCGCAATGCTAACGCCCCTACAATTTTCGGCATTAAATCAGTATGATGGTCACCGTTTTTACGGTTTCTCAGCATTTTCGCCAGGGATAAATGTAGGCCGTTGATAGCCTGTTGGCTTATCCCCTATCGACGCACCGCCGTGGATCATTCCCTGCAAGCTTGGTTCAAAGAACGTGTAGGGGAATTGTGTTTCTGGCTTGCTCACATCGTCTAACCGTTCTTGAAGCTCGGCAGGCAGCGTAAAATCCAAAGCACCCAAGTTGTCTTCTAGCTGATGCAGCTTCGTCGCCCCAATAAGAACGCTAGCAACGCCCGGACGATTGACGACCCAGTTCACAGCAACTTGCGCCATTGAGCGATTGAGTTCTTTAGCAACTTTCTCTAATTCTGCGACGACTTTCCAGTTCTTCGCTGTGAATTTGTTGAAAGCAGGATTATCACCGCCTGCTAGCGTAGCGAGCCGACCCTCTCCTTCAGCGCCTGATTCAGAAGGTTTGTACTTACCTGACAGCAGCCCGCTCGCGAGCGGCGACCACACCATAACACCGGTACCTAGCGCTTTCGCCATCGGCACAAACTCGAATTCAATATTGCGCTCAACGAGTGAATACTCTAGCTGAACGGTACTGATGGGCTCTAGATGTCTCTCTTTTGCCAACGTTTGAGCTTGTGCTACATACCAAGCAGGCGTATCGGAAAGAGCAACATGACGTACTTTGCCAGAAGTAACCAAGTCGTCCATTGTGCGCATCACTTCTTCAGCGGGCGTGACGCTATCCCAAGTATGTAGAATATAGAGATCGATATAGTCCGTCCCAAGACGATTGAGAGAGCCTTCGACCGCTCGCATAATATTTTTACGACCGTTGCCGCCCGCGTTGGGATTTCCCGGCTCCGCGTTGTAGCTAAACTTGGTTGCGATGACGACGCGATCGCGGTTCCCACCATCTTTTACAAACTGTCCCAGCATCTTCTCGCTGTTGCCGTTCGTATACATATCAGCCGTATCGATAAAATTACCGCCCGCCTCAACGTAAGTATCAAAAATCTGGCGAGCCGTGTCTTCTTTTGCACCCCAGCCCCAATCTTCGCCGAACGTCATTGTCCCCAGCGCTAGTCGGCTAACTCTAAGTCCAGTAGTGCCAAGCGTGTAATAGTCCATAGTTATCTTCTAAAACGTCGTCAAAGGATACATTGTATGTAAGGTATCCTTCGCATTGCAATGGCGCATATTCACCCCAAGTGGCTAAAAACCGTCTTCTCTGAAGTCTCAGACAAAGTAAATAGTGAACCTTTCTTCTCAACAGTTTTACCCGCAGACACCCTACTAAATCGCCTCTACTTAGAACTCGCTACATCTCTAGAACACAAGTGTTCACAGCTAGAACAAGACATAGCACTGTGGCAATTTCTGGCTTGTTTGATTAGAAGATATGCAGAAGACTCTCGCCCTATCAAAACATTCAAAGCCCCTCCGAACAGCATTTCTCTAGCTCGCGATTATCTCCACGCTCATTACTACAACAATATTTCCTTGGAAGAACTCGCTGACATTGCAGGCCTCAGCCGATTTCACTTTTGCCGCGTTTTTCGCCAAGAGATTGGGGTCTCTGCTAGCACTTACCAAATCCAGCTGCGGATAGCACAGGCCCGGAAACTGCTGGCTCAAGGCGAGCGGGTTGCAGAAACTGCGATCGCAACTGGATTCTACGACCAAAACCACTTTGGCAAACACTTCAAACGCCACGTAGGGACAACGCCTGCAAAATATACCCACTCGGTAGCCATATCGTCATAGAGGGTTGTCCTCAAGAGTTGTCATAGCGAAAGTCGCCCGATGGTAGCGCCGCTCCCTAGCATCAGCCCAATCGCGAAGTTGCTGACGATTGGGCGCTATGGCTGTAGAATTCGACGGAAACCCAAATCGTCCTTTCTGCCGACAGCTATGACTGCCAAACGACCTCCGTCGCCCGCTCGATTACCCTGGTCACTTTTACCGTTGGTAATTTTTGCAGTAGGTATTGCGCTTACCCTATGGATGCTATCGCTGAGCCAAAACGGCGTACTCTTTAGCGGCGATGGTGGACTCAAAGCGCTAGTCACCCAAAATTTAGCGCAGCAGCTGCAAACAGCTAGCCTCCCGCTAGACGTATCGCTGAACTTACCGACTGCCGACTGGGTAAAGAGCGCTTGGCAAGATGGGCTCTACCCTTTTTCGCCTCCTTTTGTGTATGAGGTGGGAGCGCAGCGCTTCATTACGTTTCCCTTTACGTTTCCACTGGTGAGTGCACCTTTTTACGCGCTGCTGGGCGATCGCGGCCTCTATGTCATTCCTTTAGCGGCTCTTTGGCTCACCTGGATAAGATTTTGGCAAATAGGAAGACGCGCTAGCTGGGGCATGACTTCACTGTGTTTTGGCTTGATTACATTGATTTTTGCATCGCCGCTGAGCCTGTACGGTGGCATGTACTGGGAGCACACATTAGCGGTGGCACTGGCCTTTTGGGGGGTCAGCGGATTGATATTTCCAAAACGCAAGGTGATTTCCAAAGGAAAAATATCACTCTCTCGGGCGCAGGCACTCAGCAGCGGTATTCTCATTGGCCTGTCAGTATGGTTTCGCCCTGAGTTCTTGTGCTTAGTCGCGGCTGTAAGCTTGCTTGCCTTCATCGGCTGGGTGTTGCCAAAGTGGCGACTGGCAACGGCATTTACCCTCACAAAAGCCTGCATCTTAGTCGGCGCAATGGGCTGTACAGTCGGTATTTTCTTCGCGCTTAACTACGCAATATACGGCCATCCACTCGGCATCCACGCCATTCAAATTGTGGAGGAGTCGAGCCCTGCTACACAGCTCAATCAGGCGAAAGAAAGCTACTCGCAGCTATGGCAGCTGCTACAGCAGTATTTCCCGATGGTTTGGGTGGTTGGCTTAGCGGCACTCTTTAGCCCCGCATTGCAAAAACCAACAGTGAAAGCCAATCTCCTAAAAAGAAATCAGCTACAGGGTGAGAAGGGAACTTACTTTGAAAAGCTAGGAATGCGGAAAACGGTGGCGAGTAACCTAACGCCGGGTAGATTTGCGATCGCACTCAGCCTCCTCTTTGCCCTCGGCGTCCCCCTCATCGTGCCACCAGGCGCAGGCGGCAAACAGTGGGGCCCTCGGTTCTACCTAATATTAATGCCGCTGCTGTCGTTAGTATTAGCCGAGCTGCTCAGGGAAAATGTCTTCCGTAGCTGGGGGCGTAAGCTGCTGATATTGGGAGCTACGATTGCACTCGTCATCGGCATCAATCTCAACACCATCAACGGAGCCTTCAATATCTACAAAGACGGCTCGAACACTTCGCTCATGGCGAACTACGAACCGATTGCGCCGGCAATTAAAGGCCTACAGCAAGAGCCCCTTCCATGGATTGCCATGTCCCACGAGTTTGTTGCTCAGCAGCTCTGGAGCGCACTGCCGAACAAAACCTTCTTCCGAGGAGAAACCACAGACCAGGTAAAACAACTAGCTACCGCGCTAGCAGAACAGAACGAAAGTGAATTCTTGTATGTGTGCTATCCGCACAGAGAATGCACCGTCCCCAATACGGATGCAAGTGAGTGGGTGCTTGCAGATGGGAAACGGCTGAACATGACGTTTTTGGATGACTACGGCAAGTACCCCGTCTATAAAGTGGAGATTGCTTCTTGAAGGATCAACCTGGGCTAGTTGAGAAATTAAAACAGCTGCCAATTGGTCGATTCCTCCGGTTCGGCGTTGTCGGATTTAGCGGTTTGTTTGTAGACATTATTGTGTTGTTTTTACTGCGTGAACGCGTTGGGCTACCGCTGTATCTCAGCAACAATCTTGCCATTGAAGCGGCTATTATTAACAACTTTCTCTGGAACGATGCTTGGACGTTTGCGGATGTTGCTCAAGCGCAAAAAGGGTGGAAGGCTCGGCTCCAGCGATTTGCCAAGTTCAATGTGGTTTGCCTTGTAGGCGCAGTACTACAAAATGCGATTCTGACAGTAGTACTATTGATTCCTGCTGTCGGTCAGCTGCCGTCGACCGTTGGGAATGTCGTCACCGCTGGATGGACAGAGAATGCGGATGAGTATTTTGCTAAGGTGAGTGCGATCGCAATTGTTACCTTCTGGAATTTTTGGCTCAACCTGAAAGTGAGTTGGCGGAGTCCAAAGGCCTAACTCTAGATAAATTTAGGAGATACAAATCAACGTGGCGTGAGGAGATTTTGCGCTTGAAGAAAATATGGAGAAAAATGTGAAGGAGTTTTATGATGCGTAGACTAACAACATTTTGCTTCTGTTTCTGTTTTGTGGTGACCACTGTTCTTTGGTGGCCAAGGATTCATCGCTCACAGGCTCAGTCTTCGACTGCGTATATCGCCACAGGCACAGGGGGCGCGGTGGCAAGTGTAGATGCGATCGCCACCCAAATTGGAATCGATGTGCTGCGAGGCGGCGGTAATGCGGTAGATGCAGCGGTGGCAACAGCAGCAGCGCTGGGTGTCACCGAGCCGTTTTCTGCGGGTATCGGTGGCGGCGGCTTTATGATGATATATCGGCCAAGCCAGGCGTCAGAACAGGCAAGCGTGGTGACTTTGGATGGGCGTGAGGCAGCCCCTGCTGCGGTCGGCCCCGATCTTTTTACAGATCCAGATAGCCCAACCGGTGAGCCTTTAACCTTTTTCCCTAATCGAATGAGCAGCGGCTTGGCAGTGGGCGTTCCAGGAACGCCTTTGAACTGGATGACGGCGACTGAACGATATGGCACAAAACCACTGGCAGAACTGTTACAACCTGCGATCGCAATAGCCGAAGCTGGATTCACTGTAGACGAAACCTTTGCCAGCCAAATAGAAAACAATCGGGCGAGATTCTCAGCTTTTACTAGCACCCAATCGATCTATCTTCCCAATGGGCAACCACCCGCTGTCGGCAGCCAGCTGAGTAATCCTGATTTGGCGAAGACCTATCGGCTTTTGGCAGAAAGAGGCATCAACGCGTTTTATCGAGGAGAGATTGCGAGTGCGATCGCACAAACTGTTCAGAACCCGCCTACTGTTGCCGATCCTGCATTCAAAGTATTGCCCGGTCAAATGACCTTAGCGGACTTGGACCGCTACGAGATTCGCATTCGCCCAGCGATAGAAAGCACCTACCGCGACTATCGCTTTTATGGCATGGGCTTACCCAGCAGCGGCGGCACCGCCATCGCTCAAACATTAAACCTATTAGAAGGTTACGAGCTAGGCAAGCTAAACCGAGCAGAAGCGCTGCACTTACTGATCGAAGCTGAGCGCTTAGCTTTTGCCGACCGCAGCGCATATATCGGCGATCCTGAGTATGTGGACGTGCCGCTGCCAGGATTACTGAGCAAGGACTATGCAAGCGAGCGCCGTGCGAAGATACCTGCTGGAGCGCCAGAAAATGAAGCTGACTATCGGGTGAGCGCAGGCAATCCTTTGCCTCATCAGCAAGACCCTAGTCCTAGTCTAACGACCATGCCAGTATCTATTTCTTCAACAGATGGTGAAGGACTCTCCACCACTCACTTAACAGTTGTAGACGCAAACGGCATGATAGTCTGCTACACGCTCACCATAGAATCTACCGGCGGCAGTGGCATTGTTGTACCGGGCTACGGATTTATTTTGAACAACGAGCTAACAGATTTTGACGTAGAAGCGCCCCATCCTAATGTGCCTGAGCCAGGGAAGCGACCTCGCAGCAGTATCGCACCTACGATTGCGATCGCACCTGATGGTAGCTTGCTTGCTTTTGGCTCTCCAGGGGGGTCTACTATCATCACCACCGGGCTAAATATTGCGGTGAATATAGTTGACTTTGGCATGGAGCTTGGAGATGCGATCGCCGCGCCTAGGCTATCTCAGCGCAACAACGGAGTCTCTCAAGTAGATCGGGGCTTTGAAAAAACTGCACAAGGTGAAGCGCTCCTAGCCTATGGACATCAGCTAAGTCCAATCGATGAAATTGGAGCCGCTACAGGCATTTTGATCAGCCCAACAGGTCAAATTACAGCCACAGCAGAACCTAGCCGTAGAGGCGGTGGAAGCGCCATGACAATAGAAGCGATGCCAACAGAATAGGCACAATTGCAAATTCCAAGAAAACTCGCTAATGTTTGTTATTCCTAACATAAACCGCAATCAACGAACGATAACGGCTAGCGGAGGATAAAAGCTACACGTCGCACTGTGAAAAAGACTGTGAAAAAGACGCTGAGAAAGATACTGAGATAGCCACATGGTGAACCCTACTATTGCCGAGCAAAAGCCCTCTAGAATCAAAATTCCTTTTCTGCTGGATATTGTCACCGTCTCAGATCCTGAGCAAATTAGACAAATTGAAACCTCTGGTGATGTTGATAGACTGCATGCCTACCCGACAAAAGAGCTGCCTTGGTGGGTTCAGTTCTATTTTCGCTCGACCAAGTTTCACGACCACATCGCGACCTTTGGTTTTGCCCCTTTGAGCCCACCTTCGAGCCCACTTACCCAGCAAGAAGAGCCTATCTAGAAGAAAAATCAGCTGAGGGCTATAGCCAAGCCGACGTGCAAAGAATTGCTCAGCTGCTGACAACCCATGCAACAGACGACGTACTCGCTCACGAGATGGTTCAGATCGTGAATAAGAGATTCTTTCAGGAATCGATTCCACACGAGATTACTGAAACTGCGAAGTATACAGTGCAAGAGTTTACCGAAGCTATCGTACCCCCTAAGTACGAACAGGGCGTGCAGTCTCAGGCTAAGATTATGAACTACTGTGAACATGCTCTGCCAAAAGACGTTCATATTTTGGATGTTGGCCACAATATTGGTGAAGTGGTACAGGCAACCGCAGGCTCGCTAAGAATACTACAGAAAAACCTACACAGACCGGTCGAAGAGATATTTACAGAGCACGCACCGACTGCCCAAGTGCCCAGAATCGCCGTAAGATCTTCAACCTTTGATGGACTGCTCGATTCGCCTATCAAGCCCAAAGAAACAATCATCATTATGAAGATTGCCGAAGCTGCGGCTGAAACCCAAGATATTGGATTCACATTTGGTACCGGAGATGCTGAACGCGCCTGTGTATTCAAAGACTTCTTTTTAGACTTTATGAAAGACCTACAAACTGCATTGAAGGCAAATGACCTAAAGGCAAAGTGACTTAAAGGCAGATGACTTAAAAGAAAACAACCCAAAATAGAAAAGCAACCATGTTTAAAATTCCCTGGCACAAGCTACCCACACCGCTGGCTTTACTCCAACTAGTTCAGTTTCGCAGCCAGCTAAGAGAGAACAACCTACGCGACACATCTCAGCTACTAGAAAATGATCAGCTACCGAAACCTCAGCCAAGCCCCGATGGTCGGCACTTAGTTGCTCGCACGGCAGACGGCAGCTTCAACGACTTGGATCAGCCAGCGATGGGCATGGCCGGCACCCGATTTGGCCGCAATAGTCCGCTGGCAGAAGCCAACGTCGATGAGCAAAACTTACTCGAACCTAACCCCCGACTGGTCAGCAGCGTACTACTCAAGCGCGATGCCTTTATCCCTGCGACCATTCTCAACCTTCATGCAGCCTCATGGATTCAGTTTCAAACCCACGATTGGTTTAGTCATGGTGACAACCAAAAAGGGAATGCTTTCTCTCTTCCACCCGTTCAAAACTACCCAGAGGAAGCCGACAATCAGCCCCTAACAGTAGAAAAAACGATTGCCGACCCTACGCGCATTGACGATAATACTCGCCCGGCTACGTTTATCAACGATGTGACTCACTGGTGGGATGCTTCGCAGCTCTATGGCAGTGATGAGACCACGCTTGAGAAACTGCGAACTCACGATGAAGGGAAAATGCTCATCGGCGAGGATGGGTTTCTGCCATTGGATGAAAAGGGAATAGATTTAGTTGGGTTTCCGGGCTCTGCTGGTGGCTGGTGGACTGGGCTGAGCATGCTGCATACTCTGTTTGTGAAAGAACACAATGTGATTTGCGATCGCTTGCAGCAGCGCTATCCAGACTGGGACGACTCTCAGCTATTCGACAAAGCCAGACTCATCAACGCGGCTCTACTGGCAAAAATCCACACCGTAGAGTGGACGCCTGCGATTTTGCCCAATCCGGCAACCCAAATTGCAATGAACGCGAACTGGTGGGGCCTGCTGGGCAAAGACGTTAAAAAGCTAACGGGCAACATCGGCGAAGACGAGCTGTTGAGCGGTATTGTAGGGTCTAGAACCGATCATCACGGAGAGCCTTACTACCTCACTGAAGAGTTTGTTTCGGTGTATAGAATGCACCCGCTTATTCCCGATGAAATTGACTTTTATGCTCACCGCAGCGGTGAACATCTTACGACCAAGCAGTTTCCAGATGTATTTGGCAAACGCGCTCGCTCAGCGCTGCAATCTATGCCCATAGAAGACTCGCTGTATTCGTTTGGCATACAGCATCCTGGTGCGGTAACGCTACATAACTATCCCAATTTTCTCCGCGCACTGGTGAAAGACGGTGAAACAGATGCTTTTGACTTAGCTGCGGTGGATATTTTGCGCGATCGCGAACGCGGGGTGCCTCGCTACAATCGTTTCCGAGAGATTGTCGGGCGGGGGCGAGTCTCTTCCTTTGAAGAACTGACCAATAATCCACAAAGAGCTAAGGAACTGCGCAAAGTTTACAACAACGATATCGACAGTGTTGATCTGATGGTGGGGCTATTTGCTGAAGAGCTGCCTGAAGGGTTTGGCTTTAGCGATACAGCGTTTAGGGTATTTATATTAATGGCGTCTCGGCGGCTAAAGAGCGATCGCTTCTTTACCGAAGACTATCGCGCTGAAATCTATACGCCGTTTGGGCTAGAGTGGATAGATAATAATAGCTTCTTAACCGTCCTTCGTCGCCACTATCCGGCCCTCTCGCCCGCCTTGTACGGGCTTACGAACGGTTTCCAGCCGTGGCGAAAGTTGGGAGCTGCCTAATTGACCTGCCAGTATTCCTAATATTCTGTTCTACTCAGTAGTAGGCAAGCTCTAGCATGACATTACGCAGCTCTGTTATCTTTCCGAACCACTGCCACATTATCCCCTAATCACCGTAATCTGTCGTCCATTAGCTGTACTGTCAGTTGCTGTTGTAGTACGCGCCCCAATAGGTGGTAATCCTTCTCGCCGGTCAAAAATCACCAGCCAGCCAGTTTCCAAACTCAATCCTGCCAGGTACTTATCCAACTGTGCTAGCCCAGCATTCAATGGATCTGGCCGCCCTTGTCGCCACACTTTTAGTTCAATTCCCAGCGTCACCGACCCGTAGCGCAAACACAAATCCATCCGGTCCGTGCCAATCGCATACTCTCTCTCCAACGTTCCATCACCGTTAACCACCCGGTGCAAAAACGCCATCATCACCAAATGGGGAGCAATCTCATGATAAGCCGCACTTTTTAAGTAGCTAAGAGCAATTAAGTATAAGACGGTCTAATTCATACTCTCCCCGTA
>ERZ1740067.2600-NODE-2600-length-10856-cov-5.074345_pt1 | contig 10856 bp, 9 predicted proteins | sample MGYA00581736_ERZ1740067 | MGnify/ENA primary metagenome ERZ1740067 (study PRJEB43018, sample SAMN04849236) | marine metagenome | isolation source: floating plastic debris | place: Pacific Ocean | collected 2008-08-27 | study: EMG produced TPA metagenomics... | reverse complement strand
CCGAGCCCATAAGGCATCCTCCTAGCTGTGCCTCTGCTTTTCTAGGACTTCCATCCGGCACTGATATGCGCCTTCATTTTTCCATCGGTCCAACTGGAAAAACACCCGACACCATCTTCCGCCCATCCGACACTTTCAAAAATCGAACACTTGGACGAGCAGAAGCCGGTGGTCGGTGGGCCAAGGCGCTGCGCGGGCGCTTGGTATTGTATTGTTTCCTCCATTGTTTGATCAGGATCTGTGCTTCTTTCAGGCTACAGAAGGTTTCTCCGTCCAGCAGCTCGTCTTGGAAGTGGGAGTTGAAGCTCTCGCAATATCCGTTTTCCCATGGCGACCCTGGTTCGATGTATGCGGGCTTTTCACTCCCAGCTTTGATCCAGTCCCTGACGGCTTGAGCAATGAATTCCGGCCCGTTGTCCGATCTGATGCAGGCTGGGACACCCCGAAGAATGAAGAAATCCGTTAGCACATCAATCACATCGGTGGAATTGAGCTTTCGCTTCACTCGGATTGCCAGGCACTCTCGGGAATACTCGTCGAGGATGTTCAACATCCGGAAAGCCCTTCCTTCATTGGTTCTGCAATGCACGAAGTCATAACTCCAGATATGATTAGGACTCTCTGGTCGCAACCGGACACATGATTCGTCATTCAACCAGAGCCGCCCTCTCTTCGGTTGTTTCATTGGCACTTTCAGCCCCTCCCGTCGCCACAGCCGCTCGATGCGCTTGTCATTCACATGCCAGCCGGCCTCTCTTAGCAAAGCAGCGATAGGCCGGTAGCCGTAACAGCCAAACTGCCGGGCAAGCTCAATCATGTCCGCTACAAGACGTTCTTCGTCAACGCGCCCTCTGGGCACGTTCCTCTGGTTGGACCGGTGCTGACCCAGAACACGACAGGTTCGGCGCTCTGACACGCCGAGATGTAGACGGATATGATTGATGCAGGCACGACGACGGGCGGGGTTCAGAAGTTTCCCTTCGCAGCCTCTGACAAGATCAACTTATCCAGGGTCAGATCAGAAACGACTTTGCGTTGCCGTTCATTTTCTTTCTGAAGGCGTTTGAGTTCTTTCAGATGGTCGGTTCCCATCCCACCATACTGCTTTCGCCACCGGTAATACGTCTGTTCGGTGATACGAACCTACCGGACGGCATCGATCCTTGGCATCCTCTGGCCGACAAGGACTTCAACCTGCCGCAACTTCGAGACAATTTCTTCTGGCTTGTGTCGTTTCGTAGCCATTCATGATCCCCCGTTTTCCTAAACATAACGGTGGACCACTTCAAAGGGGGAGGATCAGTCTGGTGCCGGGAGTGGATGAACTGTCTTTGGGTGAGAAACAGGCATTGTATAGTGGCACAACTCGCCGCGTTCGCCCAGTTGGGCCGAGATACCGAATTCACAGACCCGCAAAGTTTTTAACGCCACCTGTTTCTTGCGCAACTCGCTTTGCGTGCTCAAAGAGAGCCCATCTGTCTTCAGGTGCTTTCATCAATCCGAGATTTGTAACAGTCGTCATAACACAGGCAAGTTCCTGCTGTGCGTCAAACACGGGCACCGCCTGTCCCGTGATACCGGGCGACAGATGCCCGGTGAGCTCCGCCCAGCAAGTTTCACGCATTTTTTGTTTCTCGCGTTTTGAAGGTTTTTTGTCTCGGAACCCGGCGGGTTGGAGTTTGCGTGCAACGTTGGTATGAGCCTCAGAAAGATAGGCCTGAAAGAGCAGGCCGCAAGCCGTGTTATCTAGCGGCAACACATCACCAAGGCTAATGGTATTTATGGCGAAATAGGCACTCCGATACCATCTGACGACAGTTGGGCCCCTTTCGGTCCAGATCGCAACTCCTGCGGTAAAGGCGTGGTCATTTGCCAAGTCCTTCATGTGCCTGGCCGCAATTTCGACAGGATCAATTCTCCTCAAAGCGCTGATTCCGACCCGTAAGGCCGCTGGTCCGAGGTCATACTGACCGGAAAGCGGGTCTTGTTGGACCAATCCTTCTTTTACGAGACTCTGCAGATACCGGTGCGCGGTAGGACTTCCTGTGCCAGCTTCCCGAGCGATTACGCCGAGGGGTAATGGCCCTGTTGCATCAGAAAGTACGTTTAAGAAACGAGCCGCAATGGAAACGGACTGAATGCTTGCGGATCTCCTTTGCTCACTCTTCGTGGTGTTAGAGCCGTCATCAGCGCTCATGACACAGATGCCTTTGTGTCACCCGGAAATAGTCTCGGACCAACTTGCAATTTCACAAAAAAACTCAACTCAAACCCTCCCGTTAAAAAATAACCTATTGACCTTAACACCGGAATTCAATGCTGAAGTTCAGGAAATTTTGTTAAATTTCAGCCTGTTGGATCATTATGTTCCAGCACTAAAAGAAAATTCATGAGTTTTTGACTCATGTTGTAATGTGTAATCAATTCTGTATAGTGAAACTTATCAAGACCGAAGGCGAGAGCCAAGCAAGCACGGACAGCTATTGGGCATGATCTCTTTCTTTGAAGCGTGTCGCAGGCAAGATCTCACCAGCTTGCGCACATCACTCATCAGGGTAAAAAGATGAAATTGTCTCGAAATGCGATGCTGCTCGGCGGCACAGCTTTGTTCACGCTCTCGCAGTTTTTGACCGGTGCTGTGCAGGCTCAGGACAACGGAATAATTGTCGATCCGGAGACGACTATTCTGGACACAATCCTTGTGAGCGGCGAAAAAGTTGGCCGAACCGTTCAAGACACGGCCAGTTCAATTTTCATCATCACCAGTGAAGACCAGGAAACACGGCCAGAAGAGCAGAGTGTCCAGAGTGCCGTTCAGGACGTGCCCAACGTTTACTATCCCGGCACCGTTGGAGTTGCGCCGATTATCCGAGGACAGGACACACAAGGACCGAATACAGGAGCGATCGCCTTTTACTCCGGCACGGTTCCGCGCGCCTCGATCAACGTCGATGGCCAGTATCAAACCTATTTCGAGACCGTCTACGGCGCGACGTCGATCTGGGACATCGATCAGGTCGAAGTATTCCGTGGTCCTCAGACCACCTCACAGGGATCCAACAGCATTGCAGGCGCAATAATCCTCAAGACAAAGGACCCTACCTTCACACCCGAAGGCGCATTGCAGGTTCAGTACGGCAACTACAATACGCACCGGGCCTCCGGTATGCTGTCCGGCCCGCTGAGCAGTCAACTCGCGGCAAGAGTGGCACTGGATTACTACGGCCGCGACACATTCATCGACTACATCAATTCCAGATTTACCGACGACAACACCAATCTCGATATCATGTCGTTTACAGGACGGGCAAAGTTGCTCTATGAGCCGGACGCCATTCCGGGTCTGACGGCCAAGGCAACTTTTGTTTCTACGCAAAACAATCAGCCGACCTTCGAAGCGGCAACTGTTGAGCCCTTCAAAGATTTGAACAACACCCAGACCAGTGTTCCGAGCTTTTATCAACGAACCTATTCCGGCATATTTGATCTAAACTACGAATTCTCAAATGGCGTGATACTGAACAACACAACCCAGTTCACCGACCTGTCTGTCGACCGAGACCTTGAAAACAATAGTGAGGGCGGCGCAACAATCGATCAGCAGAACGTGTCGAACGAGTTTCTGTTGAACTTCGGTGATGAAACCAGCACAGTGAGTGGCGTTGTCGGACTCTATGCGTCCCGGACGATGTCCGACGAAACCTTGTTGCTTTCCTATAGCGGCGACCCGGTATTCGACGACACCAAGGACAATGTGGGCCTCTTCACCGAAATTGATTACCGGATCAATGAAGCCTGGACTTTGACCGGTGGACTGCGCTTTGAGAGCGACCGGGTCCAGCGGACTGGTCAATCGACCTCGGCAATTGTCGGGCGCGGGGCAGCCATCGATCTGGACTATGACGAGACCTTCAACGCGCTTCTGCCGAAAATTGCCCTTGCCTATTCGGTAACGCCCGACGTTACGGTTGGCGGCCTGATCAACCGCGGGTTCAATCCTGGCGGTGTCTCCGTCGATTTTCGCTATGGAACCTCGACGCCTTTCGACGCAGAAACCGTCTGGAACTACGAGATTTTCGGCCGTGCCAATCTTCTGGATGACAGGCTTACGGTATCGGCCAACGCTTTCTATTCCGACTATCGTGATGCGCAGCGCTACTTCCAAGCGACGCTGCCTGGCAGCACGATTAACCAGATCGTGACCTTGAATGCCGAACGCTCGCATGCCTATGGCGTCGAATTTGCGATGGGATACCAAGTCCTCGACAACCTGCGCGTCTCCGCAAACGCAGGTATCTTGAAAAGCGAAATCACCGAGTTTGATGCTCTTCCGTCAGTGGAGGGCAACGAATTCAGCAAAGCGCCGGGCTACACGATTGGTGCTGGTATCGAATGGAACGTGTTGGATAATCTGATGCTGTCGGCCAATGTCGAGCATTTCGACGGATATTATTCCGACGACTTAAACAGCCAATCTCTGCAAATTGATGCGTACACGGTCGCGAACGCACGGGCGACCTATCAGGTGCATGATCACTTTCAGATCTTTGGCTACGTAAACAACATTTTCGATTCACGCGTCCCGACCTGGAAAGAAAACCGGCGTGACGTTGCTAATTTCGCTGTGATGTCGGCGCCTCGTATGTTCGGAATTGGCGCCAAAGCCACGTTCTGAGCCTCTTAGCCAACCTCTCAAACCCACCGGGTGAATGAAATGAATTGCACTGCGATACTTCTCTTGTACCGCAGTGCATTTTTTTAAGTGAACGGACTTTCGTTTAAAAAATGCGATGTCTGGAACAGCAAAACCGGGGCAGAATTATCGTCTTGCCTGGTCGCTCAGTTAAGTTGCCTTCAACATCTGCACGGCCACTACCCTGCCAAAGGTTCGGAACAACCCGTTAGCGTGACTTCAGAGTCCAGCTCTCAAAGGCATCCAGCATGTGGTTCGCGCTGGCAAGCGTTGGCGTGATCACCTTTGCCGGATCGACAAACAGGATGCGATTTTCCAGGTTGGGTTTCATAAACTGCTGCCAGCCAGGGACAATCCGATCCAGTTTGGCGCGTGTACCCGTCTCACCGCGATCGTCTTCCGTATAGCTGTTGAGCAACACCAACAAATCCGGGTTGAGCCTGCCGAAGGCCTCGGCACTGAGCGGCATAAGCATCATGGAACCGCCACCAGCCGCGAGTTTGCTTGTCTCGTCAACGTTCAGTCGTATGAAACCGAGATCTTCAAGCGCCTGCACCATACCGGAGGCATTGCCGACAACATTAAGCTGGTCAGTCAGAAAAACAGGAAGATAGGTCAGACCTGCCGAATTGGCAGGCAATGTTTCTCGAAGACTTGACACGCGCTCCAGATAAGTCGCCTTCCGGGAATTGAACACTTCCGTTAGACCGACCAGCGCAGCGAGGTCGTCCTGAATTTCGATACCGTGAACTTTAGCGCTGGAAACGTTCTGAAGATAAACAGGCGCTACCGATGCGAGCTGATCCAGTTTGCCAGCATCCAGTTCTGTTGCGACTATCAGGTCCGGCTCCAGGGCCCGAAGCTTTTCAAGATCTGGTTGGCCAAATGGGCCGAATCCTCTTGGTTTGGGTCGTCCTTCCCCCAAAACCGTATCAATAAAGTCGACGGCAATCACGAAGCTGCCGTCATCCGCGCGGCCGTAGCTGCCGGTGATTTCGATACCGAGGTCCATTAGAGGCAGGCCGAGCAGCGGTTCATGCATGACGACGACCCGATCCGGCTGTCGCGGCACCAGGACCTCACGCCCGGTGTCGTCGCTGACCAGCCGTTCGTCCGCCCAGACCGGACCCGTTACGAGCATTGCCGCGATGAAGGAAAAAACAAGATGACGCATGACGCACCTTTCAATGTGACTGGAATTTACGGAGCGCCTGAAGGCGCAGTGCGATAATGAAGAGCGGAACACCTATGATGGTCAGGCTGAGGCCGAGCGGCATGGGCAGGCCAACAGCAACACCACGGGTCAGCGTATCGGCGGCAACAACCAGTATACCGCCCGTCAGCCCCGACAACACCAGCCGGGCCCGGCCTGTCGCCGGTGACAGAAACGCAGCGATGTGCGGCGCTAGAATCCCCAGAAACATGAGCGGCCCTACGGCCGTCACGGCAGCAGCGCTGAGGACAACGGCAAAGAGCAAGAGCAGCGGCTGGGATCGTGCCACGGGCTCGCCGAGCGCCATGGCCATCTCGTTTCCGAGGTCATAAGCGGGGAGCAAGCGACCGGCAATAAGGATACCGGAAACGAGATGGCCATGCAGTGGCAGGAAAGCGGCAATGAGCGACCAGTTGGCCTGAAACAAGGAGCCGGCGAGCCATTCGGACAACGCTAGTGAGGTTTCAGGAGGTAGGTAGAGAATGAGCAACGTTCCGAAGGACGATAGAACCGTTTCGACAGCAATTCCCATCAAAACGATTGCAAGACCGCTTGAGCGGCCTCCGCCGACAAGCCATAGCAGAAGACCCGCCACACAGAGCCCGCCAGCGACAGCGGCCAATGCAACAAGGCTTTTGGGTGCCAAGGGCACCACAATCAGCAGAAGCATGATCATGATCATGGAGCCCTGACTGAAACCGAACAGTCCCGGATCAGCGAGCGGATTTCGGGCAAGGGACTGCAGCACAGCACCAGAGAGCGCAACCGCCCAGCCAACCATGAATCCCACAAGAATACGCGGCAGTCGCACATCAATGAGCGCGTATACCTTAGCATCCGACAATTCAGCGCCTACAAAAATCGCGAGAAAGTCCGAAATACCAGTCTTGGTGAGCCCGATTTGAAGCGAATAAACCGCCAGAAGCACAGCGGCCATTGCGAGACCAAGACCTGCAAAAAGGTTGGATATCTTGATCTGGAAGCCATTCTTGAAACGCAGAATGCCAAGGCCGTCGGTCGCCGTGCCCCGTCTGATCATGCTACCCCCTGCTGAGCACCGGAAGAAAGGTAGAAGCGTTTGATGATCAGAATGAACACAACGCCACCGACAAGGTCGGTTACGAGGCCTGTGCTCAATGAAAAGGGATAAAGCGCCTCCCTGCCGATAAGATCAGCCATAATGCAAACCATGGCCCCTGTCAGGAATGCCGCCGGCAATGAAATTCGCAGATTGTTGCCAACCAGAGGACGCACGATATGCGGCACGACAAGCCCGACGAAACCGATTGGTCCGCAGATGGCAACAGCGGAGCCTGCCCCCAGAACGGCGGCAAGGATTGCAAGGCCAGACACAATCGGAACGTTAACGCCAGTTGAAGCGGCTTTCTCGGCGCCGAACAGGATCAGTGTCAGCGGGCGCGCAAGGACAAGAAGCATAAGGATCGCGATCACTCCCACCCACCAAAAAAGGGCAAGCCGGTCGGCATAGGCATGATTGATCGTGCCAACGATCCAGCTGAGCAAATCTGATCGGCGGGCCGGGTCCGACAGGAGTAACGCGTTGGTGAGCCCGGTGAAGAACATTGTAACCAGCGCCCCTGAGAGGATCAGTGACAGTCCTCGCGGATCGTTCCGCCGTCCGGCCGCCTTTGCAACGGCAAGAGAGGCAAGGAAACCTGACAAGGCTCCAACAAGCGCTGCGGCTCCTTGAAGTTTGGTATCGAGATTGAAAAGCAGCACGCCGGCGACCAGGAAAAGCGCCGCCCCGGCGTTGACGCCAAGGGTCGTGGGCGAAGCCAGCGGGTTGCGTACCAGACTCTGGAGCACAAATCCGCATACGGCCGTTACGCCGCCGACATAGAGTGCAATCAGGGTTCGCGGCACCCGCTGATAAAGAAGAACCGCCTCTTCAAAGCTCTGTGCATCCGACCCAGCGAACGCAAACAGAAGCTGTGGGAGATCGGTGGAGCGGAACCCGAGAAACAGGTGCACGCCAGCGACGACGGGAAGCAGAAACGTCATCGCCGAAAGGAAAACCAGACGTCTTTGCATCAACAAAACACCGTGGTTTCAGAACGCTCCGGAAAACAAACAAGCCGCCCCTCTTTTTCAAAGACCTGTGCCTTCAGGCCGAAAACACTCTCGATATTTTCCGGGGTGACCGCATCTTCGACCGTACCCGATATCAGACACTGCCCACCACGCATCAGGGCAACATCGTCTGCAAATGCGGCGGTGAGGTTCAGGTCATGGAGTACGGAAATGACGGTCTTGCCATGGTTTTCGACAAGGTCCCGCACGAGCTCGAGAACAGCAAATTGGTAAGTGATATCAAGATTGTTGACCGGCTCGTCCATCAAGATGATCTCCGTGTCCTGCGCCAGAACCATGGCAATCCAGGCACGCTGCCGCTGTCCCCCTGACAGCTTGTTGACGGGAAATCCGGCGCGGTCGCTCAATCCCACGGTTTTGAGAACCTGAGAAAAGAGTTCCCGGTCGCGTTCCGAAGGCCCACCAACTAATTCGTAGCGCGAGTGACCTGCGAGCTCGATCAACTCACCAAGGGTCATGTAGTCCGGGCAAAAACACTCCTGAGGCAGGTAGGCAATTCGGCGCGCGAGCTTTTTCCGGCCAATTTTCTCCAAAGGCTTACCATCAAGCATGATCTCACCCTTGCTGAGCGGCAGAAACCGCATAATGGCCTTAAGCAGTGAAGACTTGCCGCAACCATTCGGTCCGGCGATCGCAGTGAACCGGCCTGGGCGGAACTGGATAGACAGGTCGCTCAGCACTTCCAGTTTTCCATAGCCCGCAGTTACGTGCTGTACCTCCAGCAAAACTCACCCCTTGACCTTCTGCATTGCAGAAGTCTTTATACTATTCGAAACGCGCCAGCAATTCCAAAGCCAGCATTCTGCGTGTTGCAAATCCAATCAAGAGCGGGTGAAATGCCTCCGACAAAGCAACTGAATATCGGCATGTCGCTCGCGCCGACATGGCTAAGCGGCGATGCCTGGCTGCGTTCCGATAGTGGCGTTGAAAACCTCTTTCATGGGGAGTTTTACCTCGACATCGCACAGCGTGCGGAAGAAGCAAAACTCGACTTTGCATTCTTGCCGGATTCGCTTTTTCTGAACACCAGCATGCTCGCGACCGGGGCGGGTTTTGCCAGCCTTGATCCGACACTACTACAGGCATCCATTGCCGCAGGCACATCCAGGATCGGGCTACTTTCAACCGCATCGACAACCTTTTTTCCTCCTTATATCGTCGCGCGCCAGATCCAGTCCCTGAACTGGCTTAGCAAAGGCCGCGCCGGCTGGAATATTGTGACGGCGCTGGACGGCAATGAAAATTTCGGTCTTCCCGAGATGCCAAGTCCCGAAGACCGGTATTCGAGAGCAGCGGAATTTACCGAGGTCGTGCGCCGCCTATGGCAGAGTTTTCCTCAAGAAGCACTCAAGCTTGATCGGGTAAACGGTCAGTTTGCGGACCCTGATCAGGTAAACCCCATCGACCATGAAGGCCGGTTCTACAACGTCAAGGGACCGCTCAATTTGCCACGCTATGACAAGGCGCGGATACCTCTGATACAGGCGGGAGCTTCCGATGCCGGCCGCGCCTTTGCAGCTTCCGTCGCCGACGCGATTTTCGCCTCTACACCTGACCGTGCAGCGGCGTTTGACTTGCGCAAAGACCTGCGCAGCCGCGCAGAAGCGTTGGGACGGAAAGGAGACGATATCCGCATCTTGCCGGGTCTCAGTCTGTTCCTTGCGCCAACGAAGACCGAAGCAAAAGAACTGTTTGCTGAAACCAATGCCCGGGTGACCAGGCAAAGAGGTCTCGGTACTGTTCAGGAAATGATCGGACTTGATCTGACTGACTGGCCCGAGGACCGCAAGGTAACCGGGGCCGCCCTACCTCCCCCTCCCGAAAAAGTTCGCAGCCAAACGCATTCACAGCTGCTGAGGCGCATGATCGAAAGAGACGAGCCGACCGTTGTAGATCTGCTCACGCGCCCTGAGGTTGTCGGGTCGGCTCACTGGCTTGTCGTCGGGACACCGGCAGACGCAGTCGCAGCTATCAAAGACTGGGCTGTAGCTGGTGCCGTTGATGGCTTTGTCGCATTCCCAGGCGGTTCCATCGGATCGGTTGCATCGTTTTTGGAAGAAGTTGTCCCCGCCCTCAGCGAACTCGGTCTTTTCCGTACGGCGTATCGCGGCACGACATTCCTTGACCACCTCAATGATCGATGACGGATCGCTTGAGACAGTTGCCGGGTATACGATTAAGCCAGACGTGTTCCGCGCAGTTGGACGTCTTGTTACCAGCCCCCACAAAGCTGAAGGCATAACTCTCCCGCCAGATGCACTCTTCGACGAGCAATCCAGTGCTTACAATGCATTGATTGAGAGGGCTGAAGATCCGTCAGATGCGAACGAACTCACGAGCCTGCTGCCGTGGCTTGAAACGCGGCTGAAACGTCAGCTTACTGCGGTCAAAGCGTCGCCGGGAACTGGTAAACGCGAGGCTTAGCACTTACACAACTGTCAATTGAAGCATATGACCATCTGCGTCAGGCAAATGCAATTTGAAATAGAAATAATAATAAAGCGCGCATAAATTGATTTTTAGCATTCTAGCGATACGTACCGTTAGATAAACCCTCTAACTCAAACCAGCCAAGTATCGAAAACCTCACTGATTATGCTGTCGAAGGCTTCTGACGAACTCGGCTTCGTGACCACTGCATTTGCACCAAGCGCGGTTGCCTTGGCGTGCGTATCGGGGTCTGAAGAAGTGGTGATCACAACGATTGGCAAATGCCGCAACTCGGGGTTCTCCCGAACCCTCGACAGCACCTGAAATCCGTCAAGGCGCGGCATGTTCAGGTCGAGCAACATGAGGTCTGGAGCATCTTCCTTCCCCTTAAGCGAGCTCGCGATCTCG
>ERZ1740067.2599-NODE-2599-length-10858-cov-11.246506_pt1 | contig 10858 bp, 7 predicted proteins | sample MGYA00581736_ERZ1740067 | MGnify/ENA primary metagenome ERZ1740067 (study PRJEB43018, sample SAMN04849236) | marine metagenome | isolation source: floating plastic debris | place: Pacific Ocean | collected 2008-08-27 | study: EMG produced TPA metagenomics... | reverse complement strand
ACGGGGTTGATCCCGCTGGCCTTGATCTCTTTCTGCATCTGTGTGGCGACCGTTCCGGGGGAAAGCCCCATCGCGCGGATGCCTTTTTCGCCCATTTCTTTGTGAAGGCATTTCGTCAGCATCGCCGCCCCGGCTTTGGACGCGCAATAATGCGACCATGCCTCAACCGGCCCGTGTGCGGCACCGGAACTCACGGTTAAAACAGTGCCACCACCCGCGCGCTCCATTTCGGGCAAGGCGGCGCGCATCCCGTTGAACACCCCTTTGAGGTTGATGTCGATCACCTGTCCCCACGCCTCGGGGTCGGCGTCTTCCATCCGCGCAATTGGTTCAATCACACCTGCATTGTTGATCAGGATGTCGAGCCTCCCAAACGCGGTCACGCAGTTGTCTACGGCTTTCTCCACCTCCCAATAGCGGCTGATATCGCAAGGAATGGCGACGGCTTTCGCCCCGATCTCGCCCGCCAGGTCTGCGATTGCGTCCGACCCGCGCGCCACCAAAGCCACATTCGCCCCAGCATCGGCAAAAACCCGCGCAGCTTCAGCACCGATGCCCCGGCTTGCACCGGTAATTAAAACGGTCTTTCCGGTCAAATCGGTCATCGGCTCTCCTCCTTGTGATGGGTCTAGTGCTACTGCGGCCAAAGCGCGGGGTCCAGCCACTTGACCCTGCCACGGCGGCATCGGAAGTTGCCCGCAACCTCACGAAGAAGGAACATGCCATGCTCCGTTTAAAACCAGTTGCATTTGGTCTCGCTTTGACATGCGCCGGCATCGCTTCGCCTGCACTGGCCGATCTGACTGCGGCGGAGGTTTGGCAAAAGCTCGAGTCGTCCCTCGAAACCTACGGACGTGATGTGACATCGGTGCAAACTCCCAATGCCGACGGTCTGTCGGTGCGCGATTTGGAAATGACGCTTCCGCTGGATCAGGGTGCGGCGACAGTCACCGTCTCAGTTCCCCATATCGTTTTGACCGAAGCCGATGCTGATACAGTCAGCATCAGCATTCCCGAAACGATGCAGATGACAGTGGCAGGAACCAGCTCTTTCGGCGCGCAGCAGATCGCGGTGTTCGACATGGATTACTCAGACCTCGGGATCGATGTGAACGGGTCATTAGACGATCTGACCATGGATCTTATCGCTCCGTCCCTGCGGGCCGTGATGACAAAGTTGACGATCGATGGCGAAGTCGCGCCAGACGCACAAGCGGACATCTTGCTCTCCGATCTCTCTGGCTCGGCGACGATTGGCACAGCGACGTCCACTGTCATCAATAAAGACCTGACCATCGCCCGCATGGAGTCGAACGTTACAATCCCGGCCTCCATCGCCAACTCCGGCTTTAACATCGAGTCCGACATCGAAAACTTGGGCGTTGATGTGTCGCTCAACCTTCCGACGGGATTCAACGCCGAAGACGCTTCACCGCTATCCGCGCCGGGCGTTGAACTGACCTCGGAGATGTCGTTTGCAAGAGGCAACACACAGTACGAGGTGACCCAAAACGGGACAACTGTGTCGGGCGCGCTGGAAAACGAGAACGGCTCTTACACAGTCGAGATTGCCGACCAGACAATGACCTACGGCGTTTCGCTTGAAAATGTTCAAAGCGCGATGTCGCGCCCCGGCATGCGTCAGCCGGTGGCGTCTTCAACACAGGAAACGGCCTTCCGGGTCACAGCCCCGATTGCACTATCTGACGCTCCCAAAGACATTGGTTTCGCGCTTAACCTGAAAGAGCTTACCTTCTCCGAAGAGTTCTGGGCGGCCGTTGATCCAAATGCCGAATTGCCTCGCGACCCAGCAAATATCGATATGTCCATTGCCGGAAAGATGACACCGCAGGACCTGGTTTCGGTTCAGGGCGGGCCTTCCCCGTTTGCCCTACTTCGCAACATGAATGCGCTTGATATCGAACAGTTCAGCATTGACGCGGTCGGTGCGCTGGTAACGGCCGTTGGCGGGTTCACGTTCGACAAGTCGGACGTCGCGACGTTCAACGGTATTCCAAAGCCGCTGGGGGAGGCGACGTTTACGATCAAAGGGGCAAACGGTCTGCTTGATAATCTGGTGGCCCTTGGGATTATGGGTGGACAGGACGTTGCGGGCGCACGTTTGATGATGAGCATGTTCACAGTGCCGGGTGACGGCCCCGATACGCTCACGTCTACCATTCGTGTTAACGAACAGGGCCATGTGCTCGCCAACGGGATGCGCATTCAGTAGCGCCTGCGCGGCAGGGTTTTTTCACGCGTATCTGACGATCAATGTAAGGCCCACGAACACAACTTTTCCGGCCGTCAGCGTCTCGCGTCTGCACACTTTCACGAACGTTCTAGTTGCGAATTGTTCGCATCTATGGTTCCATGTCCGCATCAGCCAGCCATGTTTCCGGCGAGCTCTTCATGCAAAAGACGAGAGAGTCATGATCGGCAAGTTGATCCCCTACGCAATAATGGCCGCTGTGGCCGCGCTGGCACTTTGGCGTGACGCGCCATACGCAACCATTCCATTCCTCTGCGCAATGCTGGCCTGGTACACCACCCGGATGCTGTTGACCGACGCATCCCCCAAAGAGGTCGTGCAAGAGCGTGATGCAAAACGCGAACGATCGTTGGCCGCCGCTGTTGGCATCGGGATAGTAGTGATCCCTCTTATCACGCTGGCCACGCCTATTTTGGATTTTGCGGCATATAAAGTCTTCCCCGGGCAGCTCTTTATTGGCGGTGTCGTTGCGCTGGTCGGGGTCTACGTGTTTTGGCGGTCTCATGCAGATCTTGGGTCGATGTGGTCCGCTCATCTCGAATTGCGCGAAGGGCACACACTCGTGACCAAAGGCATCTACAGCCGCATCCGTCATCCGATGTATACAGCGATTTTCCTGATCACGATCGCGCAGGCGTTTCTTTTGACCAACCTCATTGCCGGTCCAGCAGGGCTCTTTGCGTTTGCGCTGCTCTACATCACGCGCATTGATCCCGAAGAACAGATGATGGCCGATCAATTCGGCAAAGAGTGGGACGCTTACGCAGCCAGAACGCCACGCCTCATGCCGCGTTTCGCGTTTTCGTAGCGGCCAGCATTGCGCCCTCGCTTAGCCACGCAACGCTGGCAATCCCACGCCGGTGCTTTCAAACCCGCCATCTGCCGCAACGATCTGACCCGTGACATAAGATGCGCGCTCTGAACAAAGGAAGGTGATCACTTCCGCGATCTCTTGCTCTGACCCGTACCGGTTCAGCGGAATGGCGTCGTGATACGCATCAATGATCTCTTGGCTATGTACAGCCATGGCAAGCTTTGTCCGCACGGGGCCAGGGCAGACGCAATTCACCCGTATGCCAAACTCTCCCAACTCTGCTGCATGCTGTTTGGTCAACTGAATGACAGCGGCTTTGGAGGTGCCGTAGGCCACCCGCAGGGTTGATGCCCGCAGCCCGCTGATCGACGCGATGTTGACGATGCTGCCCTTGGTTTTCTTCAAAGCAGGAGTTGCCGCCTGCGTGCACAGGAACGTCCCGTCAAGGTTCGTCTCCATCACACGCCGCCACATCGCGAAATCGGTGTCAGCCACCGGTCCAAATTCCGCAACGCCTGCATTGTTGACCAGACTGTCGATGCGCCCGGCCCAGGCCTTGGCTTGCGCCACGATCATATCCACCTGTTCCGGGTCCGAGATATCCAGCGGCAAGCGCAGCGTCTGATCAAGCCCGTCGGCCAGCGACAGTTCCTCGGCATCCCTGTCGACCATGACAACGCGCCATCCCTGATCAAGAAACAGATTTGTTGTCGCCAGGCCGATGCCCCGCGCGGCACCTGTCACAATCGCGCATTTCTGGTCCATGTCACCCTCCCGATTTTCGGCAGTTTTGGCATGGGTGATGTGCGAAGTCATCCGCCTTGGGGCAGGTTTATCCTGCCATCAGATCGGGCAGGTCTCCGTTCAGACCAGCGGCTTCGCGAATAAACCCGCGTCGCGCAGCCGGGATGGCGTTCAGCACCGACATGCCAAGGTCACGCCCAATCCGAAGAATGGAACTGTCGTTCGAAAACAGCCGGTTGAACACATCCGTCGCAGTTGCAAGCGTTGCCGTATCAAACCGCCGCCATTGTTCGTATCGTGCCAAGACCAGCGCACTTGCAAAGTCTTCGCCCCGCCGGTTGGCATGACTGATCACATGTGCCAAAGCCGCGACATCGCGCAGCCCGGCATTCAGGCCTTGCCCGGCAATCGGATGCACCCCGTGCGCCGCGTCGCCCACCAAAGCCACGCGATCTGCTGCAAAATGGTTCGCCAATGTCAGGTTCAGCGGGTACGTGAAACGCTCGCCCGCCAGCGAAATCTCTCCTAGGAAATCGCCAAATCTGGGCCGTAAAACCGTCAGGTAATCCTCTTCCGGCAAAGCGTTGATCTCTTCCGCGATCTCGCGCCGTTCGCTCCAGACGATGCTGGACCGATTGCCCGACAATGGCAGAATAGCCAATGGACCTGCGGGCATGAACAATTGGTGCGCGACCCCGCCATGCGGTTTTTCATGCGCGATGGCACAGACAAGCGCTGTTTGTGGATAATCCCACCCGGTCCGCCGGATACCGGCACGCACCGCAGTCCCGCTCTTGCGGCCATCGGCCCCAACGATCAGTCGGCTTTTCAACACCTTACCAGACGCCAGCGTCACTGACGCCTCGGATACAGTCACATCCTGCGCCACAACCGTTTCGCCGGGCAAATGCGTGATCAGCGGCTCGCTTTGCATGGCGGCCAAAAGCGCACGCCTCAGGTAGCGGTCTTCCAGCATATGCCCCATCGGGCCTTCTTCGATCTCGGCACTGTTGAAATGCAGGCCAAGAAAAACCTCGGCATCGCCAGCGCGCCCATCGCTGACCTTGATTTCGTTCATCGGTTGCGCGTCAGCCCTAAGGCCGTCCCACAGCCCCAAAGCGTCCAGCATGCGCACCGACGCCAAGGCCAGTGCATATGACCGCCCGTCGAAATTCGCCGCGCGCCGTGCACCTTCAGGGCGGGCGTCAACAACCACGCTGCGCAACCCGGCTTGGGCGGCGGCCAAGGCAAGCGCGGGGCCGTTTAACCCCCCGCCAACAATCAAAAGATCCGATGTCGTGCTCATGAGCTTGGATATGGAGGCCGCGCCGGGATTGTCCATGCGCCCCACTGCCGCTACCGTCGCCGAAACACGCGGGGCAGGGAGATATCGGATGAACGAGTGGCACAAAATGACAGCCGCCGACCTGGGGCGAGGGATTGCGACAGGTGAGATTGATCCGGTCGAGCTGACCCAATCGTTTCTGGATGCCATCGACGGTCACGAACACGCCACAAGAATCTACGCCCGCCTGACACCCGAACGCGCCTTGGCCGAAGCGAAAGCTGCGCAAGACCGGGCACGGTTGAAACTACGACGTTCCCCATTGGATGGTGTGCCGATCAGTTGGAAAGACCTGTTTGACACAGCCGGTGTCGCAACCGAAGCAGGCACTCAGCTTCTCAAAGGCCGCGTCCCGAATGCGGATGCAGAGGTGCTGACCAATGCAACACATCAAGGGCTGGTCTGCCTTGGCAAAACCCATCTGACCGAACTGGCCTTCTCTGGCCTGGGTCTGAACCCCAAAACGGCGACCCCGCCCAACATCCATGACCCCGCATTGGCTCCGGGCGGGTCATCGTCTGGTGCGGCGACCTCCGTTGCCTTTGGTCTGGCCGCAGCGGGAATCGGGTCCGACACAGGCGGGTCCGTGCGGGTTCCGTCGGCCTGGAATGACCTCGTTGGGCTGAAAACCACGTCTGGGGTGCTAAGCCTCAAAGGGGCTGTGCCGCTCGCCGCGAAATTCGACACAGTTGGCCCGCTGTGCCGCAGTGTTGAGGATGCAGCGCTGCTGTTTGCGGCAATGGCCAACGAAACCGCTGTCGATCTGACCGCGACAACCCTCAAAGGCAAACGCCTTGCTGTCCTGACAACGACGGCATTCGACGACATCCGCGACGCACCGCGCGATGGGTTCGAACAGGCGGTGGCCAAGTTCAAAGATGCAGGCGCCGAGATCACCGAAATCGCGGTGCCCGAAGTCGCAAAGGCGATGAACGAGGCCTACATCCTTTACGCCTGCGAGGCCTACGGAACGTGGAAAGACACCATTGAAGCCAACCCTGATGTGATGTTCGCACCCGTGCGCGAACGCTTTCAGTCCGGCAAGGAGTTTGGCGGCGCCGACTATGTTGCTGCATGGCACATGCTTGACGCCTGCCGCGCAGCTTACCTCTCGGCGACAGCCCAATTTGATGCTGTCTTCTGCGCGACGAGCCCGATCACACCGCCAAATACGGAGCGGTTGATGACCGATCAGGACTACTTCGTCCGGGAAAACCTGCTGACTTTACGGAACACCCGGATCGGCAATTTGATGGGTCTATGTGTGCTGACACTGCCCACGGGCACAGCATCTTGTGGTATCTCTCTGATGGCCAACCCCATGGACGAACGTCGTTTGCTGCGCTTGGGCAAGGCTGCGGAACAGGCGTTGTCCTGAAAGCCACAACCCCCTGATGTTCACGCTCTTTTTGTAGACGTGTTCCCGCCTCTTGGGTAATTTGGAGCTAACCGGGACGCCAATGATCCCGACCTTGAGGCAGTTTTGTTTATGTTTCCCGAGCGGTTCTCGAACCTTCCGGCTTATGCGTTCCCGCGTCTGCGCGCCCTGTTGGATGTGCACGAACCGGGTGGGCCAGTCGTTCACATGACCATCGGCGAACCAAAACACGCCTTCCCTGTGTGGATTTCCGATATCCTTGCGCAGAATATGGCTGGGTTTAACAAATACCCGCCGAACGAAGGCACGCCCGAGCTTCGCCAAGCAATCGCCGACTGGGTGCAGCGCCGGTATGGTGTGGCGCTTGACCCGGCGAGCCAGATCATGGCGCTCAATGGCACGCGAGAGGGCCTCTATAACGCCGGTATGGCGCTTAGCCCTGAAACAAAGAACGGGCAGAAGCCTGTCGTCCTGATGCCGAACCCCTTCTATCAGGTCTACCTGATCTCGGCGATTTCGGTTGCGGCTGATCCGGTCTTTGTGAACGCCACCGAGGCAACCGGTCATTTACCTGATTTCGAAAGCGTACCCGAAGACGTTCTGTCCAGAACAACGCTCGCCTACATCTGCTCACCAGCCAACCCGCAAGGCGCAGTGGCGGATCGGGAGTACTGGGAACGTCTCATCACGCTGGCGGAAAAACACGATTTTCAGATCCTCGCAGACGAATGCTACTGCGAGGTGTACCGCGACACGCCGCCCGTTGGGGCGATGCAAGTTGCTCACGAAATGGGCGCAGACCCGGAACGCGTTGTGATCTTTCACTCTCTCTCTAAGCGCTCCAACCTTCCAGGTCTGCGCTCGGGCTTCGTGGCCGGTGGTCCTGAAACGCTCAAACAAATCCAGCAGCTGCGCAACTATGCGGGCACGCCTCTGCCTTTACCGCTCCAAAAGGTGGCCGAGGCTGTCTGGCAAGACGAAGCGCATGTCGTCGAAAACCGCGCGCTCTATGCCGAAAAGTTTGACATGGCGGACCGTATCTTTGGCAACGTTCCGGGATACAGATCGCCTGAAGCCGGGTTCTTCCTTTGGCTGCCGGTCGAAGACGGCGAAGCAGCAGCGCTCAAGCTTTGGAAAGAAACCGGCGTACGCGTCCTGCCTGGCGCCTATCTCTCCAGAGACACCGACACCGGAAACCCCGGCCAAGGCTATATCCGGGTCGCACTTGTGGCCCCAAAAGACGAAACAGAACGTGGCCTGACGCAGATCAGGGACTGCCTCTACGGCAGTGAAGACCAATAAAGAGGCGAGACATGGCATACCAAGCGCGGGGGCGGGACCCTCTTTTTGACAGCAACATGCAGGCTGCGATTGAAAAACGCGGGAAAGAGCTTGCAGGCATTGTGCTGATGGCGCTGGGCGCGATGGCCGCCGCATTGATCTATTCCTACTCACCCGCCGACCCAAGCTGGCTGTCCGCCACCGATGCGCCCGTCCAGAATTGGCTGGGCCGCCCAGGCGCGTCTGTCGCCGCACCGCTCTTTATGATTGTGGGCTGGGCCAGCTGGGGCCTCGCCCTCGTGCTTCTGATCTGGGGCGCGCGATTTGCGCTGCACAAAGGCGAAGAGCGCGCTTTAAGTTGCCTCATCTTCGCACCAATCTGGGTCGCGCTGGCAGCAGTCTATGCTGCAGGCGTGCCCGAAAACACCACTTGGACCCACAGTTTTGGCCTCGGCGGTTTGTTTGGCGACATGATGATGGGCTCCATCCTCACCGTACTTCCTTTGGGCACGACTCTTGGTCTCAAGTTAATGATGCTGCTTTTGGGCGCGGTTGTGCTGGTCATGGGCGCGTTTGTGCTGGGCTTCACTCGGGCAGAGCTTTCGCGCCTAAGTCGCTTTCTCATTGTCGGCGTGATCATGGTCTACGCCACGCTGTTGTCAGTTCTTGGCAAAGGCACAACCCAAGCCGTCGCAGCTGCACGCCAACTGCAGGAAAAGAACGCAGAACGCCGCGCCTTGCGCGCCCAGGAAGAGGCTGAAGCCGCTGAATGGGCCGCTGCACAACAGGCGATTCCGGCAGAGCCGCGCGTGACCCGCGTCGCGCCCCCGTTGCCGGACAGCCTTCAGGCCGAAGACAGCTTTTATGAAGACGAAGCTCCGGCTCCGCAGAAAACCGGATTTCTGGCAAAAATGCCGTCGCTCATCCGCCGAGCGGAGCCAGAACCAGAATTGGTCGAGCAACCCGGACCACACGGTTTTGATGCCGACATGCCGGAAGACGATCGCGTGAAGGCCAAGATCGCCGACGCGATCAAAACCCGTGTGCGCCAAAACCCGGCTGTAACGTCCGCCTCACATGCGCCTTTGACCAAGGGCCGTGGGCGCGGTCCTGACCCCTTGATTGTCGCCCAGAACGGGTTGCCGCCAGAACCACCTGTCACAGCCCGCGATGCAGCCATGCGGCGTGCAGAACCACTCCTGACCGCGCAACCGCAAGCGTATCAGCCGCAATACGAAGACGACGTGCCTGACAACATGTTCGAAGACATGACCGACTGGGATGATTACGGCGATGACCCTCAGGACTTTGCCCCGGTTCCTCCCGCACCTGCGCAAATACCGCCCGCGCCGCAGCCAGAGGCCAAGCGCGTTGTTCAGCAACCGGTGCGCAAACCGACACCACCGTCAAAACGCGCGCAGCAAGAAGCACAGCCACAACTGCAGTTTGACGACACCAAAGCCGACTATGAACTCCCGCCGCTTGGCCTGCTCATGGACCCGGCCAATATCGAACGCCATCACCTGAGCGACGAAGCACTGGAAGAAAACGCTCGCATGCTTGAGGCGGTGCTGGATGACTACGGCGTCAAAGGCGAGATCGTCTCGGTCCGACCCGGTCCCGTCGTCACGATGTATGAACTTGAACCAGCTCCGGGCCTCAAAGCGTCCCGCGTGATTGGCCTCGCCGACGATATCGCACGGTCGATGTCAGCCCTGTCTGCCCGCGTCTCTACTGTTCCAGGCCGCTCTGTGATCGGGATCGAACTGCCCAACGAAAACCGCGAGATGGTCAGCTTCCGCGAAATCCTGTCGACCCGCGACTACGGTGACGGCAACCAAAAGCTCCCCCTCGCTCTGGGCAAAGACATCGGCGGCGATCCCGTCGTCGCAAACCTCGCCAAGATGCCTCACCTCCTAATCGCTGGGACCACCGGGTCCGGTAAGTCCGTCGCGATCAACACCATGATCCTGTCGCTCTTGTACAAGCTGTCGCCCGCCGATCTACGCCTTGTGATGATCGACCCCAAGATGCTGGAACTTAGCGTCTATGACGGCATCCCGCACCTCTTGTCGCCGGTTGTGACCGACCCCAAGAAAGCGGTTGTCGCCCTGAAATGGGTCGTGGGCGAGATGGAAGACCGCTACCGCAAGATGTCCAAAATGGGCGTCCGCAACATCGACGGCTACAACGGCCGCGTCGCCGACGCGCTTGCCAAGAACGAGATGTTCGAACGCACGGTCCAGACCGGCTTTGACGACGAAACCGGTGAACCGATCTTCGAGACCGAAGAAATCCAGCCCGTCAAAATGCCTTACATCGTCGTCATCGTCGACGAGATGGCCGACCTTATGATGGTCGCTGGCAAAGAGATTGAGGCCTGCATTCAACGCCTTGCCCAAATGGCACGTGCGTCGGGGATCCACCTTATCATGGCCACCCAGCGCCCGTCGGTCGATGTCATCACCGGCACGATCAAGGCGAACTTCCCGACCCGGATTTCCTTCCAGGTGACCTCTAAAATCGACAGCCGTACAATCCTCGGCGAAATGGGCGCCGAACAACTGTTGGGGCAGGGCGATATGCTTTACATGGCAGGCGGAGCCAAGATCACCCGCTGCCACGGTCCGTTCGTGTCGGACGAGGAAGTCGAAGAAATCGTCACCCACCTCAAAGCCTTCGGTCCGCCGGAATATGTCAGCGGCGTCGTGCAAGGCCCGGATGACGAAAAGGCCGACAACATTGACGCCGTCCTCGGCCTCAACACCGGCGGCAACACCGATGGAGAAGACGCGCTTTACGATCAGGCTGTCGGCATCGTGGTCCGCGACCGCAAGTGCTCGACCTCCTACATCCAGCGCAAACTGGCCATTGGTTACAACAAAGCCGCGCGGTTGGTGGAACAAATGGAAGATCAGGGTGTCGTGAGCGCCGCCAACCATGTCGGCAAGCGCGAGATCCTTGTACCGGAACAGTAAAGACCTGCCGATCCTTCACAAAAACGGGCGCTGCTATCGCATATCA
>ERZ1740067.2597-NODE-2597-length-10867-cov-7.114595_pt1 | contig 10867 bp, 13 predicted proteins | sample MGYA00581736_ERZ1740067 | MGnify/ENA primary metagenome ERZ1740067 (study PRJEB43018, sample SAMN04849236) | marine metagenome | isolation source: floating plastic debris | place: Pacific Ocean | collected 2008-08-27 | study: EMG produced TPA metagenomics... | reverse complement strand
ACTCTAAAGTATCAATACGACGTAGCTGAAGATGGAACCATCAAGTTTATTTATCCAATTTCCAAAAACAATCGTTCTCAAACACTCTATATTCGTTCGGTTACTGATTGGTACGACCAAATGGAGATACGGGAAATATATTCGGTCATTTATAAATCTAACAAACGCCCACCTGAATACATGTTGGCCAAAGTGCTATTCGACAATAGTCGCAAAAAGCTAGGCGCCTGGGAACTGATCTATGAAGATGAGCAATACCATATTTTGTTCAATGCCAAGATCAGAGCGGAAGAATCTCCCCAGAACCTCAAGTCAGTCATAGAAATTGTGGGCGCTGCAGCCGATGACATGGAAAAAGACCTGTTTATTGCTGACAACTGGTAAGTCACGATGAGGGAGTTGGCAACGAATTTACTTGTTTGGATACGGCTGATGAGGCAATAAAAGTAGATTGAGATATCTCTATGACCAGAAAAGATATATTTGAAGAGCGGTTTGGAACATGTATTGCCTATATAGCTCCTATAAAGACAACCAATATTGTTTATGGAAGAGCCGCAAAACTTGGAGGACTATTATCAGGTATTACCAAAAATTAAAAAATTACTGGAAAGCGACAACGAAAGCAACTTAGAACTGGCTTTTCAGTTGCTACAAGGGGGAGCGCTTTCTAATAAATTGCTGACCCATATCTTTGCCTTATCGTTGTTTCATAGCGAACGAGCCATTCGTGAGAAAGTAAAAAAAATATACAAGCGTCTGGCGCCAGCCGAATTTTATAAAGCCACTGAACCCGAATGGCGTTATTTGTACAGTCACGTAGACGAAGAAGAAATTTCTGATTTTTTAGATATCATTTCCGAAAAAGCACCCATCGACAAAGTCGAAATGAGCCTTATTATCGGGGAGACCAGTTGTTTTTGAAACATCTCAATCTGACCCGCCTTCCCAAGGAAATTTGTGCGCTTAAGGGACTGAAGGTGCTCAATCTCAGTGATAACCAATTGAGCCAGTTGCCTCAGGAAATCACTGAACTGACCGAGCTGGAAGAAATCAATCTACGGAATAATCAATTGAGCGAATTACCTCTTGAGCTCATTGAACTGCGAGGTCTCAAGGAACTTTGGCTAGGAACCAACCAATTGGTATCGATTCCGGCCGATATTGGTCAACTATTGGGTTTAGAAAATCTCTACTTGTATGACAACCAGCTGAAACAACTACCACCCGAAATTGGGCAACTGGTGAGTTTGCGCAACTTGTATTTAGATAATAATGAGTTGTTAACCTTACCCGAGGAAATCGGCAATTTATTCAATTTGAGAGAGTTGGTATTGTCTTACAATCAATTGATTACCTTGCCCATTGGTATTGGTGACCTTACTCAGTTAGAGGTATTGTATTTACAAAACAATCAGTTGAAGCGCTTACCTGAAGAAATCGGAAACCTTCAAAACCTAGAAGATTTATACATTGATAACAACCAAATCGCTCAATTGCCTGAGGAAATTGGCCAATTGAGCCAATTGAAGTATTTATATGCTCAAAATAACTTGTTTTCTTCGAGTGAACAAGAGAGAATCAAGCAACTATTGCCCGATACCGAAGTGTATTTTTAGGGTGGTGTTTTGTTCGGGCAGTTTTCAGAAATAAGTATGTTATGATCTATTTTTAGAAGCGTTCTCAAAATTGAAGAAAACGGGTTATATTGGGCATCAATACCCATTTGCTATTTAAAGCACTATGAGCGAGAAACACAAAAAGCCTGATTGGTTAGACGATATTCAAAACAGAAGCTGGGAACCTGAGCTATTCATTTCGGGTGGAGTTATTTTTACGCTTTTCCAGATTACTGGAGCCATTCAACGACAAAGTTTTCTTCTGTTACAAAAAACGGGTTATATAGAGCCAGTCATCATTGCCAATTTTTTGGTAGCGGCACTCAATGCCCTTATTTTTGGCTTTGGTTTACACCTGGCTTTACGGGGATTTTGGGTAGCTTCAGTTTGCCTGAGTTATGTATTCCCCAAAGGAATTCAAACTGAAAAAGTAAACCATTATGCTTCTCCCTTCAAACGTAGAGTGCATCGTTTGATTGATACCTCGGTAGATCTGGTTGTGTGGATGGAATCGGCCAGTAGCATTATGTTTTTCTTATCTTTCCTGTTTTTCTCCCTCATTATCAGTGTATTGGCTACCCTTATTGTCATTACGCCCAACTCTAGTTTATTAGAGCTTGGTCCTACCATTTATGCCATCATCCGAGTTACGTCCTACATATTACTTTTTTTCGGATTTATTTATGCCATAGATTTCCTGACGATGGGCTTTATCAAGCGCCAAAAGAAAATTGCTAAACTGTATTATCCGATTTATTGGTTGTTTTCCATCCTTACCCTGTCCTTTTTGTACCGTAGTGCTTATTATACCTTGGTGACCAATATCAAACGGAAATGGTTGTTGGCGACTGGGATTGCGGGTTACCTGCTGGTAGCTTTGGCCATTACTCAATTGTCTTTTGGAGGGGGCAACCTCATGCCTGCCTTGTCCTTTAATAGTTTAGATACCAAGGCTTATTTGGGGCTCGAGGTAGACCGCCTAAAATTTGATACCCGCCAATACGATAACACACGTAAACCAAACGATATGGTACAACATGTGTCCATCCAGTCTGATATTGTACAGGAAAAATACCTGAAGTTGTTCATTGTACACCAAAAAATCATCGAGCGATTGATGGATATGGATTGTGCCGAAAAGGCCAAAAGCATTGTGAAAAGGATAGAGCAGCGAAAAATGCTGAATTGTTATCGAGAGTTTTACGAAGTATACATTGATGATGCCCGCATGAACGCGGTCAAGTGGAGGTACTACACCCATCCCAAAACCGACGAAGAAGGGATATTGGCGTTTGTTCCAATTGATCAACTATCGCCTACTGAACATATTGTAGAAGTAAAACTCAATGTGGCGACCAAAGCCGCCTTGGCCGAACTCAAGCGTTTTGGAATGAAAGACGATGTGTATGCATATATTCCATTTTGGAAAGATAGTAAGTAGGGGGTGAATTGTTCCGCTGCGCTCATTGTTGTATTTTTTTATTGTTACATTGTTCCGCTCCGCTCATTGTTAAATTGTTAGTTCCTTCGGCTTCGTTCAGGACTTCAGGTTGCGCGAAGCGACGTATTGATTAACCTTCGGCAGAGCTTGAACTTCGTTCTGCGGTTATTGATGTTTAATTCTGCGAAGCGAAATATCATTTTTCATTTTACGTTTTTCACTTTGCATTCAATCAGTGGACTATGGACCATCGACTGTGGACTTAAAAACTAAATAAAACTACCAACTACTGACTACGAACTACTAACTAGAGAAACTGTGGACTATGGACCATTGACTATCGACTAAAAAAAACTACCAACTGAAAGACTCATAAGCAAAAAAAACTAAAACCAATGATCATCTCTAAATCTACCTTATTGCATTTGCGATTTCCTTTCTCTTTTTTTTTAATGCCGGTTTTTTGCTTTGCTGCTGGGGTAGGTTTTGCTGGCGATTGGTGGAGGCTTCTCCTGATTTTTGTGATTTTACACTTGATGGTTTACCCGGCCAGCAATGGTTATAATTCTTATTATGACAAAGACGAAGACAGCATTGGTGGGCTTGAGAAGCCACCTCCAGTGAGTAAAGAACTGTTGTATACTTCCCTCATAATCGATGGCCTGGCTCTGTTGTTGAGCCTATTGATTAGTATTGAATTTGCCGTGGGGATTTTACTTTATGGGCTGGTTTCTAAAGCTTACAGCAACGATGCCATTCGTTTAAAAAAAATGCCAGTAGTGGGCTGGATCACCGTAGGGGTGTTTCAGGGTGCTTTCACTTTTTTGATGGTATACCAAGGCGTAGCCCAAGTAAACTTATCAACTTTGCTAGAAGGAAAAGTATTGTATGGAGCGATATTGAGTACGGTGTTGTTGTTGGGTTCTTACCCCATGACCCAAATCTACCAACACGAAGAAGACGCCCGTCGGGGCGATATGACCATTAGCCGAATGTTGGGCATCCGAGGGACATTCTTGTTTACAGGTTTGGCGTTTGGGTTGGCCACTGGAGGCTATATGTGGTACTTTACCCAATATTTTTCTTTGCGTTTAGCCATTGTATTCGTTGTCAGTTTGTTTCCAGTGGTATTGTTTTTTGGTTGGTGGTTTCTAAAAGTACTCAAAGATGCCCAACAAGCTAATTTTAAATATACCATGCAATTGAATTTGCTCTCAGCCATTTGTATGAACTTGTTTTTTATGGGATTGGGAGTTTGGCTGCAAATGAAGTAGGAATAGATAGTTTTTGGGGAATCTGGTAAAACCTACTATCTTGATCGGGTAAATCGTAAAACGACAACTGATCACCTATGACTCGAATTGTAGACTTGTCTAAAACGGTAGAGTTTAAAAAAGAAGACCCTTGGTTTATGCGTATCAAAATCAAGCATAAACCTCACCGTAAAGCGTTTGTACTCATCCGTTACTTTTTAAAATTGCCCAAAAAACTCTTTCCGCAGGGTTTTGTAGGATGGGCGGACGATGCCATCAAAAAAATGGGGGTACATTCTTCTACTCACATCGACGCACCCTGGCACTATAGTCCTACGGTAGGAGGACAACCCGCCAAAACCATTGATCAGGTACCTTTGGACTGGTGCTATGGCGATGGGGTAGTGATTGATATGAGTCACAAGCCCGATTTTGAAGAAATTACTGTGGAAGACATGCAGTCTGATTTGCAAAAAAATAACATTACCCTTCAGCCAGGAAACATTGTATTGATTCGTACCGACCGGGACCGACTGGAGGGAGCCGAGTTTGTAGATCGAGGTACTGGAATGAGTAAAGCAGCCACCGAATGGTTGATTGATCAAGGTATCAAAGTAATGGGAATTGACCAATGGGGATGGGACTTGCCGCTACGTTATTTGGTCAAGCAAGCCAAGCTTACCAATAATCCTGACTTGTTTTGGCAGGCTCATTTGGTAGGACAAGAAAAAGAATACTGTCACATGGAGCAATTGACGAACCTATCTGCATTGCCACCCAATGGATTCAAGGTAGCTGTATTTCCACTCAAAATCAAGGGGGCATCGGCTTCTCCAGCAAGGGTAGTGGCTATTTTTGAATAATGAACAGAAAAGGAAAAAGAAGGATAATCAACTTCGAATAATGAACATCTTGATGTTGTAATTTGTAAAGTAAAATAATACCATGTCAGACATATTACAAGTGGATGGTTTGAGCAAATCGTATCGCAATGGGGCTCGAAACCTGACTGTATTGCGCAATGTAAGCTTTAGTTTGGCTGCGGGCGATACCTTTGCCATTGTGGGACCCTCGGGTAGTGGCAAAACTACCTTGCTGGGACTTTGTGCGGGTTTAGATCGCGCCAGTGCAGGCAGTGTTGTACTCAATGGCGTAGCTTTGGATCATTTAAGTGAAGACGAGCGAGCCGCAATACGAGGCCAAGAGGTTGGATTTATCTTTCAGAATTTTCAACTCATTCCTACCCTGACTGCTCTGGAAAATGTGATGGTACCTCTGGAACTGAGAAAAGAAAAACAAGTAAAAAAACGCGCGCTGGAATTATTAGAAAAAGTAGGTTTAGGCGAGCGCCACCATCATTACCCTACCCAACTATCGGGTGGAGAGCAACAACGGGTATCACTGGCGAGAGCATTTTCCAATCAACCTAAGATTTTGTTTGCTGATGAGCCTACGGGGAATTTGGATGAAGCCACCAGTCTTAAGGTAGAAAAACTTTTGTTTGACCTCAACAAAGAGGCCGGAACCACCTTGGTACTGGTCACTCATGATATGGAATTGGCTCGAAAGACCCAACGAATTATTCAGCTAAAGGGGGGAGAGGTTGTCAGTGATGAGCCAACGGTTCTTTAGTTAGTAGTTCGGAGTCAGGAGTTCGTAGTTTTTTTTAGTCGATAGTCAATGGTCCACGGTCAATAGTCCATAGTAGCGCAAGGCGGAACAATTAGCTCGACAAGGCTCAGTATCAACAATTAAACATCAATAATCAATACGTCGCCTCGCGCAACCATTTAGATCCTTCCTTCGTCAGGAGAGCTGTAACAATGAGCCGAAGGCGGAACAATAGAAAAATACAACAATCAGCAAAGCGCAACAATTGAACAATAAAACAAATGTTTTTTCGGCAAGAAAGAATCGGTTATCAAAATCAACCATTCAAGATCATTAAGTTTAAAACCATGCGGGATAAACGAGACGAACATGGCCAACTGTTACCTGATGAGCAGCGTTTGACTCGCTGGGGGAATTTTTTGAGAAAAACCTCCATAGACGAACTCCCCCAAATTATCAATGTACTCAAAGGCGAAATGCGTTTGGTAGGGCCTCGCCCGCTGTTGCCCGAATATTTGCCTTTGTATAGCAAACGTCAGCTCAGACGCCACGAAGTAAAACCCGGCATTACTGGTTGGGCCCAAATCAATGGTCGAGATAAGTTGACTTGGCAAGAAAAATTCGAATTAGATATCTGGTACGTAGAAAATCGTTCTTTTTGGCTGGATATCAAAATCCTGTGGCTTACCTTTCTAAAAATATTTCGTAAAAATGATGGCCATGTGTTGCCCGAAAAGTTTAATGGACACAATTAGTGGGTCATATTTGTGATTTAAAATGAAGCCGAATGGAATCAAACAATAAGAAACGCATTTACCTTTCTGCCCCTCATTTGAGTCAGACCACACTCGAGCACATCCAAGAAGCCATCCAACAAAACTGGATAGCACCAGTAGGACCCCAATTACAATCTTTTGAGCAATTGTTGAGTAATTACCTGCATCAGAAACCAGTGGTAGCACTCAACTCGGGTACCTCGGCTTTGCACCTGGCCTTGAAACTATTGGGAGTACAAAAGAATGACGAGGTCATTTGCCCTACCTTTACTTTTGTGGCCAGTGTCAACCCTGTTTTGTACCAGCAAGCCACCCCAATTTTTGTAGATAGCGAACTCCAAACCTGGAATATGTGCCCAGTTCAGTTAGAAAGAGCCATTCAGCACCGTATTCAAGTATCTAAAAAACCCAAAGCCATCATTGTAGTACATTTGTATGGGCAACCTGCCCAAATGGACACCATTCGATCCATTGCCCAACGTTACAATATTCCGATTGTAGAAGATGCCGCTGAAGCGTTGGGAAGCCATTATCGGGGTCAAAAAGCAGGTACCTTGGGTGATGTTGGAGTGGTTTCTTTTAATGGGAATAAAATCATTACGACTTCAGCAGGTGGGGCTTTGATTACTCAAAACACCAAACAGGCTAAGAAAGCTTTATTTTGGGCCACCCAATCCAAAGAAGATGCGCCTTATTACGAGCACATAGAGGCAGGGTATAATTATAGATTGAGCAACGTGCTGGCGGCGATTGGGGTAGCACAGATGGATGACCTGGAACACAGAGTGATACAACGCCGCAAAATATTTGAATTTTACGAAGCGTCTTTGCCCAAAGATCAACTCAGCTTTCAACCCGAAATGGAAGGTACTTTATCTAACCGTTGGCTGACTGCAATGGTCTTGAACCAGACAACCAACTCTATCACTACTGAAACATTGAGACGGGCGCTTGAGACCGAGAATATCGAGTCACGCCCTTTGTGGAAACCTATGCACCTCCAACCTCTTTTCAAGGATGCGCCCTACTATGGTGAAAATATTGCCGAAGATTTATTTAATCGAGGTTTATGTTTGCCTTCAGGGTCAGCGTTGAATAATGATGATTTGCATCGTATTGTCCAGGTGATTTCTCAGGTGTTATAAAAAGAGGAAGGGCTTAAAAACAAAAAAGGTCTTGGATGCCCCAAAACCTCTTTGCACAAATCTTAAAAATTATGAGAATTTTACAAGATGTTATATTACACAGTTCAAAGGTACTGAAATTTTGCGTAAATGCAATAATGTTGCAAAAGAATTTATGTTGCAGAATGATTGTCGTTGCAAAAGTGATTTATGAACGGCTTTCTGGACACATTATGAGCTATAAAAATGGTTTATTTCACCCTTTATTTACTGTGAATGGTGCATTACACAAATGGATGCTTCGATGAAGTGATCTTTCCGAATAAATGTCCGATTTGGTGATATGGATACATTACTTCATTACTTGCACTGCATCTTTCAGGAGATAGATGAGGTGGTCGGGGTCGTTGTGGTTGAGTTCCAGACGGCCCTTGAAAGTAATTTTTTTACTATGAAAAGTAGTACGCTTTCTTTTGAGGTGTACTTCCATTACGCTTTCCGGACCTGCGCCGCCACAGAAATAACAGCTTTTGAAAGGGAGCGCTGATAGTACTACAAACTTACCGTCACCGGCGTACAATTCGGTAGGAATCAAATGCCCTTCAATGGTAATGGTTTTACCATCCAGTGCCAAAACCGATTTATTGAATTTTGGGTAAAGCATATGGGTTTTATACTTTCTGTTGTATTTCTCTACCCATTTTATCTTCATCAATTTAAGCCAAATGTCTTTTTCACCCGATGTGGGTTGGGGGGTAGATACTGGAGTGATGAAGGCCATCTGTGTGATTGCAATGAGCCCCCAGATTAATACGATGCGTATTTTTTTCATTGGTTTATAGTGTATTTTGTAGCATATACATAAACAACCTCAGTGGAAAGACTGATTTTTATGCATTAACTGATAATAAAAAACCTGAGTTTGTACAATTTGTTTGTATTGTAACCCAGGTATTGTTTATGATAGTTCAAAATGAATAGTGTATTTTCAAAACTTTTCCAATAAAACAAAGATAAAAAAAATAACGTGATATGCAATATGGCTGCATAAGCATCAATGTGGCTAGTTTATCGTTGTTGCATCGTTTAAAATATAGAACAATCTTTCAGGAATTTTAGTATTGAGCATTAATTTACCTTTTATTTTGATGCGTTTACTACTTAGACGAATGCCTTTGGGACTGTTGACTTCTACAATAGATTCGGGCCCTGCTCCCCCGCAAAAGAAACACTGCTGAATGGGGTAGAACGAAAGCATAAAAAATGTTTGCTTTTTGTCCTGCGTCAAAGGATACATATAACCCGATAACTCAATTGCTTTGTTATGAAATTGCCAGTGTTGGGCTTTGAATTTGGGGTAATAGCCATAAGCTCCTTTATGTTCATACTCAATATCAAAAAAAGCTTTCCAAGCTTTTGATTGTGGTTTCCGTTTAAATGCTTTCCAAAGCGTATCGGCCTTGGAAGCGCTATCCTCTGGGTTAATGGGGCAAACACTATCGTTGGGTTGGGTCTCTTCAGGCAAATCGGCCTCGGGGTTATTTTCTGGCTTTATAACGATGCCTTCCTCATTGTTTGAAACAGGTGATGCCTTGGGTTGAAAAAGACGAGGAAACGCCCCAATTAACAATAGACAGACAAAGGAAATTGGTAAAATGTATAGCCAATTTTTGGGGTTCATATTCTGAAGCATTATTTCATAAATTGCTTAAAACCATTGAATAATTTGTGGATTCCGGTTAGGGAAATACTGGACTGGCAAAGAGTAACTTTTCTGGTTGTAAATGATGGGTTTGTGTTTTTACCTGAATGGTCATTTTTTTACACAAAATGCCTTCTGTCATAAATATCAACGTTGGGAAAAGACATTGCTTTTGCAATATCCTAAAAAAATATTGAAAACCACCCCAGGTATTACTTGCCTTTGGTATAGACAAAAAGGTGGATAGAATGATTTTTATAATATATATCACTGTACGGTTACAAAATGCTTTCAGTATCTAGCCTAAGCAATAATCTGCATTCGTTATTTTCGAGGGGAGGGCTTCGATGCATGAGGGCGTTGGTATCTAGTTGGTCATGTAATGCACCTTTCAGAATAGCGACATCATAAGCGCTAACATTGAATACTTGTGACAAATCGTTGATGCGATCTGCATTTGAATTTGAACTTATTGTATGCAAGGATATGTTGCTATTGTCTACCCATTGTGTACCAGGCCCCCAATAAGTACATAGTAACCGGAGTTGGTTGGCATCGGTATGGAATAGGCGACACATACCATCTTGAATTTTGGTAAAATAGACCTTGACTCCTTGTTGTTTTACAAGTTGAGAGAACTGTAGCGCTAGTTGATAAACATCTTCTATCAATGCTTGATAACCACGTACATTGAGGTGATAAAACGGTTGTAAGTGTTGTTGAAATACAGATTTGATGCGGTGCAGTGGTAGTGTTTGCTGGATAGTAGGCACTTGTTCTTCTTTTTGTAATAAAAAAAGAAAATCGGCAAGATCAGTAGAGAGGGAGCGTTCCAAAATGACCAAATTTCGGTGAGGTTGTTGTATTTCAACCAAGTCCTCCCATTTTTTGGTATACAGGAAATGATCGTCGGTAGCGTTTTGAGAAATCATTGAACAATTTTAAATGCAATATCGTTGCAAATGTAATAATATTGCAAAAAAATGAAAGTTTAACTACTAAATAATATAGCATGATACAAGAAAAGCTCAATGAACTGAACATTGATGAGATAGGAGATTTGCATATGGCTACTTCCTATGATACTCCTATGCGAGATGACGCTTTTTTGTTGGATGATCAGGCCAAAATAAAATTGATAGAAGAATACTTTGGGAAAATTATGCATACGCTGGGTTTGGACCTTACCGATGATAGTTTGAGTGGAACCCCAAACCGAGTAGCCAAAATGTATGTAAAGGAAATTTTCAAAGGTTTGGATCCTAAGAATAAACCAAATGCTAAAGTATTTGACAACAAGTATCAATATGGTGAAATGTTAATAGAGAAAAACATCACGCT
>ERZ1740067.2596-NODE-2596-length-10868-cov-6.636549_pt1 | contig 10868 bp, 12 predicted proteins | sample MGYA00581736_ERZ1740067 | MGnify/ENA primary metagenome ERZ1740067 (study PRJEB43018, sample SAMN04849236) | marine metagenome | isolation source: floating plastic debris | place: Pacific Ocean | collected 2008-08-27 | study: EMG produced TPA metagenomics... | reverse complement strand
TCGGCGAGCGTCTGCACGATCATGCGCCCGCCCATATCGGCCAGCCGGTCGTGCAGGTCGGCGGTGGTGTCCGTCGCCCCGATCGGTGTCGCGTCGCGCATCAGGACCGGGCCGGTGTCCAGCCCCGCCTCCATCTGCATGATGCACACGCCAGTCTCGGTATCGCCCGCCATCACCGCACGGTGGATCGGGGCCGCCCCGCGCCAGCGCGGCAGGAGGCTCGCGTGGATGTTCAGGCAGCCGCGGCGGGGGGCGTCGAGGATCGCTTGCGGCAGGATCAGGCCATAGGCGACGACAACCGCCACATCCGCTTGCAGGGCTGCAAACGCGGCCTGCGCGTCGGGTGATTTCAGCGACACGGGGTGGCGTACCGGCAGGCCCAGTGCCGCGGCGGCGGCGTGCACGGGTGTCGGGCGGTCTTTCTTGCCGCGGCCCGCGGGACGTGGCGGTTGGGTGTAGACGCAGGCGATGTCATGACCCGCCGCATGCAGGCCGTGCAGGGCCGGCACCGAGAAGTCCGGCGTGCCCATGAACGTCACGCGCATCGCTCAGTCCTTGTGCTTGGCCGCCTTGCGCAGCAGCATGTCGCGCCGGACAGGGCGCAGGTTGTCGAAATACATCCGCCCCGCGAGGTGGTCGATCTGGTGCAGCACCGACCGCGCCTCGAGCCCTTCGAAGTCGCGCCGGTCGACCATGCCGTCCGAGTTCAGAAACCGCACGGTGACGACTTTGGGCCGCATGATCTCGGCCGACACACCCGGCAGGCAGGGGCTGGCTTCGGTGCCGCGTTCCATCTCGTCGCTGGTGTGCAGGACGGACGGGTTGGCCAGCAGGATGCGCCGCGAGCGGTCGGGCGTCACGTCGACCACGGCCAGTTCGAGCATCACGCCGATCTGCGTGGCCGCCAGCCCGACGCCCTGCCCCGGCATGGCATCCATCGTGGCGACCATGTCGTCCCAGGTGCTGCGTATCTTGTCGGTGATCGCCTCCACCTCGGTGGCGGCGCTGCGCAGTCGCTTGTCGGGCCACTGAAGGATCGGACGCACTGCCATCAGGCTTTTTCCCGCGCTTTTTCCTTTTTCAGCTTCACGGCCTTGCGGGTGATCAACTGACGCTTCATCGGGCCGAGATAGTCGATGAAGAGCTTGCCATCGAGGTGGTCGATCTCGTGCTGGACGCAGGTGGCCCAGAGGCCGTCCATTTCCTCGGTCTGTTCGTTGCCGTCCATGTCGATCCAGCGCACCTGCACCAGCTTGGGGCGGGTCACGTCGGCGAACTGTTCGGGGATCGACAGGCAGCCTTCCTCGTAGACGCTGGTTTCGTCCGAGGCGGCGGTGATCTCGGGGTTGAACATGGCCATGGGCCGGGGCGGCTCGCCCTCTTCCTTGACGCAGTCGAGCACGATCAGGCGGCTCAGCACACCGACCTGTGGCGCTGCGAGCCCGATGCCCGGCGCGTCATACATCGTGGCCAGCATGTCGTCGGCCAGCATGCGCAATTCGTCGGTGAGGTCCGCGATGGGGGCGGACACCTTCTTGAGGCGCGGATCGGGGTGCAACAGAATGGGCCGTTTCATGGCACCGATTTAGGCCAAGTGGGATGGGGGCGCAATGTGCACTTGCGCTCGGGGGCGGCCACGCTAGCCTGCGGCAAACCTCAACCGGAGTGTGCCCCATGAGTTTCGACGATATCATCGACCGCCGCGGCAGCCATTGTGTGAAATGGGACATGATGGAAAAGCTCTATGGCGTGCCGCTGGATCGCGGGCTGGCCATGTGGGTCGCCGACATGGATTTCCGCCCGCCGCAATGCGTGCTGGATGCGGTGCAGCGCCAGGTCGATCACGGGATTATCGGGTATTTCGGCGACGACAGTGCATACCGCGCCGCGATCCAGTGGTGGATGGACACGCGCCATGGCTGGCAGGTCGAGGCGGACCACATCTTTACCACCCATGGCCTCGTCAACGGCACCGCCATGTGCGTCGAGACATTCACCCGGCCCGGCGACGGTGTGGTGCTGTTCACGCCGGTCTATCACGCCTTTGCCAAGGTGATCAAAGCGAACAACCGCCGGGTGGTGGAATGCGAGATGCGCCAGGTGAACGGGCGCTACGAGATGGATTTCGACGCCTATGACGCGCAGATGGACGGGTCGGAGCGGATGGTGATCCTGTGCTCGCCGCACAATCCCGGCGGCTGTGTGTGGTCGCGCGGGGAGCTTGCCGCCGTCGCCGCCTTTGCCAAGCGGCACAACCTGATCCTCGTGTCCGACGAGATCCACCATGACCTCGTCATGCCCGGCCACACCCACATCCCCATGGCCCATATCGAAGGGATCGAGGACCGGCTGATCATGATGACGGCCACCACCAAGACTTTCAACATCGCGGGTTCGCATTCCGGCAATGTGATCATCGCCGACCCGGACCTGCGCGCGCAATTTGCCCAGCGGATGATGGGGCTGGGGCTCTCGCCCAACTCGTTCGGCCTGTTCATGGCGACCGCCGCCTATTCGCCCGAAGGGGCGGCCTGGGTGGATGATCTGGTGCAGTATCTCGACGGCAACCGCCGCCTTTTTGACGATGCGGTCAACGCGATCCCGGGGCTCAGCAGCATGGCGCTGGAGGCGACATATCTTGCCTGGGTCGATTTCGAGGGCACCGGCATGGCGCGCGAGGAATTTACCCGGCGGGTCGAACAGGATGCCTGCATCGCCGTCAACCACGGGCCCACCTTCGGCAAGGGGGGCGACAGCTGGTTGCGATTCAACATCGCCACCCCGCGCGCCCGGGTGCAGGAGGCGGTGGACCGCCTCGCATCCGCCTTTGGCGACCTGCAATAGGGGGCAGCGATGTTCACCATCGAGCACGAGTTCGACAGCACCGTGATCACGCTGGTCGATGATGGGGCAGCCCCCCTGCAAGAGGACGTGATCGTCAACAGCTTTGCCGAATGCATCACCGTCGAACAGTTCGACCCGCGCACCGACCGCACCATGCGGATCACGCTGTCGCCCGAACAGGTCCGCGATCTGGCCGCCGCCCTCGACCTGCCCGAAGGGGTCTACCAGCTCAGGCGCGACGACCCCTAGAGACCGCTGCAAAAGGGTCTGGCCTTCTGACCCATTTCTGCTAGCTTCGGCACATTCGGGGGAGGACAGATATGGCCGTCGGCAAGAACATTCGCACCTATTTCAACGGCACCTGGCACAATGGCGATGTGGCCATCATGCAGGCGGCCGATCATGGCAGCTGGCTGGGCTCGAACGTGTTCGACGGGGCGCGGTATTTCGACGGCCGCGCGCCGGACCTCGAGGCGCATTGCGCGCGGGTGAACCGATCCGCCGCCGCTTTGATGATCACGCCCACTGTCAGCACCGAGGATATGGTGGCGCTGGTGCGCGAGGGGCTGGCGCTCTATCCCGCTGACGCGGTGGTCTATATCAGGCCGATGTACTGGGGCATCCACGGCGACGCGACGGGCATCGTGCCGCTGCCCGAAGAGACCGGCTTTGCCATTTGCCTCGAAGAGATCCCGATGGCGCCGCCCACCGCCTCGACCACGCTGGGCCGCACCCGGTTCCGCCGCCCGGTGCTGGAGGACAATGTGGTCAACGCCAAGGCGGGCTGCCTTTACCCCAACAACGCCCGGATGCTGGCCGAAGTGCGCCAGCGCGGGTTTGGCAACGCGCTGGTGACCGACGCGATGGGCAATGTCGCCGAAAGCGCCACCGCCAACGTGTTCATGGTGCGCGACGGCACCGTCTTTACCCCGATCCCCAACGGCACGTTCCTGGCCGGGATCACCCGCGCGCGCCATATCTCGAACATGCGCGCCGACGGGATGGACGTGGTCGAGACCGTGCTGGGCTTTGACGATTTCGAGACCGCCGACGAGGTTTTCCTGTCGGGCAACATGATGAAGGTGACGCCCGTGACCGGGTTTGAGGACACCTCCTACCAGATCGGGCCGGTCACCCGGCGGGTGCGCGACATGTACTGGGACTGGGCGGCCAGCACCTGACCGCACCCGATCCGGCGCGCCGCTTCCCCGTCTCTGTCCCCGAAAAATCCTCCCCGAAGGGCCGGGGTGCCACCGGGCCCGCGCGGGGGCACCCGGGGCCTGCGCAGTTTCCAATTGCCACCACCGCGCGGCAGCGTCATGATCCACCCCAGACCGAAAGGGAGGTCACATGCGCAAGTTTCTTGTGGTGCTGGATGACAGCCGCGAGTGTCTGAACGCGATGCGTTTTGCCGCGATGCGGGCCGCGCATACCGGGGGCGGTGTTGCGATCCTGTCGATCATCCCGCCGGACGAGTTCAACCACTGGATCGGCGTCGGCAACGTCATGCGCGAAGAGGCGCGGGAGCGTATTCACGCCCATTTCGAGGTCTTTGCCAAGTGGATGCGGGACAAGCAGGGCATCGACCCCGAGCTGGTGATCCGCGAAGGCCAGCCCATGGACGAGATCATGGCCCATGTCCTCGAAGACCCGGAGATCGGCGTGCTGGTGCTGGGTGCCGGCACCGACAAGAAGGGGCCGGGCCCGCTGGTCACGCAGCTCAGCCGTACCGCCGGCAACCTGCCCATCCCCGTCACCATCGTGCCGGGCGATCTGAGCAAGGAAAAGCTCGAGGCGATCACCTGAGCGGGCGGCATCCATGACCGCCGCCCTGTTTAGAACCGTTCCAAACCTTGACAGCCGCAGTCCCGGCCCGCATATCCAAGGGGAACCTTGAGGAGCTGCGCCGATGTTCATCCAGACGGAATCGACCCCGAACCCCGCCACGCTGAAATTCCTGCCCGGCCAGACCGTGCTGGAGGCGGGCACCGCCGACTTTCCCACGCCCGACACCGGCGACGCCTCGCCGCTGGCGCAGCGGCTCTTTGCGGTCGAGGGGGTCACGGGCGTGTTCTTTGGCACCGATTTCGTGACCGTGACCAAGGCCGACAGCGTCGATTGGGACCATATCAAGCCCGGCCTTCTCGGCGCGATCATGGAGCATTTCCAGTCCGGCCAGCCGGTCATGGCCGAGGGTCATGCCGCCGCATCGGGCCATGCCGAGCATACCGGTGAGGACGGCGTTGTCGTGGGCCAGATCAAGGAACTGCTCGACACCCGCGTGCGCCCGGCTGTGGCGCAGGACGGCGGCGACATCACCTTTCACGGCTTTGACCGCGGCGTCGTTTACCTGCACATGCAGGGCGCCTGCGCCGGTTGCCCGTCCTCGACCCTGACCCTCAAGATGGGGATCGAGAACCTGCTGCGCCACTACATCCCCGAAGTGACAGAGGTGCGCCCTGTCGCCGTCTGATCCTGCGATCACCGCACGATGCTATTGCGGCGCGGTGACGCTGACCTGTGCCGCCCCTCCGCTGACCGTCGCCTATTGCCACTGCGCTGACTGCCGCCGCTGGACCGGCGCGCCGGTGGCCGCCTTTGCCGCCTTTGACAGCGGCGCGCTGGATGCGGAGCCGACGCAGGGCCCGCCGGCCATGCACAATCCGGGTGTCGAACGCTGGAACTGTGCCGCCTGCGGGTCACCGCTGGCGGCCCGTTTCGACTATCTGCCGGGACAGGTCTATGTGCCGCTGGGCCTGATCGACCAGATCGACGACACGCCGCCGGCACTGCATTGCCACAGTGACAACATGGTGCCATGGCTCAACATCCACGACGGCGTGCCGCGCGAGAGCGGATCTGGTCGCACGGCGTTGAACGGGGCCAGCACGTCGTGACGAACACCGCCAAAACGCCATCGGCGTATGGGTTTCCAGACAAAAAGGCGAAGTGGCCAAAGGTTCTGGCCTTTGACACGTCTGGCCCGTTTGTTTCGATCGCGTGGTCCTTTGAATCGTATTCCGATGCGACGCGCACCGATATGGCACGCGGCCAGGCGGAGGCCCTGATGCCGATGCTTGAGGCGCAGTTGCAAGCGCTTGGCTGGCAATGGTCGGATGTGGACGCATTGGGTGTCGGCGTCGGGCCGGGAAACTTTACCGGTATCCGCATCTCGGTTGCAGCGGCGCGCGGCCTGGGTCTGGCGCTAGGGATTCCGGTCTTTGGTATCGACGCGTTTCGCATTGCCTATGGCCATCATCGCCCCGACAGCGGCACCTTGATCGCCCTGCCCGCGCCGCGCGACATGGCCTATGTTCAGGGCTACGGCACCGGATCTGCACCGCAATTCGGTCAGGGGCTTTTGATTGACCCCGCAGCGCCGCCTGTGGAGCTGCAATTGTCCTTCGGAATGCAGGTGTTTGGCCATCGCGCGGTTGAGATAGGGGGCCATTTCGACGCGCAAGCCGGCGAAGGGTTTGACGGTGCCGGTGTGCTGAATATCGCGGAGATGGTCGAATACCTGTACCTTGACGCGAACACGGTTCCCCCTGCACCCGCCCCCCACTACGTCAAGCCGCCCGACGCCGCCCCGGCGCGGGATGCGCCGCCGCGCATTCTGCCATGAGCCCGGACGCGCTGGCGCGGCTGCACAAGGCGGCGTTCACCAGCGGCAGGCCCTGGTCGGCGCAGGAATTCGCGGCACTGTGTGCCGATCCGCACACATACCTGACCCATGACACATACGGCTTTGCCCTGTGGCGCGCGGTGGCGGGCGAGGCGGAGCTGCTGACCATCGCCGTGGACCCCGGGCAACAGGGGCGCGGGCACGGGTTCGCGCTGATGCGGGCGTGGATGGCGCAGGCCGCATCGCGGGCCGATACCGCGTTCCTCGAGGTGGCCGCCGACAATGCGCCGGCCTGCGCGCTTTACGCCACATGCGGCTTTGTCACCGTGGCGACCCGTCCGGGCTACTACGCCCGGCCCGCGGGCACAGCCGACGCGAAGGTCATGCGCGCGCCTCTCACAGACCAGACGCACTGAAGACCGCCCAACCCGTCAGCTTATCGCAAGGTCAGCGCGCATTGCCCCCACCGCCCGGTCAAAAACGGGTTGACCCCACCCCTGCCCTGCGGCCTAATCCCGCATGATCAACACGATCCCGGGCTTGGCGGAGCTGCTGCCCCTGCCCCAACCACGACAACTGGGAGAGACGACCACATGACCTTCATGCAGAAAATCCTCGGCGCCACGGCTGCCATGGCCCTGTCCGCAGGCGCCGCACTGGCCGAACCTGCGCTGATCTTCGACCTTGGCGGCAAGTTCGACAAATCGTTCAACGAAGCGGCGTTCAACGGCGCCCAACGCTGGGCCGAAGAGACCGGCAACAGCTTCCGCGAGATCGAACTGCAATCCGAGGCACAACGCGAACAGGCCCTGCGCCGCTTTGCCGAAGCGGGCGCCAACCCCATCGTCATGGCAGGCTTTGCCTTTGCGGACGCTCTGGGCCAGGTCGCCGCAGACTATCCCGACACCAAATTCACCATCATCGACATGGTCGTGGCCGCGCCCAATGTGCGCTCGGTGGTCTTCAACGAGCACGAAGGCTCGTACCTGGTGGGCATGATGGCCGCCAAGGCGTCCGAGAGCGGCACCGTCGGCTTTATCGGCGGCATGGACATCCCGCTGATCCGCAAGTTCGCCTGCGGCTACGCCCAGGGCGTCAAGGCAGTGAACCCCGATGCCAACGTGATCGCCAACATGACCGGCACGACACCGGCGGCCTGGAACGATCCCGTGAAAGGCTCCGAGCTGACCAAGGCGCAGATTTCCCAAGGCGCTGACGTCGTCTATGCCGCGGCCGGCGGCACCGGTGTGGGCGTGCTGCAAACCGCCGCCGACGAGGACATCCTGTCGATCGGCGTGGACAGCAACCAGAACTACCTGCACCCGGGCAAGGTCCTGACATCCATGATGAAACGCGTCGACAACGCCGTGTTCCAGGCCTTTACCGATGGTCCCGACATGGAAACGGGCTTCAACGTGATGGGTCTGGCCAATGGCGGCGTGGGCTACGCGCTGGACGACAACAACGCGTCGCTCGTCTCCGCCGAGATGCAGGCCGCCGTGGACGAGGCCTCTGCCGCCATCGCAAGCGGTGAGCTGGCCGTGCACGACTACATGTCGGACGACAGCTGCCCCGCGCTGAGCTTCTGAGCCAGGCATATCGACAGACTGAGCCGCGCGGGGTGACCCCGGCGCGGCTCAGATTTTTCCGGAAAAATCTGGCCCGGCGGCCCTGGTATCCCTGACATGACCAATCCCGCGATCGAGCTCAAAGGCATCTCCAAGGCCTTCGGCCCCGTACAGGCCAACAAGGACATCTCGATCCGCGTGATGCCCGGCACCATCCACGGCATCATCGGCGAAAACGGTGCCGGCAAGTCCACGCTGATGTCCATCCTTTACGGGTTCTACACGGCCGACGCGGGCGAAATCTTTATCGGCGGGAAAAAGACCGATATTCCCGACAGTCAGGCCGCCATCGCCGCCGGCATCGGCATGGTGTTCCAGCACTTCAAGCTGGTCGAGAACTTCACCGTGCTCGAAAACATCATCCTGGGCGCCGAAGACGGCGGCCTGCTGCGCCCGTCGCTGGCCAAGGCCCGCAAGACCCTGCTGGACCTGGAACAGGAATACGACCTCAAGGTCGACCCCGACGCCGTCATCGAAGAGATCGGCGTGGGCATGCAGCAGCGCGTCGAAATCCTCAAGGCGCTCTATCGTCAGGCCAATATCCTCATCCTCGACGAGCCCACCGGCGTGCTGACCCCGGCCGAGGCCGACCAGCTGTTCCGCATCCTCGGGCGGCTCAAGGAAGAGGGCAAGACGATCATCCTGATCACCCACAAGCTGCGCGAGATCATGGACATCACCGACACCGTCAGCGTCATGCGCCGCGGCGAGATGACGGCGACCGTCAAGACCGCCGAGACCTCGCCCGAACAGCTGGCCGAGCTGATGGTGGGCCGCAAGGTGCTGTTGCGCGTCGACAAGGTCCCCGCCCAACCCGGGCCCGTCGTGCTGGACGTGCAGGACCTGCGCGTGCGCGACGAACAGGGCGTCGAACGGCTCAAGGGGATCAACCTGCAAGTGCGGGCCGGCGAAATCCTCGGCATCGCGGGGGTGGCCGGCAATGGTCAGTCCGAACTGCTCGAAGTGCTGGGTGGCTATGCCACCGGCACCGGGCTGATCACGCTCAACAACCAGCCCATCGATCTGTCCGGCAAGAATTCCGACGGCCGGTCGCGCCGCGCCAAGGGCATCGCCCACGTGCCCGAGGACCGGCAGCGCGAAGGGTTGATCATGGACTTTGCCGCCTGGGAAAACACCGCCTTCGGCTATCACCACGACGCCCGCTACCTGTCGGGCCTGCTCACCAACAACGCCGCGATCAAGGCCGACACCCAGCAAAAGATGGACCGGTTTGACGTGCGCCCGCCGCACCCGCATCTGGCGGCCAAGAACTTCTCGGGCGGCAACCAGCAAAAGATCGTGCTCGCCCGCGAGATCGAGCGCAATCCGGATCTGCTGCTGGTGGGCCAGCCCACCCGCGGCGTCGACATCGGCGCCATCGAATTCATCCACCAGCAGATCGTCGCCCTGCGCGACCAGGGCAAGGCGGTCCTGCTGGTCTCGGTCGAGCTCGAGGAAATCCTCGGCCTCGCCGACCGCGTCGCGGTGATGTTCGACGGCCAGATCATGGGCACGCGCGCCGCCAGCGACACCGACGAAAAGGAACTGGGCCTGTTGATGGCGGGGGTCGCGGCATGACTTCTTCTGACCCGAAATACCATGGGGGAGTCGCGAACGCGACGGGGGGTGAGCCTTTGACTCGCCATTGGTCCGAGAGACAATGGCGAACGCCCCCTGAAACATGGCGTGTGCGCAGCACGCAATCTGGGAACGGAGCGGCACGATGGACGTGATGCCAAAATGGGCCGAGGTGATCCTCGTGCCGCTGATCTCGCTGATCCTCGCCGCGATCCTGTCGGCGCTGGTGATCCTGGCCATCGGCGAGGACCCGGTGGAGGCGGTCAACCTGATGATCACCGGCGCGCTCGGGTCGACCTATGGCTGGGGCTACACGCTCTATTACGCGACGAATTTCATGTTCACCGGGCTGGCCGTGGCGATTGCCTTTCACGCAGGCCTCTTCAACATCGGGGGCGAGGGGCAGGCGATGCTGGGGGGGCTTGGCGTTGCCCTTGTCTGCCTGTTCATCCCCTGGCCGCACTGGTCCATCGCGCTCATTGCCGCAACCGTGGGCGCTGCCATCTTCGGCGCGCTCTGGGCGGCGATCCCGGCCTATCTGCAGGCCAGCCGGGGCAGCCATATCGTGATCACCACGATCATGTTCAACTTCATCGCCGCTGCGGTGCTCAACTACATGCTGGTCAACGTGCTGCGCCCCGCCGGTGCCATGGACCCGGCCACCGGGCGCTTTCCGGAGGCGGTGCACCTGCCCTCGCTGCACGACATCCTGGCGCCCATCGGCATCGACTTTTCCCGCGCTGCCCCGGCCAACGTGTCGCTGCTGGTGGCAATCGTGGCCTGCGTGCTGGTGTGGCTGCTGATCTGGCGCACGCCGCTGGGGCTCGAGATCCGGTCCTTTGGCAAGTCCCACCGTGCGGCCCGGTATGCGGGCATCGGGTCGGTGCGCATCACCATGATCGCCATGCTGCTGTCGGGCGGGCTGGCCGGCATGATGGCCATCAACAACGTCATGGGCGAGGCCGAGCGGCTGGTCCTGAACGCTGTCGAAGGCGCAGGCTTCATCGGGATTGCCGTGGCGCTGATGGGGCGCAGCCACCCGTTCGGTGTCTTTCTCGCCGCGATCCTCTTTGGCTTTCTCTATCAGGGCGGGGCCGAGCTTGCGCTCTGGACGTCGATCCCGCGTGAGCTGATCGTTGTGATCCAGGCGCTGGTGATCCTGTTCACCGGCGCGCTCGACAATATGGTGCGCA